>Ga0335395_10001495_pt1 | contig 14660 bp, 13 predicted proteins | sample MAT02_FD_205744 | JGI IMG/M metagenome (GOLD analysis project Ga0335395, IMG submission 205744) | Freshwater microbial communities from Lake Fryxell liftoff mats and glacier meltwater in Antarctica - MAT-02 (spades assembly) (version 2) ...
CTACGCTGCGGATCGCCATGGTTCGCGCTTCGCTCGCAGGCGGGCGCCGATCAGCTCGGCCAGGAAGTCCTCGAAGCGGATGCCAGCGGCGGCGAGCGCCTTGCGAAAGCCGCTGCCGGGTCCGATGTCGGGGTTGGCGTTGATGTCGATGATGTTGATCCGGCCGTCGGGGCCCTCGCGCAGGTCGAAGCGGCAGTAGCCGCTCATGCCGATCATCGCGGCGACGTGGCGGCAGGTCGCGGTGATCTCCGCGTGGGTGGCCGGGTCCATGTCGCGGGCGATCCGGCTCTCGGTCGAGAGGTCCTCGACGGACCCGAGGTCCCACTTGGCCTTCCAGCCGACCACGCGCTCCTCGACCCTGAGCGCCGGCGCAAACTGGATCTCGCCGGGCGGCAGGGTGACGAGGCCTTTCTCGCTGGCGTAGAGGGCGAGGTTGTACTCCTTGCCGTCGATGAAGGCCTCGACCAGCGCGGGCTGCTGGTATCGCTGCCAGATGTTGCGGCAGCGGTCCATCGCGGCGGCGGCGTCGGCGACGACGGAGTCGGCGTCGACCCCGATCCCGCCGTCCTCGCGGAGCGGCTTGACGATGACCAGGCCCGAGGGCGCGCGCAGCAGCATCGCCTCGATCTGCGCCGACACCTGGTCTTCGGGACAGCCGGCCGCGACCGCGAGGCCCTCCGGCGTCGGCGCCCCGATCTGGCGCAGGAGCTGTTTAATAAACCCCTTGTCCTGGGTGAGGGCGATCGTCACCGCGTCGCAGCCGCAGTAGCGGATGCCGAGCAGGTCGAGCGCCAGCACGAAGTGGGCCTCCCAGCGGGTGCGCCCGAGCACGCCCTCGCACAGGTTGAACACCACGTCCGGCGCGAACGCGCGGATCGCCAGCAGGGCCGCGGCGATGCTGTCCCCGACCGGGAACAGCTCGCAGTGGTGGTGGGCCGACAGCGCCGCGTACACGTCGCGGGCAGACTCGGCGACCTCGTCCTCGCCGAGGCGTTCGACCTCGTTGAGGTGCGGCTTGAGGTGGGTGTCGGCGTTGTAGGTGATTGCGATCTTCATCGTCGCTTTGGTCTTCGGGCTGCGCGCACGGTTAACACGAGGAGGCGCGCTGTCCCCAGCGCTCGGAGGCGGCGTCGACGATGCGACCGATCAACTGGTCGAAACTCCAGCCGTGGCCGATCGCGAGGATAACGAGGTCGCTATGCACCGGATTCAGCCCGGGGAGAGGATTGATCTCGATGAAGTTGGGCTCGCCGTCGCGGTCGCAGCGGATGTCGACCCGCGACACGTCACGACAGGCGAATGCGCGGTGGGCGTCGAGCGCGAGCCGCTGGATCGCCGCGAGCTGGGCCGGCGTCAGGGCGCCCGACGCCAGCAGCTCGTCGGTCATCCGGTAGACCACGCGATTGAGGTAGTCGCGCTTGACCTCCAGCGAGTAGACGAAGTCGCCGGTCGCGTCGCGTGGGACCACCTGCATGACCCCGACGACCTGCGCCAGCTCGCCGTTGCCGAGCACGCCGACGGTGTACTCGGCGCCCGGCAGGAACTCCTCGACCAGCACCGGCTGGTGGTAGTCATATTGGAGCTGGCTGACGAGGGCCTGCAGCTCAGCCGGCGCACGACACACCGATCGGTTGCGGATCCCCATCGACGAGCCCTCGCCGACCGGCTTGGCGAACAGCGGGTAGCGCAGGTCGATGTCACCGAGCGGCTCGTCGGCGCCGATGATCTGAAACGGGGCGGTGGCGATGCCGTGGCCGGCGGCGAAGATCTTGGCGAGGCCCTTGTCGAGGGCCAGCGCCAGCGCGACCGGGTCGGAGCCGGTGTTGGGGATGCCGAGCATCTCGAGCATCGCCGGGACCTGCGACTCGCGCCCGCGCCCGCCGACGCCCTCGGCGAAGTTGAAGACGCCGTCCAGGCGGTCGCCCTCGGCCCGCTGGATCAACGCGTCCAGCATCGGCGAGCCCCAGCCGAGGCGTTCGACCTCGTGACCGAGGCGACGCAGCGCGCTGGCCACGGCCGACACGGTCTCCTCGGAGTCGTACTCCTCGTAGCGGTCGATCGGGTCGTCGGGCGCCGGGGCGATCTCCGGCTTGAGGTTGAAGGTCAATCCGATCCGCATGGCCGACCCTTCGCGCTCGCGGGAGCGTGGTGCTCGAGGGACGTCCGGGTGCCGCCACGGCGAAGGGTCGCGTGAGGCGATCTTCGGGGGCGGCGCCTCGTCCCCGGCGTTCGGAGATCACGGCTCAGAGGCAGCGCGCCAGTGCAGGCGCGGCCAGCAGGGGGAGGTTCTTCAGCGGCGGAGAGACTGGGAGGTTCCAAGGTATGCGTCCAGCGCCGCAACCATAGCGAGATCGTTTCCAAGTGAAAGTGTTTTGTTTGCCCGCCCTCGAGTTCGCCGCGCCGTCGCTCGGCGCCCCCTCGTCCGGGATGACCGGCGACCGGGGGCGCGTGACGACGCAGTCGGCGCCGATCGAGCTGCGGTTTTTGGCCCACCGCAGCGGCGGTCGGCCGTGCAGGTCGGTCATCGTGGCGAGCAGGTCGCCGGCACGAAACACGTCGCCGGGTCGCACGTGGTAGCGGACGCCCCCGCTGACGCGGGCCCGCGGGGTGCTCTCGCGCATGACCGGAAAGTCGATCGCCGGCTGCGGCACCGAGCGCACGGGCTCCGGCGCGCCAGGCAGCATGCCCGCCGCCTTGAGCATGTTGCAGGTCGACGTATAGGTCGGCGCTGGCCCGGAGCTCAACAAACAACGCGGCGTAGCCGGCCTCGAAGATGCCGGGGGTCTCGGCGAGGCGGGCCCGCTCGACCGGGTCGCTGCCGGGCGGGTCGGCGCCGGGGAACAGGCGGTTGGGGTCGCGGGCGTCGAGGTAAGGCTCGCGGCGCCGGGTGTGCAGGCCGGCGGGGTTGAGGCTCGGGAGGGCGACGATCGTGCCGCGCAACCCGGTGAGCAGCGCGGGGGTGACGACGTCGTGGATGACGGCCATGCCCGTGAGCTCGTCGCCGTGGATGTTGGCGGTGAGCCAGATCGTCGGTCCGGGTTCGCGACCGCGGGCGAGGATGACGGGGAGGCGTTCGACGTGACCGGTCGGCAGCTCGGCGAAGGTGTACCAACCGTAGGCGATCTCACCGGGGGTCGCGGTGGCTGTTCCAAGGGACAGGGGCCGATGCGCCGACATCCGGCGCAGTGTGCCCGATCGCGCGCGCCGCGACCACCCGGAGGCTGGTGATGGCGACGCGCCGCGATGGCGCGCTCAGCCGGGCTCGAGCACGAAGGGGTAGGTGACGTTGACGACGCCACCGACGGGCTTCGGGAAGGTCCAGCCCTTCACGGCCTTTGCGATGCACAGGCCGACCGCGGCGTCCGCCAGCGTGCTCTCGGTGACGGTGGCGGCGGTGATCTTGCCAGTGACGTCGATCGTGAACTGCACGGATACGCGGCCCTTGGCGTTCGGGTCGTTCGCCAGCGCCTGGTTGTAGCAATAGCGGACCTCGTTGATATGGGCGCGCACGATCCGGCGGATGATGTCCCTGTCGAGCGAGCCCTGCACCACGGCCTTGGCCTGGCGCACCGTGGGCACCCGCGTGCCGCGACCGCCGAAGCCGGCGCCGCTGCCCCGACCGTAGCCCGAGCCCGTGCCGCCGCCGCCGCGGCCCGTGCCGATCAGGCCGAGACTACCGAGCCCGAGCGTACCTTCACCGTAGGCGCTGTTCTCGAGGCCGAGCGGCAGCTCGAGCGGGACCTGCACGGTCTTGAGGGTGCCGTCCTTCTGCTTCTCCTGCTTCTGTTCGACCGCGACGAAGCTGGTGTACTGCGTCATCACGCGGTGCTCGATCGCCAGCTTGGTGACGGCGGCGACCGTCTTCTCGTCGGCCTCGGCCTGTTGAATGTTGGGGTAGCCGAGCATCGCGTCGACCTGCTGGCGCGCCCACATCGAGCGCAGGCCGCTGTGATCGACGCCGTCGCTGAAGTCGAGTTTGAGCGGCATCTCGATCGGCGCCCCGCCGAGCTTGCCCTTGCTTGGCCTGGCCGTTCGGCGCGCCGGTGAAGCGGCCGTACACGACCACCGGCTGGCCGGTGAACAGGTCGGGCAGCGCCGCCGGGAGCACGTCCGCGACGGGCAAGCCGCCCCAGTCGATCTCGATGTCGGTGAGCACCGGGCGATCGATGTAGCCGTAGAAGCGCTCGACGACGGCGTCGGTCTTTTCCCCGGGTCCGACGTAAGTGACGCTGCCGCGGCCCATGCGGCTGATGCCCGCGAGCAGGTAGTGATTGACGGAGCTGCCGACGCCGAGCCCGAACAGGCGCGCGTCGCCGCGGACCTCGCCGATCCTGCGGAAGATCTCGGTCTCGTTGCCGATGTAACCGTCGGTCAGGAACAACACCATGCGCAGGCGCTCGGGGTCCTTCGGGAACGCGAGCGCGGCCGTGATGCCGGCGAGCATCTCGGTGCCGCCGTCGCCGTTGAAGGTCGTCATGTAGTCGATGCCGCGCTTGCGATTGGCGGCGGTGTTCTTGAGCGGCGCCGGGGCGAGCTGCCCGGTGTCGCCGGCGAAGCGCAAGATCTGAAAGGTGTCGTCGGGGCCCATGCCGTCGAGCGCCTTCTGCACGGCGGCGACGGAGGTGGTCAGCGGCTCGCCCTGCATCGAACCCGAGGTGTCGAGCGCGAACACCAGCTCGCGCGGACGCGCCTTTTCCTGCGGGTAGCCCTGCGGCGGCTCGATCGCCAGCGTAAAGTAGCCCTCGCTGTCACCTGTCTTTTGGGCCATGAGGCGGGCGCGCGGATCGGTGTGACCTCCGCGGGGACGTCGGCGTCGTTGCAGCGGGCGCCGTCGTCGACCGGCAACTCGGCGGCGACCACCTCGCCAGCGATCGGCGCGCGGGCCTGCTTGGCACGCGAGGTCCCGGTCGGCTTGTCTGCCTGCTCGGCCTGCTCTGCATCGCCTGCGTCGACCTCGCCGAGCGCCTCGGGCGGCTCGGAGTCGTGGTCGTCGCCGGGATCACCGATCGGCGTACATGCGAACAGATACAGGATGGGGGCGGTCACGGACAGGCGAAGGTCGAGCATGGCGTCTCTCGGGTTGGCGGACAGCCGCGAGAGACAGCGACACCGCGGCGAGGTTCCCGGGGCCGCCGTGACCGGATCCATGGCTTCGTATACTATGGCCCAGCGTGGCGACTACGAGCGATCCCAGGCGAGTGAGCGACCGGCCCGGGGCCGTCGCGCTCGCCTGGGCGCTGGCGCTGTCTGGCCTCGCGGGCTGCTTTCGTGATCCCGGCCCGGGAGCGCTGTGCGTAGGGGCGGACTGCCTGACGGCCGCCAGCACCAGCGGCACGGGCGCGGACAGCAGCACCGCTGCGCCGACGACGACGACGACCACCACTGGCATGAGTGGCACGACCGGCGTGCCGGTCGACCCCGCGATCACGATGCGGATCGCGACGATGGAGTTCATCGACCCCCACCTCTTCATCACGGAGGAGGGCATGGAGACCGACACCGAGGGCACCGGCGACAGTTGCGTCAACGACGTGACCGCGCTGCTCAACAGCGTGCTCAACGGCGAGCTCGCGGACGGCAATTTCAACCTGCTGCTCCACTTCGAGGACTTCGCCGAGCTCAGCGAGCTGCGCCTGGTCGACGGCAATTGTGATGCCGCCACGCAGCCCGGCGGGATGCCGGTGTGTACGCCCAGCGGTGCGTCGCCGGCGGTGATCCTCAACACCGATCTGATCCAGGGCCCCGGCTGCCGCCAGCTCGAGGAAGGCGTCTATGCGCCGATCACCGTGCCGATGATCCATGACCCCGGACCACCCTGTCTGCGGACCAAGCGGGCGTTCCTCTCGCTGCCCGTCAGCAATGTGGTCGGATCGCTCGACCTGCGCGACGCCCAAATTGTCGCCACCTTCGATGACCCGGTCGCGCCGACCAAGCTGTTCGACGGGGTGGTCTACGGGTTCCTGCCGATGATCGCGGCCCAGGCCGTCGAGATCGACGCGCCGCTGTTCGGCCTCACCAACCTCTGGTCGGTGATCGACGCCCCGGCCTGCACGGTCGCCTACCCGGACTACCTGCCCAGCGTCGATATGTTCGAGATCAACAACATGCCGGTCCCGGGCGTGTGGGTCGCTATCAACTTCACGGCCGAGCGGGTCGAGTACCGACCGCAGGGCTAGCCCCGCGGCCCGTACACGCTCGTTGCCGGCTACTCGTTGCCGGCTACTTGTTGCCAAACAAGCCGCCGAGGCCGGCGGTCACGCTGCCGAGGTCGACGCCGCCGAGCGCACCGGCGGCCGAGCCGAGGGCCGAGTCGAGGTGGCCGCCGATGGCATCGGGCAGCTTGCCCTTGAGGAAGCCGACGACGGTCTCAGCGGCGCTCCGCGCCTGGTCTTCGTCGATGCCGGTCTTGCTGACGATCTGCTTGATGAGTTCATCCATGGTGTTGGCTCCTGAGCGCGGCAGTATCGGGGGCGGCCGCCGGGCGCGTCAACCTTGACCCGGTACCTCCACGTCGGCGGGCCTGGGAGCCGACGCGTCGGGCTTTGCGTGCGCGGCGGACGCTCAGGGAGGTAAAGGGCGGACGACGATCGGCGCCTCGATCAACCGCGGACGCGCGCGCGGGTCGTCCTGGGCAGGCACGAAGCGGGCCTGGTCGCGGGGTGCGTTCTCCACCTCGCGCCACTGGCGTGGGACCCGGTCGATCCCGATCGGATAGATCGTGAGGGTGCCGTCGGGGCCGACGGTGATGCGCAGGAACTGCTTGTAATCCTGCACGCTCAGGCCGCTGTACGCCTCGGTGCAGTGGCGGCCGAATATGTTGATCGAGATCAGCAGGTACACGCCCATGATGATCGCGCCGCAGATCCAGCCGCCGAAGAACAGCGCGAGCAGGGTGGCGATGAGGTGGCCGAGGCCGCCGAACGGCCACTGGGCCGCGATCGCTACCTGGCTCATGAGCCAGCCGATCGCGATCGCGGCGCTGAGGTGGGTGCAGGCGTGGGTCAGGCCGCCAGCGAAGCGGTACCAGGTCTTGTGGGTGTCGGTGAACACGCAGAAGCCGAGCAGGGCGACGACGATCGTCGTGAACGAGGCGGGTGAGCTCAGCGCGGCGAGCAAGGTCTCCTCGAGGGTCGCCCCGAAGCCGCCGATCTGGAAGCCGCGCAGGCTGCCGAGGACGTTCCAGCCGACCAGCAGGTAGAGCAGGCCAGTGATGCTGCCGAAGGTCGGGCTGGTGCGGATAAACAGCAGGTTCCTCCAGGCCATGCGGCGCGAGGTGGCGACGTCGGGGTAGCTGCAGCGGAGGGTGTGGCCGGTCGGCAGCGGGTCCTGGCGAAAGTTGTGGGTCGGATGGAGGAACGCGCCGCCGCTGCCGCTGGTGATCTTCTGGCTGGTGTTGTCGAGGGTGGCGTGGCGGCGGTAGTGGTGGAAGTCGCCGGACAGGTTGAGGCGGACCTTGCCCCCGAAGATCGTCTCCTCGAGGAACACGAGGTTGCTGTCGCGACGCAGGCGCGCGCGCTGGTCGGGGTCGGCCTCGTGTTCGAGCACCCAGTGCGGTTCGGCGGTGCACAGGATGACCTTGGCGGCCGGGCCCATCTGCGCCGCGATGTTGGTGAAGTAGGCGACCTGGGTCGCGTCGACGTCGGCGCCGAGCTGGGTGTCGACGCCGATCAGGTACCAGTCGTGCGGGAGGCGGGCGGCGAAGTAGGACCGGCGCTGGCCGAGGCGCCAGCCGCAAAACCACTGCTTCTCGGTGAACAGGCGGGTGAACGCCGCGAGGTTGTCATACCAGTCATGGTTGCCCGGAATCGCGAACAGCGTCGGGTGGTCGGCCTCGGTCCAGCCCATCGCGGCGTGGAAGGGCATCACGAGGCGCTGCTCGTACGCGGCGCGGCTCGGGGTCGGGTAGACCTCGTCGCCGCCGAACACCAGCAGGTCACCGCGGCGGGTGGTGTGGCGCTGGCCGTCGGGGGCGAGGAGATCGAGGGTCGGGCGGGTCGCGGTGTATGCGATCGCATAGGTCGGGTTCCAGCCGTCGCCGGTGTCCGAGATGTAGTCGAGCACGATCTCCTCGCGCGGCGCGACGGTGCCGTCGGCGAGCGTGCGGCTCGTGAAGTCGAAGAGGGCGTAGGCCTCGCTGGTGCGTGGGTCGATCTGCCGGCGATCGAAGTCGAGGCCGAGCAGCGTCGAGGTCCACACCCGCCGTCCGGTCTGCAGCAGTTGCAGCGGCGCGTACCAGCGCACCATGCCGGCGGGCTCGTAGGGGAACTGCGGGGTCCCGGGCATATGCGACGAGGGTCGCACGCACGCTGGCTTTTTACATTGCGCGCGACCTGCGCGGTTGCGTTGCGGAGCGGACGGGTTTGCGCGAGCCTTGCACCGCATGCAGCCCGACCAGCCCGCCTTCTCCCGCGAGGTCATCCGCACCGCCGACGCCCCGCAAGCGATCGGCCCATACAGCCAGGCGATCGCCGTACGCGGCGGGCGAACCGTGTACACCTCGGGCCAGATCCCGCTCGACCCGAAGACGATGCAGATCGTCGGCGAGGGCGACATCGTCGCGCAGACCGAGCGCGTCATGGAGAACCTACGCGGGCTGCTCGCTGCGTCCGGCGTCGGCTTCGAGCACGTGGTGCGCGCGGGCATCTTCCTCGCCGACATGGCCCACTTCGCCCAGGTCAACGAGATCTATGGGCGGGTCTTCAGGACCGACCCGCCCGCGCGATCGACCGTGCAGGTCGCGTACCTGCCGAAGGGCGTGCTCGTCGAGATCGACATGATCGCCGTCGGTCCGTGAGCGCGTGATGGCCGAGCGCAGGTCCTGGCTGTGGGCGCGACGCGGGGCGATCGGCGCGCTGCTGGTCGTGATCGCCGGCCTGCTGGTGTGGCTGTGGCTGCGCTTCCAGGCCGGGCCCGGGCCGGACGCGATCGCGGACCCGCCGGACCCGGCCGAGCACCCGCGCGCGATCACTGCCGAGCAGGCGCGGGTGCTCGGCCGCGTGATGCTCGAGGACATGTCCGTAGCGCCAGGTCCCGAAGGACATGTCCCGAAAGACAGCAGCACGCCGCTGCGGCCGCCGGCCCCGGGCACCTGCCGGGCGCGCGCGTGGCGAAACGCGCAGCTCCTGGGTGAAGCCGTGTGCGCGGACGACGGGAGCTTCGCGCTGGCGGTCCCGCAGTTGCCTGCGGCGGTCGCCGGAGCGCCGGTGCAGATCGCGGTCGAGATGCTGGTGCCCGGGCACCTGCGGGCGGTGTTGACGGCGCCGGCGGTGCCAGGCGCGGACGTGCGACTGCCGACGGTCGCGCTCGGACCGGCGGTGCGCCTGAGCGGCGAGGTGCTCGACCGCCAGGGCCAGCCGCTCGCCGGGATCGAGGTCGCGGCGCTGCCGGTGCCGAACCTCGGCGAGCCCGAGCCGTGGCGGGCGACCAGCGGGCCCGACGGGTCGTTCGTGCTCGACACGGTGCCCGAGGGGCCGATCCGGCTGCGCGCGTCCGGCCGCGGGCACGCGCTGACGATCACCGATGCATACGCGCCCGAGGCCGGGGTCGTCATCATCCTCGACGAGCTGCTCGCGCTCGAGGGCGCGGTGATCGGCGAGCCTGCGCTGGTGGGTCGGGCGCAGGTGCGGCTCGAGGGCTCGTCGCTGTGGCCGCCGCTGCGCGAGCCGGTCGCGCCCGACGGCAGCTTTCGCTTCCCCGAGCTGGTCGACGGGGTGTACGGCCTGGTCGCGACCGTCGAGGCGGGCGCGCCGGGCGAGCAGGAGTACGCCTCGATCCCGCTCGAGAACCTCGGGCCCGGCACCGAGGTCGGGCTGGCGCTGGCGCTCGCGTATCGGATCCCGGTGCGGGTGATCAGCCCCGATGGCTCGCCGGTGAGCGGGGCGCGCGTCACCGTCGGTTATGCCAGCGTGGGCCTGCTGCAGCAGGTCGGTGAGACCGGGGCCGACGGACAGGTGGCGATCGGACCGATCGTGCCCGGGCCCTACGTGGTCAGCGCGGACGCCGATGGTTATCTGCCGAGCGAGACGCTGAGCGTCGACCTCGGGGCCACGCCGCTGCCGGTGCAGACGCTGACGCTGCTGCGACCGGGGCGGATCGCGGGCACCGTGATCGACGAGGACGGCGCGCCGGTGGCAGAGGCGAGCATCGTCGTCGACGGCGAGAATCTCTACAGCGTCGGCGAGAGCAGCAGCCGCGCGGGCACCTTCACGGCGCTGCTGCGCGGCGGGAGCCTCGGGGTCACGAGCGGCGCGGTGCCGCCGATCCCGCTGCTCGGGGGGCTCGGCGCGAGCCTGGAAGACGCCGGCTTCTCGGCGCAGAGCGACGAGTCCGGCCGCTTCTCGCTCGAGTCGCTGATGCCCGGCACCTACCGCCTGCGCGCCGTACACGGCTTGCACGCGGCGTCGGCGGTCGCGGTCGTGACGCTGACGCCGGGGCAGACGCAGGGCGGGGTGGTGCTGACGCTCGGCCGCGGCGTTCACCTGACCGGCCGCGTATTCGACGGCAACCGCCGGCCGCTCGCGGGGGTGCGGGTCGAGCTGGGCGACGGCAGCGAAGTGCTGACGGACATCCACGGGGTGTTCGACGCGGGCTATCGCCGCGGCCGCGAGCGCCTGGTGCTGCGTGGGCCCGGCCTGATCCCCGAGGTCGTCGAGGTGCTGCTCGGCCGCGAGGACGTGGCGATCGAGCGGATCATGCAGTTGGCCGAGGGCGTGCTCGCCGGTCGCGTACGCGACGGCAACGACCAGCCGATCGCCGGGGTGCGCGTGACCTGGACGCCGACCGACGGACTGACCGCGACGCAGCTCGGCTTCACCGATGAACGCGGGCTCTTCGAATTCATGGACCTCGCCCCGGGGCCCGGGAAGGTCGAGCTCGATCACCCCGACTTCGCCCCGGACCAGCGCGGCGTGCGGGCGCCGAAAGGGGTCGGGCGTCCGCTCGAGCTGAGGTTGCAGGCGGGCTGGTCGCTGGCGTTGAGCGTCCGCGCGCGCGGGACCGGGGCGCCGATCGCCGGGGCGCGGATCGAGGTCGACGATCGCCTGTGGTCGAGCGACGAGACCGGCGCGGCGGCGGTGCGCCGACTGGCAGGGCCGCGGGTGCGGGTCGTCGTGCATGCCGGCGGCTGGGTCGCGCAGAGCGAGGTGATCGATCGACCCCCGAGCGGCGAGGCCGTACTGATGTTCGAGCTCGACGAGGCCGCGGGCATGGAGGGCGAGGTCATGGACGAGCGCGGCGAGCCGCTCGGCGGGGCCCAGATCATCGTCCGCACGCGCGATGGCGAGACCGTGCTGGCCGAGACCCAGACCACGGCGGACGGACACTGGTCCGTGCCCGACCTGCCCGAGGGCGACGTGACGGTCGAGGCGAGCCCGCCGCCAGCCCTGGCGGCGATCCTCGCGCCTGTGACCGTTGAATCCGACGTGCGTCGCGGGCACGTGACCCGCGAGGTCGATCTTCGCCTCGATCGGTTATGATCGGCGCCGGCCTCGTGGACCCCGTCCATGAGCGCCCCAAGGAGCCTGCCATGTCATCACCCGTACTTCCCCGCGCCGTACGTCTGTCTCTGCTTTCGCTGGCCCTCGTCGCCGCCTGTGGCGGCGATCAGAAGCCCGCCACCGCCGACGCCAGGACCCCCGAAAAGTCGACCGCGCCGCCGGTCGCTGACAAGCCCGCGACCCCGGTCGCCGACGCCAGCAAGACCAAGATCATCGAGGGCGCCGATCCGGCTGAGGCCCGCTACGACCTGCGCGTCGAGCCGCCGGCCGACGCGGTCGCTGGCCGCGAGGGCACCGTCAAGGTGACCGTGGTGCCCAAAGCGCCGTGGCACATGAACCTCGACTTCCCGACCTCGCTGGCGCTGAGCCCCCCGGACGGCGTGACGCTGGCCAAGGCCGAGCTCAAGAAGGCGGACGCGCGCAAGCTCGACGAGAACAGCGCCGAGTTCGACGTCAAGTTCACGCCCGCGGCCGCGGGCGACAAGGAGTTCACCGGCAAGTTCAAGTTCGCGGTGTGCCAGGACGAGGCCTGCTCGCCGGTCACGGAAGAGGTCGCGTTCAAGGTGGCGGTCAAGTAGCGCTCGTCGAGCGCGCGGAGTAGGGGGGTCGGGAGCCATGCAGGAAGCCAGCAGCAGGAGCCGCATCGACGCGCTGGCCGCAGCGGTCGCCCAGGACTTCGAGACGACGCGCCGCGTCCTCAGCTTCGAGGAGTGGTTCGAGTTGATGTGTCAGGCGCCGCAGGTCCACGCCCGCAACGCGGCCCAGTACCTGCGCGACTGCTTCGACTTCTATGGTCGCCGCGACGTCCGGATCCCGAGCGGCAAGGTGGCCCGCTTCCGGCTGTTCGACTGCGACTTCGACGACCACGGATCGGGCCCGAACAACGCGAGGCTAGTTGGCCAGGAGCGGGCGCAGAACGCGTTCTACGAGGCGATCGACAGCTTTGTCCGGATCGGTCGCGTCAACAAGCTGTTGCTGCTGCACGGACCCAACGGTTCGGCGAAGACGACCTTCCTCGACTCGGTGATGCGCGCGCTCGAGGCGTACTCACAGAGCGACGTCGGCGCGCTGTACCGGTTCTCGTGGGTGTTCCCCAACAAGGCGACGCGCGCGGGCGGGATCGGGTTCGGGACCGGGCCGTGGGCGGGCGCGATGAGCGAGACGACCTACGCCAAGCTCAGCGCCGAGGCGGTCGACGCCAAGCTCGCCGACGAGAACAAGGATCCGCCGATCTACCTCGTGCCGCTGGCGATGCGCGAGCAGATCCTCGGCGACGTGCTCGACCAGGCCCGCAGCAGCGAGCACCAGGCCGGCGGCACCGCGGGCCCGGGCGACAGCTCGCAGCGCTCGCTGCAGGAGTTCGCGTACAGCGAGGTGGTGCTGCGCGGGGACTTGAACCAGCGCAACCGCCGGATCTTCGACGCGCTGCTCGGCGGATACCAGGGCGACCTGCGCAAGGTCTATCAGCACGTGCAGGTCGAGCGCCTGTTCCTGAGCCGGCAGTATCGCAGCGGCCTGGTCACCGTCGAGCCCAAGCAGACGGTCGACGCGCGCAGCTTCCCGGTCACGGGCGAGCGCGCGTACGCCAGCTTGCCGCCCAACGTCGGCGGGCAGGTGCTCTACGCGTGTCAGGGCGACCTGGTCGACGCCAACCGCGGGCTCGTCAATTTCAGCGACCTGCTCAAGCGGCCCTACGAGCATTACAAGTATCTGCTGACCGCCACCGAGTCCGGCGCGGTCGCCCTCGATCACGTGGTGCTGGCGCTCGACCTGGTGTTCACGGGCTCGGCGAACGACCTCAACTTGCTCGAGTTCCGGGCCCTGCGATCCGGCGAGTATCAGAGCCTGCGCGGGCGCCTGGAGCTGATCCCGGTGCCGTATCTGCTGGATTACCGGGTCGAGCGCAAGGTCTATCAGGAGCAGGTCGGCGATGTCCTGCGCGGGATCCACATCGCGCCGCACGTGCCCCGGATCCTCGCGCTGTGGGGCGTGATGACGCGGCTGCGCGCGCCCGATCCCACCGGTTACAGCGCGAAGCTCCAGCCGGTGCTGGCCCGCCTGACCCCGCTCGACAAGGCGGACTTGTACGCGTACGGCCGCGTGCCGGCCGGGCTCACCAGCGACGAGGCCCGCGAGCTGCTGGCGGCGGTGCCGAAGATGCACGAGGAGCGGTTCTCGCAGGCGGTGGTGAAGGCCGAGAGCGGCGACCCGATCCTGCTCGGCGACTACGAGGGCAGCTTCGGCGCCAGCGTCCGCGACCTCAAGCGCGTGCTGCTGGCGGCGGCGAGCGACCCGGGCACCAGTTGCGTGACGGTCCCGCGGCTGTTCAAGGAGCTGCGCCGGTTCATGGCCGACAGCGTCAACTTCCGCTGGATGCTGCTGGCGCCGAAGCCGACCGGCCCGGACGGCGCGCGCGCAGATGGTGGCTTCCACGCGCTCGAGGGCGAGGGCAGCATCACGCAGGCGGTGTGGAACCGCTGGCTCGACCTCTCGGACTGGGAGGTGCGCGAGGCGATGGGCCTGGTCGACGAGTCGCGCTACCTCGAGCTGTTCAAGAAGTACGTCAAGCACGTCTCGCACCACCTCAAGCGCGAACGCCTGTTCGACGCGGTGACCGGCGACCTGCGTGACCCCGACGAGAAGTTCATGCAGGGGCTCGAGAAGACGATGGACCCGAAGGCCGGCCCGGCGTTTCGCGCCGACCTGCTCTCGCGGATCGGCGCCTGGGCCCTGAGCCACCCCGATGAAGAGCCGGCCTACGCCGAGATCTTCGCCGACTACTTCGGCCGCCTGCGCGAGGATTACTATCGGCAGCAGAAGGCCGTGGTGGGCCGCGGGATCCAGCGCATGCTCGAGCTGCTCGCGGAGGACCGCCGCAGCGAGAACCAACTCGCCCCGCAAGAGGAGCAGGCCGCCCGTTACGCGGTCGATGTGCTGCTCGGAACTTGCGACGACAAGTCGGTCCGCCGCGAACGCCACACCCGCGAGACGCTGCGCGACACGCTGGTCCAGTTGTCGAAGTTTAGATACTGACGCCAGTCACGGCGCGGGGACGCGGAGCACTCGCAGGGATCGCCGGTCCGCGGGCAAGCCGAGCTTGACCTCGAGCTCGTCGACGAGCAGCGCGTGAAGGTCGTCATCGGGCGCACAGACGCCGATGTCGGC
>Ga0335395_10001496_pt1 | contig 14654 bp, 8 predicted proteins | sample MAT02_FD_205744 | JGI IMG/M metagenome (GOLD analysis project Ga0335395, IMG submission 205744) | Freshwater microbial communities from Lake Fryxell liftoff mats and glacier meltwater in Antarctica - MAT-02 (spades assembly) (version 2) ...
GCCGGCACGGGCGAGGACCAGGTGGCCGAACTCATGCCCGTCGCCATCGAGGAGTTGAAGCGCGTGCAGCTCGACGTGACCGAGGATGAACTGAACCGCGCCAAGGCGCAGCTGCGCGCCTCGCTGCTCATGTCGCTGGAATCCACCGGATCGCGCTGTGAGCAGATCGCGCGGCAATTGCAGGTGCATGGCCGCATCATCCCCACGGAGGAGACCAAGCAGCGCATCGCTGCCGTGACGGTGGAGGATATCCAGCGTTCGGCCAAGCGCATCTTCCGCGGCAAGCCCACGCTGGCCACCATGGGACCGATCGGCAAGGTGATGAGCCTGGCTGACATCAACGAGAAGCTTGCGGCATGAATGCTGATCTTCTCCAGGCCCTGCTGAACGCCGCCCGCGCTGCCGGCGCGGAGCAGGCCGATGCGCTGCTGGTGCATTCGGCTTCGCTTTCCGTGCAGCGCCGCCTGGGCGCCATCGAGCAACTGGAACGGGCCGAGAGCACCGACCTCGGCCTGCGTGTGTTTTTGGGCAATCGCGTGGCGATCGTCAGCGGCACGGATGCCTCGCCGTCGGGCTTTGCGGCGCTGGCCGAACGTGCCGTCGCCATGGCGCGCGTGGTGCCTGAGGATGCGCTGGCCACGCTTTTGGATGCGCCCGCGCCCATGGCTGCGGCGCTCGATCTCGGTGATGCGCTGGAGCCCGACGCCGATGCCCTGCTGGCCCGTGCCGCACTCGCCGAGGAAGCGGCCCTCGCCGTGGCGGGTGTGACCAACAGCGAAGGCGCTTCGGCCGACTGGTCCCGCGCCACCCGCGCGCTGGCCACCACGCGCGGCTTCTTCGGGCAATACACGCGCGGCGCGCATGCCGTTTCCGCCACGGCGCTCGCCGGCGAAGGCACTGGCATGCAGCGCGACTATGATTACGCAAGCGCGGCCCATCTCAGCGATCTGGAAGATGCCGTCCGGATCGGCCGTCGTGCTGGAGAGCAGGCCGTGGCCCGCCTCAACCCCACGCGCCCCAAAAGCACGCGCCTGAGCGTCGTCTATCACCCGCGCGTCTCGTCCTCGCTGATCGGACATCTGGTGAACGCGATCAATGGCGCGTCCATCGCGCGCGGGACATCGTTCCTGAAGGATGCTTTGGGCAAGCAGATTCTGCCGCGCGGCATGATGGTCATGGATGACCCGCTGCGCCCCCGCGGCCCGCGCTCGCGCCCCTTCGATGGCGAGGGGCAGCCGGGCATCCGCCGCGCGCTGATCGAGGATGGCGTGTTGACCACTTGGCTGCTCGATGGCCGCAGCGCGCGGCAATTGGGCATGACAACCACGGGACACGCCGCGCGCAGCACGAGCGGCCCGCCCTCACCCGCGCCCACCAACCTCTGGCTGGAACCTGGCACGCTTTCGCCCGAAGCACTGATGAGCGACATTCGCGAGGGGCTTTACGTCACGGAACTCATCGGAATGGGCGTGAACGGCATCACCGGCGATTACTCGCGTGGCGCTGCCGGCTTCATGATCCGCGACGGCAAACTGGCCGAGGCGGTGGGCGAGATCACCATTGCCGGCAAACTGCCCGAGATGTTTTTGGCGATGACCGCCGCGAACGACCTGGTGTTCCGGCGCGGGAGCGATGCGCCCACGATCCGCGTGGATGACATGACGCTGGCCGGAAGCTGACGTCACCGGGGCCTTTGAACCAGAGGCCCCGCCTCAGGCGGTCATCACCTTCCACGCGACATGGGCCAGAACTCCCACCAGGGCGGAGATGGTGGCCAGCACTGCAATTCGTAGCCCCAGCAGGACAAGGCCGCCACGATTGAACTCGTTCCGAGTATTGTCGGACATGGGTAGGTCTTCCATTCGAAGGGCAAGGAACCTGCCGGTTTCAAGAGTGACTGGACCACCCCTTTCCTGCGCTATGCTCCGATAGATATTTTTCGGAGAGTGCAACCCAGAGTGACCTTCTTCGCCGTGCCAGACCTGGGTTAAGCGCGCAATGCCAAAACCACACATCCTCGCAAGATCATGTTTTTGCCATTTTCTTTTGGCGCAACTGATCTCATGGCCCTCAACTTGACTAGAGGTTGTACTTTTTTTGCAATTTTTACTGAAATTTTCATGCAAGGCTTCAAGCTCTGGTAGCAAGGCCAACCACGAGCCTTTCCCATCATCGTCTCAAGGCAAGCCGTTGCGGATATGGCGCAGAAATGTCGGGCGGTCGGAAATCCGGTCGTAATAGGCATCAAGCGAAGGCATCTCACCCCGCTCCAGACTCGCCATCGAGAACCAGCGATGGACGACAAACCCGGCGGGGATGTCAGCCAGGGTGAAGCGCCCCTCAGCCAGATAGGGAGCTTCAGCCAGAGCGGCGTCGAGGACCCCCATGCGCTTGCCATACTCGGCACGGCCCATCTGCACGAAGGTCGCGCGGTTCCAGGGTGCGAGGCCCAGCTCACCGCCCAGATAGGCGCCGCGCATGGGCAGGGTCATTTCATAGGCCACCCAGTCCATCCAGGCCTCGACCCGCGCACGCGCCACCAGTTCCTGCGGATAAAGCCCCCAGGCGGATTGCCGCGATGCCAGGTAGCGCAGGATCACGTGCGACTCGCGGATCACCGCATCGCCATCCAGTAGAACCGGCACCGTGCCAAGCGGGTTGAGCGCCAGAAATCGCGGATCATCGGTGGAGCGGTGGCCGCGCCCCCAATCCTCCTGCGCGTATTCCAGGCCCAGCTCATCCAGCAGCCAGAGCACTTTGCGGACGTTGAAGGCGTTGCGCCGCCCCAGAAGCCTGAGCATCGAGAACTCCCCTATCCCACAAGCCTCAGGCAAAGCTGCTGTCTTGCCAAGTCGCGTCGCAGCGGGTTGAAGCGGCGGATGCACACCACCATCGGCATTGATTTCGGCACTACCAACAGCGTGGTGACCCTGCTGCGCGCCAGTGGCGAGGTGCAAGTGCTCCGTCGCGCCACGGAGGACGTGTTCCGCTCCCTCCTCTGCTTCTGGCGCGATGGCCAGGGAGCGCTGCGCCACGCCGCCGGCCCAGGCGCCATCGAGGCCTATCTGGATGACCCGCTGGACAGCCGCCTCATCCTCTCGATGAAGAGCTACCTGGCGCAGCGCAGCTTCCAGGAGACGCGCATTCTTGGCCGCAGCTACGGGTTGGAGGCGCTGGTCGGCCTGTTTCTCCGCGAATTGCTCTCCCCCTTTGCGGCGGAGCTGGAAGGCGCGCGCATCATCGCCGGCCGCCCCGTGCGCTTCGTGGGCGAGACGGCGGATGATGCGCTGGGCGAGCGCCGGCTCATCGCGGGCTTCGCAGCCGCAGGACTGCCGCGGATCGAGGTCGCGCTGGAGCCGGCGGCGGCGGGGTATCGCTTCGCCGCCGGCCTCACCGCACCCGCCACGGTTCTGGTCGCGGATTTCGGCGGCGGCACCAGCGATTTCTCGCTTCTGCGCTTTGAGCCTGGTCCTCCGCGCCGCGTCACGCCCTTGGGCCATGCCGGCATCGGCATCGCGGGGGATGCCTTCGACTTCCGCATCATTGACCACGCCGTCTCACCCTTGCTGGGCAAGGGCGGCAGCTACACGGTGATGGGGACCGAGCTTCCCATCCCACCTGGCTGGTATGGCAGCTTCGCGCGCTGGCACCTGCTCTCGCTCATGCGCGCACCGCGCATGCTGCGCGACATCGCGGATGTGGCCCGCAATGCGGCCGAGCCGGAGAAGCTGCGCCACCTGATCCAACTTGTGGAGGATGAGGTGGGGTATGAGCTGTATCACGCCGTCTCGGCCGCAAAACTCGCTCTCTCACGCGGGACCGACACGCGGCTGCAATTCCACCATGGCGATTTCCAGGTGGATGCGCTCATCACGCGTGCGGAATTCGAGAGCTGGATCGCGCCCGAACTGCGTCAGATTGCCGGCGCGGTGGATGCGGCGCTGGAGGATGCCGCGCTTACCGCGCGGCAGGTGGATCGGGTGTTCCTCACCGGCGGCTCCTCGCTGGTGCCTGCCGTGCGCCGCATCTTCGAGACGCGCTTTGGTGAGGCGTGCGTGGTGGCGGGCGGCGAATTCGTCTCCGTCGCCGAGGGTCTGGCCTTGATGGGACAGGAGGCGCTTCACCTCCCATGATCTACCGCTGCAAGGCAAGGCGCAGCTGCGGCTCGATGGCCGTCGAGAGAATGGCGTAGCCGACCAATGAGAGATGCAGCCAGTCATAAGCAATCCAGTCAAACAGCGTGCCCTGACCGTCCAGCATCATTCGCCCTGGCTCGGTGTAGAAGACGCGCCGCCCGTCATTGCAGGCCGCGATGTAGGAATTGAGCCGCGCGATGGGCGCGCGCATCGGGTCCGCTGCGGTGATCCCCCGCGGCAGCACACCCACCAGCACGATGCGCGCCTGAGGCGCCAGGCGCTGCAACCGCGCGATGATCTGACTGATCCCAAGCGCCACATTTTCCGGCGTATTGCCCGCGCCGATATTGTTGGTCCCGATCAGCAGCACGATCACCTCGGGCCGCAGGTTGGCCGGCCAGTGCCCGTTGTCCAGCCGCCACAGCATGCTCTGCGTGGCATCGCCCGACACGCCGAGGTTGAGTGCCCCGCGATGCCCGTAGAATTGCTGAAAAAGGTTGGGCTGCCAGCCCTGGGTGATCGAATCCCCCAGAAAGACGATCCGCGTGCGGGAGACATCGGTGCGGCGCAGCCGCTCGGTGAGCCCATGCGCGATGCCTTGCCATTCCGGCCAGTTCAGCGGCTCCGGCAGGGCCTCACGCGGCAGGGGGCGGCCAGGCAGCACGGTCGGGCAGGCAGCCATGGCGGGCAAGGCCAGCCCTGTGAGGAGCCCCAGCGCAAGGAGGCACCGCCGCATCAGGTGCTCCGTCCTTGGCGGGCTACCAGGTAGGACGCCCCTGATTACCCGGCAGTTGCACCCATTCGGGCCGGCCCTGGCCAAAGCTCGAATTGAAGGGGTCGTTCACGTTGGGCGTCGGGTAACGCTGGCCGGCATAGAGCGGCAGGAGGTCCTGGCGCGGACGGTCCAGACGCCAGCGCATGTAGAACAGGCCGATGGTGTCTTGGTAGTCGCCCACACGCTCGTAGCGTCCGGCGACGCCCAGGCGAAGATTGGGCGTCGCGGCATATTCCAGATTTGCGAAGACCGAGCCGGTTGGTCCGCTGCTGCGCGTGGCCGCGAGGGAGGTCGGCTGGTTCGGGTCACCACCAACCTGATTCACCAGTTGCGCCTGCATTCCGGGGTTGCTCGGAAAAAGCGGTGAGGAGCGCGTGCGGAAATTCTGATAGCCCACCGCGCCGATGGTGCGCAGTGACCAATCACCCCACCGGCCGATGTATTCCGCCTGGAGTGAACCGATAACCTGCTGCTGCGGACTGAAATACCCGCCCTGACCGAACGTAAAGCCACCCAGATTACGGTCGAAGCTGAAATAGCGCAGGTCCACGCCCAGCGTGAGCTGCTGGTCGGGCTGGCGCATCACCGCATAATAGGCGCCAACACCGGCTTCGACGCGCCAATTATTGGCCACATTGTTGCCCTGGAAGATGCTGTAGCCGCCGCCCGCATAGGTGCCGAAGCGCTCGGTCGGCGCATATTCCAGCTGGATGCGCCCGCCAGTGCGGATCACATTGCCCCAGCTGGGGCTGAAGAAGCTGCTGCGCTGCCCCGCATAGGAGAGCAGGCTGTCCGTCACGGCCCGGCGCTCCACGCTGAGGCGAACACGCAGTTGTTCGTTAATGCGCGGCACGATCTCCGCCCCGCCCACCACATTCGTGCGCGAGAAGCCGAGCGGCGTCGTGCCGATATCCAGGCGGATATTCTGGTTTACATAAGCCGCACGCATGGCCACACCCTGCATGGAGGCGCGCGCCGATTGGTAATTGTCGGGCGTCGTGAGCGCATTTGAGGCAAACAGCCGCGCAACCTGCTGGTCCGAGCTGAGGTTGCCCGTATTGAGTGAAACCGCATCCATGCCCACCGTCACGCGGCCACCAATACCGCCGCGCATGGGCGTGCTGACCTCGGTCGGGACAGTGACGTTGACCGTACGCGAGGTACCACGCTCACCGTCACGAGACTGTATGAAGGGGCCGCTTTGCACCCAGGTTGCCGCTTCGTCGCGCGCGCGGATCAATTCCTGCGCGATTTGTGCGGTCAGGGGATCATGCAGCTGCGCCGGCGTGGGGCCGATGCGCGTGGGCCGCATCGCCTGCTGGGTCAGCGCGGCTTCGGTCAACTGGCCGCTTTGGCGCAGATGATCAATCCGCCGTGCCGCCACACTCTCGACCAGGCGAAGCTGGCGCACGAAATCGCCGCGCGCGCGGGCCACGCGCGCTTCCGCCAGCGCGACCTGCGTGTCGTTGGGGTGGAGGAAGGCGGTCTCGGTGATCAGCGCATCGGCCTCGCGGTTGCGCCCTTCGGCCAGGGCCAGATCCACCTTGGCAAGACGCGCGGTGAGGTTGCGCGGATCGCGCGCGAGAACCGCATCCACCAATTGCCGCGCCTCGCCCGTGCGGTTGCTGGCGACGTAAAGGCGCACCAGCGCCATGTTCAGCGGCACGGAGGTCGGTGCGGCGTTGAGCGCGGGCGCGAGCACCTGGTAGCCCTGCTCAGGCGCGTTGCGCAGGGCGAGCGCATCGGCCTGCTGCACGGCACCCGACTCCATCACGGAAGCAAGCTCGCGCCGCGTCTCCGCCGGCAGATTGCGGTCAGCCAGGAGTGGCGTGGCAAGCGCGCTGGCATCTTCCAGCCGGTTCGCCTCCACCAGCGCTGAGGCGAGCGCGATGCGGTCATTGGCCGAGGTGTTGGGGTTGGCGACAAGGGCCGCGCGCGCCGCGATACCGGCCCGCAGAGGGTCGTTCAGGCGGCCAAAGGCGCGCACCACGGCCGGGCCGGTGGTGAAGCCGGGGTCCCGCCGGCCGGCATTGGCCAGCAGAGCGTCCATCGCGCCGGGGCGGCCCTCGCGCACCTGCATCTCGATCTGACGGATTTCGAATTCGCGGCGGCTTTGCGCCAGCAGGCGGTTCGTGTCGGGGTTGCGCACACGGGCCGGCACGCGCTCCAGCAGGGCCACCACGGCGCCGAAGCGTTCCTGGTCGAGGGCCATCAAGGCGGCTGCGGTGGAGCCATCGGCGGAGGTATCCGCCTCCAGCTGCGCTTCGGCCGCGCGGGCCTCGGCATCGAACCCGTTGGCGCGCAGGGCGCGGCTGAGATCGAGGGTGATCCAGGGATTGCCAGGGGCCAGGGCTTGCGCCTCGCGTAGCAGGCGCAGCCGTTGCTCGCTGCCGCTGGCAAGGCTTGCGCGGTCGCGCAGGTTGAAGGCACGCGCCACCACAGCGTCGGTACTGGGGGGCAGGCCCATCTCGCGCTGGAAAGCGTCAGCCTCGGCGATGCGCTCCTGCCCGATGAGGGCCAGGTAGAGGCCGCCCAGCGCATCACGCTGGCGCGGCCGCAGCGTCAGTACGTTGCGAAAGCGCGTCTCCGCGGCCACGAAATCCCGCCGCTGAATGGCGACCTGGCCGAGGATCATCTCGGAATCGATCCGCTCCTGGCCGCGTGCGTTCAGACCGCGCCGGGCCAGTGCATCCGCGCGATCGAAATCGCCGCGTTCCAGCGCCTGCCAGGCCATACCAGTTGGACCCGGCGCGAAGCCGCCCCTGCCGCCGCCGCCTGTGGCCCAGGGCGACAGATCGCCCACCGCGCGGGTAAATTCATCGGCACGGTCAGGTGCAAGTGCGACGGCGCGATCCAGCAGGCGGCGCGCATCGGCCATGCGGTTTTGAATCTTGCGCAGAACGGCCAGTCCCAGAATGGCTTCCGGATCATTCGGATTGACCGCCAGTGCCTGAGTGAACTGACGCTCCGCTTCGGCGGGGCGCGACTGATCAATCGAGGCCCAGCCAAAGATGCGCGCCTCCGCCCCGGGCGAAATGCCAACCTGCGAGGCGCGCAGCTTGGCGTCCATCTCAGGGTCACTGGGGTTTACGGCAAGATAGGCCTGAATGCGGGCTGCGGTTTCCGCCTCCTCGCCCAGCCAGAGCAGCGCCTGGCGCCAAGCCAGCCGCGCGGGTTCGCGCATGCCGCGCTGGCCGTAGAGCCGTTGCAGACGGTCCACGCCTTCGGCACGCGTTTCCTCACGATAGGTCAGGATCTGGGCATAGGTGAGGCCCAGGCGGTGATCATTGGGGGCTGCCGCGACCATCGCGCCGAGTTGCTGCACCGCCTCGCGGTAGCCTGCCTCAGAGGAGCCGGCGAGAACCTGGAAGAACTCGGGCGCCAGCGCCGAAGGAACGCGCCCATTGCGGAAGATCTGCCGGTAGCGGGCAACCGCTTCAGCCTGCCGCCCGGACCCAGCCAATTGACGCGCCGCAGTGAGCGCCTGGGAGTCCTCCTCAAGCAGGCGGGCAAGGTCCGCCCCACGCGCGATGCGCGGGTCGTTCGGGGCCAGTCGCCGCAGACGGGCCAGATAGGCCTGCGCGGCCGGCCCCTGGTTGGTGGTCGAGGCCAGTTCCACAGCGGTCGCGAGCGCGTCCACATTGTTCGGCTCGACGACAAGCAGGCGTTCGAGCGTCTGCAAGGCGCGTTCCGGCTGGCCTTGCTGCTGCCAAAAGGCAGCCTGCTCCAGAAGATTGGTCGCGGCCGACCCTCCCCCCATCCGAACCTCGGCGGAGGTGGCCGCACCAGGCAGGCGCGGCGCATTGCTGAGCGCAGGCACACTCATGGCCGCTGGCTGAGGTGCGGATGCAGGCGCGGGCAAGGCGGCCGGCGGCGGCGATTGCGTCGGGGTGGGTGACAGCGTCGGAATGGGTGACAGCGTCGGGGGCTGCTGCGCCCAGGCCGGCGAAGCGGTCAGCAGAAGCGCCATCGCCAGCGCAGCTTCCTGTCCGGGCCGTGCAATATGCCCCTTTCTCACCGGGAGCTTCCCGCTCAACATGCGTTGTATCCCGTCATGGTCGGTAGATTGCCGTGGTGTCTCGAGTGAGGAAAGCCATGGGCGCCGCCGCGCCGCTGATAAGCCAGATGCTGTACATCCCACCCGCCTCCAGCCCTTCCAGTGCGAAGGGGGCGCTGCTGCGCTCACCGCACTGGCCGCGAATTTCAGCGCCGACGGGGTTCACGCTGCGCGCGCGAGTCGCCAGGCTCGGAACGCCTTCGAAAATGGCGGGGCCGGCGGGGTTGATCGAAAGCGTGGCACCGGGGCAGTCGGGCATGGCGTTGTAGAACGCCAGGCGAGCGCGGGCACGGTTGAAATCCGCGGCGTCCACCACCGGGGTCGCCGTCAGCGCGCCGTTCGCACCGGTATGCAGCAGCACGGTGACAAAGCTGCCCGCCTCGACGCGCAGCGTGGCCTGGCCGCGCCTGGCCCCTTCCTGGAATTCCAGACGCAGAGAACGGTTGGCCACGTTCTCCACCGTGGTGAAGGCCATTACGCGTTGCGCTGGTGCGGTGCCCAGACGTTGAAGGGGCAGAAAATCCGGCCGCGCTGTGACTTCGCCAGGCAGGACGTTGACCAGCCTAACATAAGCCGAGCCACGCGGCGGCACTGGGTCATACACTTGTCCCTGCGCCCAGGCATTGCCCGTCACGGCCGAGGCAAGAAACACGGCACCCAATGCCGTCAGAATACGGCCAATCATGCAAGCCCCCGGCGCAGCTGTGCCAGGAACTCGGACGGCGAAATCGAAGCGGTCCCCCAGGCGGGATTGTTGGTGGCGTTCAGCATATCCTGCTCCAGGAGGTTCCAGACCAGTGCGCGGGGGCGCTGGCGCCTGAAGGTCTCGCTGCGCACATATTCGAGGAGCGCGAAATACGGACCCACATTGTTCGGCCGCCACGCCAGCCCGACCGGACGTATCAACTGGTTGGACAGGACCGGCTGGAAGCCAAAACGCGGCTGCACATTGCTGGTGCCAACGATCACCGTGTCGAAACTGTCATCCTGGAGCAGCGCCGCCGGCCCTTCGGATGCCAAAATCTGCCGGATCATCGATTGCTCCGGGCCGTAATTCGCTCGAACTGCTGGTGGGAGGAAGGGGGTCAGGTCTCCGGCGGCCAGCACCATGGGCCGCATGTCGCCCAGCGGCGTTCCGGGCACCGGGCTTGGCTGGAGCTGGAGGGCCTGGCGCATCTGCCGCGCCATTTCCACCGCCGCGATCTCCGCGCCGATGGGCGTCCAGTGCGTGTCGGTCTTGAAGAAAAGGCTGTTGCCCGGGTCGCGCTGCATCTGCGCGCGAAACGCGGCGTCGAGATCGGGCGCCAAGGCACCGGCGCGCTGCGATTCCGCGATGGTCAGGCTGTAGCGTTGCGCGGCCTCGGGTGCCACGGTCATGCCAGCCGGCAGGAACCGGCTCATCATCCGTTTTTTGGAGGGAATGAGGCAGATCGCCACCTGGATCCGTGCCGCGCGCAGCAAGCCAATCGCTTCCGTCACCGTCCGCAGCGAAGTGCGCAGCCCCGCGATATCCACCCGCGACACTCGATCCCAAACGGGAAAAAGCCAGCCTTGCGTGCCGATCGTGACCAGCGAGGGTTGCTGTGCCTTGGCGGTTCCCGCCAGGAGAGGCGTCAACAACACGGCGCGGCGAGGCGCGCTCAGGCTCATCCCGCATTCCCCGCGCCGATGTCGCCCAGGCCAGAGAGCGTGGTCATGCCGAACGCTCTCTCAGGCGCTGCGCGGCGCGGCGGCGAAGCACCCAGTAGATGGGCGCGGGGATGATCACCAGCACCAGCAACAGAGCGCCCAGCAAAATCCAGGGATTGTCGCGCATGTAATATTCCGGCCAGAGCCAGGGCGGCAGAGTGCCCACCGTATAGGTGTTGTTCACTCGGAAGGCCTGGATGCGGCCGCCGCTGAGAATGGCGGTATCGCCCTGCACGCGCGGCACCTGCTCGGGGTCCTTCAGGGCGGTGACCATGGCTTCCATCCCCGCTGGGCTGGAACCGGTCAGCGCCACGACCGAACGGCTGGAATTGAGCGGGCTTTGGAAGCCGATCAAAGCACCGAGCGATTCACCCGGCGCTCCAAGCTGTGCGGCCACGCGTTCCAGTTCGCCCCGCCGCTCACCGCCAAAAAGGTTGCGGAAATCACCCAAGCCATCGTTCAGGCGCACTGTCAGGCGGTTGCCTTCCAGTTGCAGTGGCGTGTCGCGCAGCAAGGTCTGCAAGGCCGGCTGACGGCCCAGCGGGCCAATCACGATCAGATCCTTGTCGGCCACGCTTTGCAGCGCATCGGGGCGGATCACCTGCATGTTGACCGGCGGATATCCCACCTGCGCCGCGATCCGCCCCAGCATCGTCAGGTAGGCTTCCAGTTCCTGCTGCGAAGGCCGCTCGGGCAGGATCACTGCCGTCTGCGAGAGGTCGGCGAATTTGGTGAAGGGGAAGCCTGAACTGGTGAAGAAGGCGAGGTTCGGCAGGGTGGTGAAGCGATAGGCGCCGGTGAGGTCAATCGTGCTGTCAGGGTCGATGGAGGCGCGGATATCGCCAGGCACCGCAATGCAGTCGCCGCGGTGCAGCGGACGCATGTCAAAGCGCAGCTGCATTTCATTCTGGCCAAACAGCATATAGGCGGGCAGCCCCACCGTAACTTCATCCACCTCACTGGGTGAAATCTGACGCTGGACCCAGCTGAAGGGCCAGTTCAACTCGGCCTGGCGCAGTGGTGCGGAGCGCAGATAGATGTCGTTGATCGCGATGTCGAGGCGGGAGACGGCCACATCCATGATGGGCCCAGGCGGAGCGCGGAAGCGGATCATGGAGGAGAGCGTGCGCTCACGCGGGGTGTAGAGATCAGGCGCGGTGCGGAACGGCACGGCGATAGGTCCGGGCACATAGCCAAAGGCCTGGAGCTCCGATGGGTCCATGATTTCGCCAAAGCGCAGCGGGCGGTCCGTGCGCACCCAGCGCGGCGCGTCATAGGCCACGCGCGCCGGCACTTCCTGCGAGGTGATGGTGGCAAGCTCGCCACTCAGCGCCTCGCGGCCCACGCCCAGCGCAGTGGCGGCGGCCACGGCCTCGGCCCCGTTGCGGCCGCCTATCACCAGAAGCAGGCCCATCGCGTCATTCGGGTTTGGAATGATGGCCAGCGTGGGGCCTTCAAGCCGCGGCATGATGAGGCCGGGGACGCCATCCAGACCGGCCGAGACCACCACCGCATTGCCGCGCGCGGGGATCACATTGCCCACAGGGAAGGTGGCGCCGCGATAATCCGCCTGCACCGCGAACCAGGAGGAGACGATGCCCGCCGCCCGAAGCGCATCATTGCTGGGCGTCTGCGGCAGGATGAAGGGCAGGACCAGCGGCTCACGCAACTGGCGCGGGTCGAAGAAGGGCTCGGGCAGGCGCGCCAGATCGCGCGTGATCGGCAGGCGTTCGAGGCGCAGCGAGACGGTGGAATTGTCGGAGATCGTGCTCCACAGCAGGCCGGAAAGCGGGTCGTTGCACTCGATCGCGTAACGACCGGTGAAGCGGAAGTTCAGCCGGTTCACATCGGCGAAGAAGAAGGGGTTGATCGGGAATTCCAGCGGACCGAAGGCCGGGCGATTGCGGTCCGGTTGGATCGTGCCGATGAACTGCTCATTCAGCGTGAAGGCGATCTGGCTGAGTTCGGGGATCAGCGCGGGCGAGGTCGCCCCTTGCAGCGTGAGTCGCGCGGAAGTGACCACCTCATCGCCGCGCACGCCAAACAGCAGGCCCTGAAGATCATTGACGCCGCGCATCTGCATGGGTCCACGCAGGCCGAGTTGGCGCAGGCTGCGTGTTTCCGTCCGGGTGCCGGGCGCTTCCTGCCCCTCAGTCATCAGCAGCGGAGCGCCCGAAGGCAGGTTGGCGGCGCCTGATGGCGGCGCGCCCAGCAAGGGCGGCAGGACGGGTGCAGGCGAAAGGCTGTTCGGCGGCGACAGGGCCGGCGGCGGCGAAAAGGGCGACGCCGCGGGAGAGAAGGGCGATGGCGGGGAAAGCGGTGGCGGCGCCGGCGACAGGGTCGGCGGCAGCGGCGCCGTTCCGCGCTGTTGCGCCCAGGATGTAGCCGGGGCGAGAAGCAGCATCAGGGCCAACCCTGCTGTCACCGAGGGGCGGACGATACCGGCGCGCTTGGCCGCCGCAATTGCCGAACCGCCCGGCACCGAACCGCTAGGCACCGAACTTGCCGGAGCCTGGGCAGGAGCCAGATCCGGCATGGTGTCGGGCGTCTGCACCGACCGGCCTAAAGGCGTACGCTTGCGGAAGCTGAACTGCGAGCCCCCGGCGAAAAGACCACCTATGGACACCAGCACTTCCTTCAACGAACGCAGCGGACGGTCTTCACGGATGTTGTCCCAATCCACCCAGGCATCGGCACGACAGAGCGTGGCGATCACAATGCTGCCCTCATCTTGCATGTCCTGTGGGAGAAAACGCAGGTTCAGACGGTCACCCTGCCAGCGCAGCACTTCAGCAGGCACGGTCACGCGCTGCGAGCCGGCATCAAGTTCCACCATCACAAGATTATCCTCGCCCCAGCTTGCCGGGGCGGGAATGCGCAGTGCGGCGCCACCCAGCGAGAGATCCTCGGAGATGCCTTCGATACGCCGACCATCGGCCAGCAACACCGCAGTCTGCACCTCGGCCGAGACGCGGGCGCGCGAGCGTACCTGGCGCCGCTCTCGGCCCACGGCGAGACCTGCAAGCACGGCGATGAGGCAGAAGGTGGCCCAGAGGACGTTGAGCGCAAAGGCCTGGAATTCCAGTGTCTGCGGCGCATTGACAGCGAGGCCGTAAATCCCGAGCAGCAGCCCCACCAGCAACGCACCGGCAAGGAACATGTTGGGACCCACGGCGCGAAGGTCGAAATAGCCCTCGTCCAAAGTGCCGCCCTTGTCGGTCACGTTGAAGCGCCCGCGATTGGGGTCGAGCAGCGTCGAGAGCGTGACCGGCAGCAGATACACCGTCAGCACTGTTTCATAGATTTCCGACCAGAAGGAATGACGCACCGTCTTTTGAATGCGCGAGGCCGTGGCGACCGAGAGAATGATATGCGGCCCTGCATAAGCCACGATGGCAAGCGGCGAGGCTGCAATGATGCTCTCGCCAAAGAGGAGGAAGGCGAGCGGAGCCGTGAGGAACACAAAGCGCGGCAGCGGGAACAGGAAGTGGAACATCGCGTTGAAGTAGCAAAGCCGTTGCGCGAGGTTGAGACCGGAGGAAAACAACGGATTCTCCAGGCGCATGATCTGGATCATGCCACGCCCCCAACGCATGCGCTGGCCGATATGGAGCATCAACCGCTCCGTCGCGAGGCCGGCGGCCAATGGCACGCGCAAATAGGCGGTGCGCCAGCCCTTCTTCTGCATCTTCAGCGAGCAGTGGCAGTCTTCCGTCACCGTTTGGGTCGGCACGCCGCCCACGGATTCCAGTGCCGTGCGCCGGATTACCGCGCAGGAGCCGCAGAAGAAGGTTGCCCCCCAGAAATCATTGCCCTGCTGGATCAGCCCGTAGAACAACAGTCCTTCATTGGGCACGCGCTGCCCAGCGGCGAGATTCCGCTCAAAGGGATCGGGCGAATAGAAATAGTGCGGGGTCTGGACCATCGCCAGACCTTGATCACGGAGCATCCAGCCCAAGCTCAGTTGCAGGAATCCGCGCGTGGCAACGTGGTCGCA
>Ga0335395_10001497_pt1 | contig 14642 bp, 14 predicted proteins | sample MAT02_FD_205744 | JGI IMG/M metagenome (GOLD analysis project Ga0335395, IMG submission 205744) | Freshwater microbial communities from Lake Fryxell liftoff mats and glacier meltwater in Antarctica - MAT-02 (spades assembly) (version 2) ...
CCGAACACCTCATCGACCGAACCTCCCCGCGAGAAAGACGCGAAGCTCGGGGAAATCAGCTCACATAGGAAGGTGCGGTGGGCGGACGCTTACCTTCGTCCATGATCAAAGTCACGCTAGGTCTTATGCTGGGTTTCGCGGCAGCTCCCACCACAGAACAACCCAGAGGCCAGTTGGCGTTCGAACATGTATCAATAGTGGATCTGGCCACAGGCTCCGTTCTGCCCGATATGTTGGTTGTAGTGGACGCGGGTCGTATTGCATCCATCACGGATGCCAAGGCTGCTGGCGCTCAGCCGGGAGCAACCGTTGTGGATGCAACCGGCAAGTACATGATTCCCGGGCTCTGGGACATGCACGTGCACACCACGGATCGCTCGTATCTCCCCCAGTTCGTCGCACATGGGGTAACGGGCGTTCGGGATATGGGCGGTGGACTGAGTAGGCCCACCGACGGTTGCGAATCCGTTGAGCCTGCGACGCTTCAAGCGTGGCGGGCGGAGGTCGAGCGTGGCGAGCTTGTCGGACCGCGCATTCTTCTGAGCGGCCCTGTCGTCAGCGGTACCGGTTGGCCCACCAGCCTGTCCGCACGCACGCCCGAGGAGGCGGTTGCGGCTGTCGCAAGCCTTGAAGCCCTGCGGGTGGATTTCGTCAAGGTCTACGAGAAGATATCGCTGGAGTCGTATCTCGCATTGGCCAACGCAGCAAAAGCATCCGGCATGGTGATCGCGGGGCATGTTCCAGTGGAAACCGTCGGCCTGCTTGACGCGATCCATGCAGGTCAGCGCAGTATCGAACACATACGTGACCCCTTGCTCATGTGCTTTACCGCAGAAAAAGATGAGCTGTCGCTGTTCTTTGCACAGGACGGGTGGTCGGAAGCAGACGTGGAGTGGGGATGGCTGGCGCATGCTCAGTGCCCTGACATCCTTTCGGCAGTTAGTAACCACGCCGTCTGGTTCACACCCACACTGGTCGTCGAGCATGCAAAGGTCGCTGTAGAGGGTCCCCGATGGGCTGAGAAGCGATTGCAATCCTGGTTGCCTCGATCCGTACGGGACGCGCACGCCAAGTACGCGCGCGACAAGCGCGCCCAAATGCCCGAGGAGCGGGCAAGCGAACATCGATGGTGGGAAGCACAGAAGAAAATGGTCGGGCGCTTGATGCAGTCAGGTGCATCGCTGCTGGCCGGCACTGACTCCGCATGCGAGGGTGGCTTGCCTGGAGAGGATTTGCACTCTGAGCTCGAACTGCTGGTGGAGGCGGGCCTCACACCCCGCCAAGCACTTGCAGCGGCGACGTTGGAGCCAGCGCGATACTTCGAATCGGGCGACGAGCGCGGGCTCATTACCGCTGGGGCCAGGGCCGACCTCGTACTCTTGGATGGCAACCCGCTTGAGGATATTTCCAACACCCGTCGCATCCATGGCGTGGTGCTGCTGGGGCAGTGGCTGGACAGCAGCCGCTTGGCTGCATTGCGCGACAGAAAGGCTCAGCTGCCCGTGGAACCCTGACCAGCATGCCGAGGGCGATCCTGTGCTGCCTTCACGGGCGTGATCGCCCTACCGCTGATCCAGCTCGCAGTGGATCAACACCACGCACTGCGAGGCAAACAGCATCTTGGATCCCAGCGTGATTTTCTTCGCGCCCAGCCGTTCGAGCGTGTGGAAGGTCTTTTTCGGCATCGGGATATGGTCGGTCAGAAGGAAGCACGGATTGCCGGCGAACACCTGCTCGCGAATGGGTGGTCCTTTCCTGCCCATCACGAACAGCTGGTGATCTTCGGCCAGGGACTGGACCAGCCGCTCGAAGCTCACGGTCTGCACGCTGATGCGTGATTCGTGAAAAAGTGAACTTGACCCCGTTCTTCCCGTTCTTCGATCCGTCAGCCGGCGCGCATTAACTCGCGGTACGCCGCTGAGCCGCGCCCGTGCGCCCACGTCCGCGCAGTTCACGCACCTGGCTGAAAAGATCGCGCACCGTGTGTGCCGGCATCTGGTTCGCAAACGCTGGCTCGAAAGCGAAGACGAATCCGCCTTCCTGTCCGAGCGGGCTGGCTGCGACGACGGCCTGGACGCACTGCGGATGAGTTCGATCGCCTATTGCATCGCCACCGGCACGCACGCCGGGCGCAAGGTGGCGTCGTTGCAGACGACCCCAGCCGATCACGGCTCGACGGAAGGCGACGTTGGCAAGGTCGGCGGTTTCTCGCTGCATGCGGGCGTCGCCGCCGAGGCGCACGAGGGCCAGAAGCTCGAACGCCTGTGCCGCTACATCGCGCGCCCGGCGATCTCGGAGAAGCGCCTGTCGCTCTCGCCGCAGGGTAGGGTGCGGTACCAGCTCAAGACGCCGTGGCGAAACGGCACGACGCACGTGGAGTTTGAGCCGGTCGACTTGATGGCGCACATCCCTGTGCGCCACCCTGCGGGCGACCTGCGGTCGTCCAAATCGGCAATCCTGCCGATTCGTCATCGCCAAACTCGCGGCCCTGGTACCGCCACCGCGCGCCCACCTCACCCGCTTCCATGGCGTCTTTGCGCCGAACGCGAAGTTGCGTGCGCAGCTGACGCCATCGGGGCGCGGCAAACGTCCTCCTACGGACGAGGCGTCGACTGGGGCCAACAGCGACCACCGCAGCCCCGACGAAAAGCACCGCTCGATGACCTGGGCGCAGCGCCTCAAGCGCGTCTTACTCCGGGCATCCTGCCCTCCGCCCGTCGAGCCAGCCTTTCGGCTGTTCCAAATCGCTCCAGGCGATTTGGTCAGCATTGACGTGAGCACGTGCGGCCACTGCGGCGGCGCGGTGCGGATCTTGGCCAGCATCGAAGAACTCACCGCCATCCGGGCCATCCTCGCCCACTTCGCAAAGCACGGCGCGCCGGAGAAAGCGGACTACCGACCCGCCCCGCGCGCACCGCCCGTTGTCGCCGCGTGACATCCCGCCGGCCACGACGCCGAAGGCGAAACGAGGCAGGGCCACACGCAGCGGCAACCAGCCCGCAGGGCTGCGCTCGGCCCGCTGTCGGTAACCGGCGGGAAATCGCAACGAACGGCGCTGCCGAACCCCCATCCACCCGGCGAAGCGCTCTCCGATGACGCCCCAACCACGGCCAAACCCACGCTTGCGCCGCCTCCGGCTACCGCGCAGACTGCCCGAAAAGAGCGTTTGAATTACCTATACTTGGAGCAAACAATGAGAAGAGTGATGGGTCTCGCGGTGTGGGCTGCTGTGGGCGGGCTGTTGATGGGCTGCGACGAGGCTAAGGTCAACAGCGCGACGCAAGAGCCAGCGGCAGCGAAGAGCGGCGTGGTCGAAGGGAAGGAGGCGCTGGCGGAGGCGCCCGCGCCGACGGAGGCGCGCCCGCTCAGGCCGATGAAGGAGCCGCTGTTCGGCGATGTGAAGCTGGGCTTTGACCATCACGTGTTCATGGACAACGAGGGAAAGATCGCCGAGGTAGAGCAGCGGATGTTGATGCTGGAGTCAGCAGGCATGCCGCTACTCGAGGCGCTGTCCACGCTTGAGGGCAACCTTGTGGCAGCAGGCTTCGTGAAGCGCCACGCGCAGGACGTGCAGGGGAGCTTGATCCGGGATTACCACCGCAACGGCGATCTCTCCAAGACGGGCGGTCAGGTCATCAACATCAACGCTGGCGCTTATGACGAAGAGCAGGATGGACGCACAGGGACTTTCAACCTAACGCTCAAACATAACGTCGGCAAGTAGGGCGCCGCGTCATCGCAGTCGCGCTAGTAAACCGCGGACCAAATCCTGGACACCCAGAAGCGCAGGGACGAATCCGGCAGAACATTGGAGGGGCAGTTCCTCTACTCGCCAAGGGCTAGCAACCCAGCGAGGCATCAAGTCATGGGCCGAAGCCGGTAACGGTTAGGTGAAGCGTTGATAGGTGGAAGTGCAGGCACGGTATCGAGCTCCGAAATCAAGCGTTGAGGACGCCGACCCTGTTGGGTGAGGGGGAAGGCAACACGAGGGCACCGCGATATTGCGAGTGGTGAACTCGGTTCTCCGGAGTCGTAGACCCGTCGCATGCACGGATGTGTTTTGTGCGGAACCCGGGAGGTCCAGGCCGTGGGCAAGGGATTGCCGCCCGCAGCAAAAGGCGTTCGCCATGAGGTTGCGGGATAAGCGGTCAGAACGAAAAAGCGGTCATTCGCAGGTGACCCCGTTGGGCGCGGCAGACGGCCTGCCATCGATGAAGCCCCAGCTGACATCAACGCGAACAACGACCGTCGCAAAGTCGACGATCGCCGTCGATCAATGAGCTGGACGCATCCTTGCTTGACGTGCTCCCTCAGCTCTCCTGGATCCGGCGCGCGCCGAAGGTCTCCTCCAGCGCCTCAACGCATGCGCTTCGAGTGGATCCAGCGCGTTCATCAACCGGGCCTGCCTCCGGAAAGCGGGTCTCGGACAACAGCAACAGGTTGGCGATTTCCTACCCTGCGCTGCGCCGATATTCCACCCGTGCACGTGACAAACGCCGATAGGCGGCGATGAGGCCGCGCGAAACACTGTGCAGCCGTCGCTGCACAGGAGCGTTTCGTACTGCGCCTCAGCGCACTGGAGGGTCGCGCAACGCCTCGCATTGCCGGCGCCGCACCGACCGCGCTGCCGGCCGCGCCGACCTACGCTCGCCATGCACCTGAGCGGTCAGAGGTGGAGGATTGGGATGGCAAAGGCTCCAAGGGAGCCCTCGCTCGGTGTGCTTGGAGTTTAACAACGAGGACAACCCTGTGGGCATGCTCGAGCTTCTTATGGAACCCTGTTGAGCCGACCCCTTCTAGGTGCTCATTGCTCACCCTCCGCACCACACTCAAGCGCATCAAGTATCGGCCCGTAGTAATGCCGGGCCTGCGCTGACATGACTTCATCGCCGCGCCAGGCGCACAGGCCGGGGAAGATGACCGAATCGGCCAGCCAGGTATTGCCGTCGCGACGCAGGTGCGGGGTCACGCTCAAGGTGTCGAGCAGGGCGGCGCGCTGGTCGGCATTCATGCTCGCCATATGCGTGTGTGCGCTGTGGATGATGGCGGTGCGCGCACTGGCAAGGTCGGGCAGCGCGACGGCCGGCATCTGCGCCAAACCCAGATGGGCCAGCAGCTCGCGATAGCGTGAACCGGCGGGTGTCCAGCGGCCAACAGCGACATCGGCTGCAAGCGGCTGCAGCACTTCGGCAGAGGGCGTCACCGTGCGCGCGATGGCATCCCGAACGCGTGACTGCAGGCCGCGATCAACGCCGACCCAGGTCGACAGTTCGGTCGCCAGCGGGATCCAGCCGGTCGCGCTCACCGCCAGCAGAAACCATAGCGGCACGGACAGCAGGCGCAGGCGGCGCGGCGCAAGCCAATAGAACGCGATCGCGCCCGCGACCAGCCCGAACACGCCGAGCAGATACGCCATGCCATCGAGCGTGGCAAGGCGCGACTCGAAGCTCGCTGCTTGCGCCGCGATCCATACCGGCGCATCGGCTGGATCGGAGGCGCGGTAAACGATCTCGAGTTTCGGTCCGAGCGTCGGCTCGCTCCAAAGCAGCGGCAGGAACAGCGATGGCTGATCGATCGTAGTGAGTCCGGCCCAGTGCATGTGCCACGCCGTGGTGAGCGGGTCGCCATCGGACTGGGTCTTGACCTGGTCGAAGCGCATCGTGCCGTCGGCCTCGACCGGAATATCCAGCACGTCGCGCGGTACTTCAAAGGCGATCGGACTCAATCGAATGCCGGCCTGCGCAAACTGCTCGATTGTGTATGCGGGCCCGCCCCTGCTGTCGACCGGGCGAAGTCCATCTGGCCCGGCCAATGCAAGCGGTCGCTCACGCGTTTCACCCTTGGCGTCGACGAATCGCACCGCAACCTGCAGCTGTGAGCTGACACTGTTGAAGCGCACTTGTTGGCCGGCCGCCATGGTCTCATTCGGCCGCAGCGCCAGTCGCCAGTGCAGGCGGGTAACTTCTGCGCTGGCGCTGGCATTCCAGGGCAGGATCTTCGGCGCCTCGCCGCGCTCGATCGCCAGCGACTCGAGCGCAAGGCCGATCAGGGCCAGACAGAGTCCAACAAAACTCGCCAGCGGCAAGCGCATCAGCCAAGTCAACCCGCTGGACGCAAGCGCGGCGACTGGCTCCAAGGCCGGCGTAGCGGCAGGCGCTGGCACCCCTGCGGCTCGATCCGGCAGCTGCGGCCATGCCTGCAACCGAGTTGCCAGCTGCTGCGCCTCTTGCTGGCTCGCGATTCGCGCCAGCTCCATCAGCTCGGGCGGCCGGTCCTTCCCGCGATGCAGCTGCCAGCCGACGATCCAGCCGCCCTCCCGCCCGCTCAAGGCCAACATCAGGCCGGAAGCAGGTTGCCGCTCAACGATGACCAAGGGGCCGAGTGTCGCGCGCTCGCGCTCCACGTCGAACAATTCCAATGGACCGAACAGCCAGCTGCTGCGCAGCCGCTCTGCACCCCAGACGATCTTCAGCCGGCTGCGCCCGTCGAGTGCGAACAGCAGCACGACGACGCCGCACAGCGCCCAGAACACCCACGAGCCGACCAGCAGACGCAGCGGCGTGACCACCAGCGATTCGGCACCGACCACGAACAGCGGATACACCATGCAGCTGACAAAGGGCAGCATCAGCAGCGCAAGCAAAAGGAAGCGGACCAGTCCCCGGCGCATCCGCCCTGGCGTCGCCGAGATCAGAGTGATGCTGTCCCGACCCTGTTCGATGGTTATTGGCGCTGACATGCTGCTCCGCTGCAAACTCAGCCGGGTTCGGCCCTATCGTACGGAAACGCGAATAATCGCCGTCGGGGGCCATGCATGCAATCCAGCCACGGCAAATCCACCCGCGGTCTGGCATTGATTCACTGCGCCAACAAATTCCGCATCGTCAGCGGGCGCGGCCTTCCGACCAATCATCGCCTCAATTTTCAAGTTGACGGCAAAGCAGCGACTGCGTGGGCTAGCGACTTCCGACAACACACGTTCGGCCGATTGTTGGCCCAGTTCAAATTGGCCGAGTGGGTTATAAAAAATGCCCGCGGCCAGAAAGCCCTAGTGCCGCGGTTCCAAGTCGAACGGTTGTTCGAGCAACGACAAATAGCTGTCCAGCGCGACCAGTCCTTCGCTGAATTGGCGCGTTGCGACAAAGTTATTGACCAACAGCGATCCCGCCCTGACCCGCAAATCCTGCGGACTGGATGGTTCAAACAGCGGCGCAAGTTGCGCGATTGATCCGGAGAAATCGCCCGTAAAAGTCAGCTTATAAGCTTGCAAATAGCGGATGTAGCGCTTCTGCGTTGTATTGACCGAGTTCGATTTAGCCTGCAGTTCGGCCAGCACCAGATCGAACTGCGCCGGCGAGGAACTGCGCAAACGCAGTGCTTGTTCAATTTGCTGGTCAATCGAACCAGCGGCCCACGTGCTTTGTGCACACAAAGGCAAGACGATCAAACATCAGCCTACGACCCGTCGCTTCGGGCGATTGGCTTGGGCTGGCAAACGATCAGCCGTCCATGACAACACGCGTGTCAGGCGTCCTGGACCTGCTCATCGACTGCAACGGGTGCATGTTCTTGCGCGGGCGGCTCTTCCTTCGCTGGCGCGACCATGCAAACCGTGCTGATCCGTCTGCCCAAGGCGCGACTAATGGCTGTCACATCTCGATTGAGCAAGGCACTGCTCAATTCTTCACCGGCGCCCAGTGCCGCAATTGCGCTGGTGTATTGATCGGCTGACATTTGCGAGGCGGCGGAATTGCTGCCCACGGTAGCGAGCATTTGAATAGCGTTTGTCATCGGCACACTCGCTTTTGCATTGCTGTTACTGGGGTTTTGCAGACCACCCGATTACCCACCATCGGCGCCGATCGGCCGGGCAAGTCTACGACAGCGCGTCGCCAGCAGCGCAGATCGGAACCGGCGCAAATCAAAAGTTCGACCCAGAGTCGGCTGCCAACGACGCCTCCAACGCAGCCAAGCGCGCCCGCATGGTTTCATCGGGTTGCATGAGCGTTGCCGGTGGCACGACTCGGGTGCTGGGAACTCGCGGGTGTCCACGTCGGTGGGGCAGCCTCAAGCCGCTGCTTGATAAAGCCCAGGCGATTGGGCAGCGCTGGGTGATGGTCAGGCGCGTAGAAAGGCTGGTTGCATAGCGGCGCCGGGCGGCGCTTGGTCTGGGAACGGATTCAGGCTTGGGTCTTGCGGTTGTGTCTGCCGAGGCGCAGTCAACCGGCCGCATCGCCCGGACCACGCCTGACCAAGAAGTGAGTGTTCACGATTGCGCGCGAGACCGCTCGCTGACCGTTAGCGCTGCGCCTCAAGCGCGTTTTACTCCGGGCATCTTGCCCTCCGCCCTTCGGGCCAGCCTTTCGGCTGTTCCAAATCGCTCCAGGCGATTTGGTCAACATCGACGTGAGCACGTGGGGCCACTGCGGCGGCACGCTACCGCCCGCTGTAGCCGCTTGACACCCCGCCGGCTACGCCGCTGAGAGCGAAACAAGTGAGACCAGCAGCGATGTCGTACCCGTGAACGGGACAAACGCCGATGGGCGGGGATGAAGCCGCGCGGAACACTGTGCAGCCGTCGATGCACAGGAGCGTTTCGTGCTGCGCCTCACCGCACTGGACGGTCGTGCAACATCGCGTGCCGCCTGGGCGCCGACCCCGCTGTCGACCGCACCGGCCTATGCTCGCCATGCGCCCGAGCGCACGCTGCTGTGCGCGCGGGTACAGGCGCACTACCCGGATTTCATCGCGCGTCTTGCGGCGCAAGACCGCTCGCTGCCCGAGTATGTGCGCGAGGAGTTCGAGGCGTTCCTGCGCTGCGGCCTGCTCGACCACGGCTTCCTGCGCGTGGCGTGCGAGCAGTGCCATGCCGACAAATTCGTCTGGAGCGAATTTGAACAGCCGTAGGCTTGCCCGAAGGGCGTAGGGCAGGAAGCCCGGAGTAATATCCACTTTCATTTGCAGTGGCTCGATGGCGTGTATCAGGAGGACATCGAGCAACCACGGCGCAAACCGCGCCTGCATCGCGCCCGCGCGCCCACGTCCGCGCAGTTGACGCACCTGGCTGAGAAGATCGCGCACCGTGTGTGCCGGCATCTGGTTCGCAAAGGCTGGCTCGAAAGCGAAGACGAATCTGCCTCCCTGTCGGATAGCGCCGGCGCCGACGACGGTACGGATGGGCTGCGGATGAGTTCGATCACCTACCGCATTGCCACCGGTACGCACGCCGGGCGCAAGGTCGCGACGCTGCAGACGATCCCCGCCGATCACGGCTCGACGGAAGGCGACGCCGGCAAGGTTGGCGGCTTCTCGCTGCATGCGGGCATCGCGGCCGAGGCGCACGAGAGCCAGAAGCTCCAACGCCTGTGCCGCTACATCGCGCGCGCGGCGATTAGCGAGAAGCGCCTGTCGCTCTCGCCGCAGGGCACAGCGTTACCAGCTCAAGACGCCGTGGCGCAACGGCACGACGCACGTGGAGTTTGAGTCGGTCGACTTGATGGCGCACATCCCTGTGAGCCACCCTGCGGGCGACCTGCGGTCGTCCAAATCGGCAATCCTGCCGATTCGTCATCGCCAAACTCGCGGCCCTGGTGCCGCCACCGCGCGCCCACCTGACCCGCTTCCACGGCGTCTTTACTCCGGGCATCCTGCCCTTCGCCCTCCGGGCCACCCTTCGGCTGTTCAAATTCGCTCCGGGCGAATTTGTGCGCCAAACGCGAAGTTGCGCGCGCAGCTGACGTCATTGGGGCGCGGCAAACGGCCAGCCACCGACGCGGCATCGGCCGGGGCCAACATCGACGACCGAAGCCCCATTGAGCGCGGGCGTGCGATGACCTGGGTGCAACGCCTCAAGCGCGTGTTTGGTATCGACGTGAAAACCTGCATCCACTGTGGCGGCTCGGTGCGCATCGTCGCCAGCATCGAAGAACCCAAAGCCATCCGGGCCATGCCTCGACCACTTCGCAAAGCAAGGCGCGATGGAGCCAGCGCACTGCCGGCCGGCAGCGCGCGCACCGCCCGCGGTGGCCGCGTGATCGCCGAATCAGCCGCAACGCCGAGGCGAAAACCGCAACCCCATCCGATGCGGCCACGAGCCCGCAGTGCTGCGCTCGGCCCGCTGTCGTTAACCGGCGGGAAATTGCAGCGAACGGCGCTGCCGAACCCCCATCCACCCGGCGAAGCGCTCTCCGATGACGCCCCAACCACGGCCGAACCCACGCTTGCGACGCCTCTGGCTACCGCGCAGACTGCCCGAAAAGGGCGTTTGAATTTCCTATACTCTGGCGCCACTGCCGACCACCGAGTTGGTCGGCGAGACCACGCCAGTGATGCCGCTGCTGCCGGAGTGACGTGACCCGAGTACTATCGTTTGGCGTTACTAACGCACAGCGATAGCATCCGCGCATGTCGATCAAGTCGTTCAAGTGCAAGGGCACTCGCGACCTGTTCGAGGGAAAGCGCTGCCGGCGTTTCGTGAACATCGAGACGGTGGCCCTGCGAAAGCTGGCGATGCTTAATCGCGCCGCCGTGCTTGAAGACCTCCGGATTCCCCCGAACAACCGCCTTGAAGCGCTGCAGGGCGACCGCAAAGGCCATTACAGCATCCGCGTGAACCGGCAATGGCGGGTGTGCTTCGTATCGACGCTGAATGGCCCCAATGCCGTCGAGATCGTCCATTACCACTAAGGAGATGGTCGTGCGAAAGATTCCGTATCCGCATCCCGGTGAGATCCTGATGCACGAGTTCCTCGCGCCGATGCGCATCAGTCAGTACCGCCTTGCCAAGGAGATCGGCGTGCCGCAGCGGTGCATCGGTGAAATCGTGGCGGGAACACGCGCCGTCACCGTGGACACCGGCCTGCGCTTGGCGCGCTTCTTTGGCGTGTCCGAAGGCTTCTAGACGGGCTTGCAGCTCGACTACGATGCGGCGACTGCCAAGGACGCATTGGCCAAGGAACTGACGCAGATTCGGCCTTGGGCCACCGCTTCTTGAAGATCCCTCAATGGCCGCTCACGCCACGAACCGGGTCATGATTTTCGGCGCACCAGTGTCTGGTCACCACCAGCACGGTTCGCAGGGCGGGTCGCCCCGACCCGCCGCTCGTCGGATCGCATGGACCCCTGTCGCGGCGACCGTGGTGGCAGGTCGGGCACTACCTGCCTTGCGATGATGGCTTGGTGCATCAAGGCCTGGTTGATGCGAGCAAGGCAGAGATCAAAGCTCGAAAGCGCGGGACATGCGTCATCCTGCGCGATCGGTTGCGCGGCACGCCCGATTGCGCCGACCGCGCGCGTTTGGCGGCTTCAGCGTTTCGAGCAGCTCGCGCGGTCTGCCGGCAAGGGCATGCAGGCCGAGGCTGGCCAACAGCGCGCAGGCGCGCACAGCATGGCCACCGCGACTCAGGCCCAGGTCGATGACCCGCGGGTCCGGCCGTAGCCAGTGCGCGGCCAGCAATGCCGCGGACCCCTCGCCCACCAGCGTGGTGCCGGGGCGCAGCAGGGTCAGCAGCAGCTCCATCGGCAGCTGCGCCGGTGCGTAAAACGGACAGGCACCATCCTGCATCGTCCTGCGCGGTCTGCTGCTCGCGCGCGGGCGTTTGCACTCACGGCGTTTCGAAGCCGTTGGCGAAGAGGTTGTCGGGCGGTGTGGTCGTGTGTAGCTCGGCGCCGGAGCCGCTGTAGGCGTGGATGATCGAACCGGTGTACTCGGCGATGACGGTCGAGACGCCGGCGGTGGTGAACGTGATCGTGCAGGAGAACGACGCGGTGGTGGACGAGGACGCGGTGACCGTGGTGTCCGTGCACGTCTCGCCGCTGCTGGCCCGGAACGTGACCTGTCCGTTGCCGGGTGCGGGCGAGGCGCTGACGGTGGCGGTGAAGGTGACCGGCTGGCCTGCGACGGCCGGATCGGGCGTATCGCCAACGATGCTGATCGCGGTGGCAACACCGGTCCGCTGCAACACGACGCGGTTGCTTGCTCGCTGACCGACGATCAGCTGGTTGCGCGGCGGGTCATAGGCGAAGTTCAGAGGCGAGTTCGCGACCAGGCCCAGGACGCTATGTTGGGTGGTCAGCGGACCGACCACTCCGCCGCTGCCAAGTCCCAAGGTGACGGCGCCCGCATTGATCGTTGCGCCGTTGTCCCAAGTAACGCTTATTACGACATAGTTGCCGTTGCTCAGGGCGAAGGTGATGCTCACGCCGTCACTGGCGCTACTGCCGACCAGCGAGTTGGTCGGCGAGACCACGCCACTGATTCCCGTGCTGCCCGAGCCGAAGGTCGCTGCGCCCGCATCGGTCGCGGCGCCGTTGTCCCAATTGGAGCTGCCCACGACATAGTTGCCGTTGCTCAGGGCGGTAATGCCAGAGACGCTGACGAAATCGTTGGCGGTACTGCCGACCAGCGAGTTGGTCGGCGAGACCACGCCACTGATGCCCGTGCTGCCCGAGCCGAAGGTCGCCGCGCCCGCATTGATCGCGGCGCCGTTATCCCAATCGGCGCTGCCCACGACATAGTTGCCGTTGCTCAGGGCGGTAATGCCATTGCCGCTTACGAAATCGTTGACGGTACTGCCGACCAGCGAGTTGGTCGGCGAGACCACGCCACTGATGCCTGTGCTGCCCGAGCCAAAGGTCGCCGCGCCCGCATTGGACGTGGCGCCGTTGTCCCAATCTGCACTGCGCACGACATAGTTGCCGTTGCTCAGGGGGGTAATGCCAAAGTTGCTCACGCCGTCACTGGCGGTACTGCCGACCAGCGAGTTGGTCGGCGAGACCACGCCACTGATTCCCGTGCTGCCCGAGCCGAAGGTGGCTGCGCCCGCATTGATCGTTGCGCCGTTGTCCCAATCTGGACTGCGCACGACATAGTTGCCGTTGCTCAGGGCGGTAATGCCGTTGCCGCTGACGAGATCATTGGCGCTACTGCCGACCAGCGAGTTGGCCGGCGAGATCACGCCACTGATGCCCGTGCTGCCCGAGCCGAAGGTCGCCGCGCCCGCATTGGTCGCGGCGCCGTTGTCCCAATCTGGACTGCGCACGACATAGTTGCCGTTGCTCAGGGCGATAATGCCACCGTTGCCCACGAAATCACTGGCGCTACTGCCGACCAGCGAGTTGGTTGGCGAGACCACGCCACTGATGCCGGTGCTGCCCGAGCCAAAGGTCGCCGCGCCCGCATTGGTCGCGGCGCCGTTGTCCCAAGCGAAGCTTCCCACAACATAGTTGCCATTGCTCAGGGCGGTAATGCCGAAGGCGCTGACGAAATCGTTAGCGGCACTGCCGACCAGCGAGTTGGTCGGCGAGACCACGCCACTGATGCCGGTGGTGCCCGAGCCAAAGGTTGCCGCGCCCGCATCGGTCGCGGCGCCGTTGTCCCAATCTGGACTGCTTACGACATAGTTGCCGTTGCTCAGGGCGGTAATGCCATTGCGGCCCACGAAAGCATTGGCGCTACCGCCGACCAGCGAGTTGGTCGGCGAGACCACGCCACTGATGCCAGTGCTGCCCGAGCCGAAGGTCGCCGCGCCCGTATTGGCCGTGGCGCCGTTGTCCCAATCTGGACTGCTCACGACATAGTTGCCGTTGCTCAGGGCGAAGATGCCAGTGATGCTCACGCCGTCACTGGCGCTACTGCCGACCAGCGAGTTGATCGGCGAGACCACGCCACTGATGCCGGTGGTGCCCGAGCCGAAGGTCGCCGCGCCCGCATCGGATGCGGCGCCGTTGTCCCAATCTGGAGTAAGCACGACATAGTTGCCGTTGCTCAGGGCGGTAATGCCCAGGTTGCTCACGAGATCATTGGCGCTACCGCCCACCAGCGAGTTGGTCGGCGAGACTACGCCACTGATGCCGGTAATGCCCGAGCCGAAGGTCGCCGCGCCCGCATCGGTCGCGGCGCCGTTGTCCCAATTTGTACTGCGCACGACGTAGTTGCCGTTGCTCAACACGGTGACGCCACCACCGCCCACCTGATCGTTCGCCGTGCTGCCCCGCAAGGTGCTGATCAATACGCCATCGGGCCGATACAGGAACACCGCGCCCACATCGGCGATCGGGCCCGGCGCGTCGAAACCCGGATCCGTCACCACGAAGTTGCCATTGGGCAGCACGGTGACCGTCGTGCCGAATGCCGCGGTGCCCGGCGGGCCATTCACCACGACCTGGGCTGCACCAGCGGCGGCGGCATACAGGATGGCTGCGAGCAAGAGGCTTGCGCGCACTGAGCGTGCTCCCGGGCGCTCGACGTGCGATCGCCCATTCGTTGGCTTGTACTTCATCGCTGAATCCCCTTTATCTGCGCTTGATGGCTTGGTGAACCTGACCATGTTCTTGTGTCTTTGAGAAGCAGCAGCCGATCGGCAGGTGGATGCGGCGCATTGAACGGTGCACATCAAGACGCGCCGGATAGCTGCGTCGCAAAAAGCGATCAGCGAAGCTCTCCAAAGCGTCCACTGAGATCCGGATCAGGGTCGAAGTGTACGCCGCCGCGGGCTACCGCACCCGCTGCAAAGCCGCCTCGATTGTAAGCGTCCGCCCACCGCACCTTCCTATGTGAGCTGATTTCCCCGAGCTTCGCGTCTTTCTCGCGGGGAGGTTCGGTCGATGAGGTGTTCGGAGACGTGGCGGTGGCGGGCGCATGT
>Ga0335395_10001498_pt1 | contig 14636 bp, 8 predicted proteins | sample MAT02_FD_205744 | JGI IMG/M metagenome (GOLD analysis project Ga0335395, IMG submission 205744) | Freshwater microbial communities from Lake Fryxell liftoff mats and glacier meltwater in Antarctica - MAT-02 (spades assembly) (version 2) ...
CGCCGGCCCTCGTCGGCGTTTCTGTTTTAAGCGGCCGTCACCGGCTTCGGCTTCAACACCCGTCGAAGAACTGCATGGTGACGACGCTCTGGTCGTCGTCGCCGATATACGCGCGGAAGAACGAGTGTACGCTCATCTCGCCGTAGGGTCCCGGCTCCTCAGACCACAGCTCGAGGCAGTTCTCGGTCAGATCGATCTCCACGCCCTCGAACAGGAAGCCGCCGTCGGGCTGCGCGACCACGAAGGCGCCGAGGTCGCTGTACGCGTTTTGCAGGTAGACCAGGGTGCCGGGCTCGGGGCTGTTGCTGCCGAGCTCGCCCTCGATGTCGACCTGCTGCACCGGCGCGAGCGTGAGGCTCGGCGGCGGCACCGGCACCGAGATGCCCTTCTCCGCGATCTGCGGGCCGTCGTCGAAGCCGACGATCATGTGCGAATTACAGGCTGTCCCAAAGGTCAGGTGCAAGAGACACGCGGCGGTGGCGAGGCAAGCAGCGGTGCGTGGCATGGTCAGTCTCCGAGGCTACCCGGCATACGCAGGTGCGAGCCGGACGTTCTGCGCTCGCATGCAGGAAGAAGCAAAATTTGGGCCCGAGAATTCTCCAGGAATGCCGGTCGTGCTCGCCAAAGATCGACAACAACGGTGGCGAGATCGCGGTGATTTGCCAACCGCGTTGGCGGCCCACCACGGCGCGGCTCGCGTGGCCTCAAGCCGGTCCCTCATCGTCGTCGGCCAGGGGCCGGCCCTCCGCGAGCCGGCGTAGCTTCTTCTGCAGCCCGAAGCGCGACAGCCCGAGCAAGGTCGCGGCGCGGGTCTGATTCCCCTGCGCCGTCGTCATGGCCCGGTCGATGAGCTCGCGCTCGAGACGGTCAAGACGCGGACGCAGGCGCAAGTCGTCGGGGCCGCGACCGCTGCCCCCGCGCGCCTCGACGATCGCCGGGCTCAGGTCGGCCGGCTCGACCCGCGTCTCGACCAGAGCGACCCACCGCTGCACCTCGTTCTCGAGCTCGCGGATGTTGCCGGGCCAGGCGTAGCGCGCGAGCGCCCGCATCGCCGCCCCGCTGACCGTGAGCCGCCGCTGGCGATCGTGACGCCCGAGGAAGTGCTCGATCAACGAGGCGAGGTCGTCGGGCCGACTGCGCAGCGGCGGCAGATCGATCTTCACCACGCGAATGCGATAGAGGAGGTCCTTCCTGAAAGTGCCGGCCGCGACCATCGCCTCGAGGTCGCGGTTGCTGGCGGCGATCACCCGCACCTCGATCTTTCGCACCGCGGTGTCGCCGACGCGACGCACCTCTCCCTCTTGCAACACGCGCAGCAGCTTGGTCTGCATGCCGGGGCTCATCTCGCCGATCTCGTCGAGGAAGATCGTGCCGCCGTCCGCCGCCTCGAACAGCCCCGGCGTCGCCCGGTGCGCCCCCGTGAAGGCCCCCTTCGCGTGGCCGAACAGCACGCTCTCCAGCAGCGCCTCGGGGATCGCACCGCAATTCTCGGCGATGAAGGGCCGGCCCTTGCGCGAGCCGGCCTCGTGGATCGCACGCGCGACCAGCTCCTTGCCCGTGCCGCTCTCGCCGTGGATAACCACCGGCACGTCGCTGTCGGCCAGGCGATCGATCAGGCGAAACACCGCCTGCATCGCCGGCGCCCCGCCGACCATGCCGCGATAGACCTGACGGTCCGGCGTGCGCGCGGCCTCCCGCAGCCCCCGCACCTCGAGCTCGCGCTCCTCGAGCAGTTGGGCCAGCGCGCTGCCCTGCGCCGCCAGAGCCTCGGCCTGGGCCCGCTGCTCGGCGAGCGTGCGCGCGTGCGCGATCGCCAACGCGGCCAGCTCCGCGAACTCCTCGACCAGCACCAGGTCGGCCTCACCCCACGCCCCGCGGCGCAGGCGATGATCGACGTACACCGCCCCGATCGCCTCACCCCGGTGCAACAGCGGCACCGCCAGCACGCTGCGAAGATTGAGGTGACTGATCGACCGCGCGCCGTCGAAGCGATCGTCGGCGACCGCGTCGACGCTGAGCACCGGCGCCCCCTGCTCGAGCACCCGCTCGATGATCGAGCGCGAGAAGGCCACGCCAGCGCTGCCCGCCAGCTCGCGCGCGACCTCCAGCCGCTCGCTCCCGGTCACCACGACGACCACGCCGCGCTCCGCGTCGCACAGGTCCATCACCGCGTCGACCACCTGCGCGAGCAGCCGCCGCAGGTCGTCCTCGCGGACCACCCGACGATACAGGCGGATCAACCGCTCGTGCCGCTCGCTCGCCCCGCGATCGCGGCCCGGCTCAACTGGCACTTCGGACAGGTCCCCAAGGACATCCGCGAGCGCCGCGCGTGGATCGGGGACGCGGACGGTGTCCGTGGGATCGCCGCCCGCAGTGACGCCGGGGCTCTCGCTCGCTTGATCTTGCATCGCTCGCTCCTCGCGGTCCGGGCCGTGGATGGTCTCGAGTTCGTGTCTGTTCGTGCGCGCCCTATCCTCGCGGACCGGTGCACGCTCACCCGACTCGGCGTACAGCGCGGTGCGGACCGCGGCGCGCTCGAGCGGCGGGATCTTTCGCATCAGCGCGTCCCAGGTGGCCTGCATGCGCTGCGCGAGGGCGCGGCGGCGGCGGTCGTTCGCCGGCAGGACCGACGACAGCACCTGGTCGTAACGCCAGGCCAGCTCGAGGCGGCCCTGCGCGGCGAGGGCCTCCGGTCGCGGGTGCTTCGCCAGCGCGGCGCAGGCCGCCGCGAAGCTCTCGCGCCCGCCGGTCGCCGCGGCCAGCGCGAGCGCCTCGAGGCCGAGGCTCAGCTCGAGGTCGTCGTCATGCAGCTCCCCGCCGATCGCCCGCGCGGCGGCGAGGTGACGCGCGGCGAGATCGATGCGACCGGCGCGGCGAGCCAGCCCGCTCGCTCGCAGTCCGGCCTCGACCGCCTCGCGCCCTGCCCCCGCCTCCGCCAGCCGCTGCGCCGCCGCTGCGAAGGCCCCGTGCACGTCGACCCGCTCGCCGCCCAGCCACGCCCCGAACGCCAGCTCGGCGTCGACCCGCCCGCTACGCGCCTGGGCCAGCGGTCCGCCGACGCCGCCGGCGAGCAGCCGCCGCAGCAGCAGCGCGAGGCGCCGCGCCTCCGCGAGCGAGCCGGCCTTGACCAGCAGTTGCACGAGGTTGACCGCCAGCTCCGGCAGCGCCTGCACGCGACCGAGCGCGAGGTAGCCGCGCAGCGCGGCGCGTCCGTGCTCGAGGCCACGACCGACATCCCCGCCGACGATCGCCAGCGCCGCGAGGTTGGCCGCCAGCAGCGTGCGACCGATCGCCTCGCCCGCCGCCGCGAAGCCGGTCGCCGCCCGCTCATACCAGCCGACCGCGGCGTCGACCCGACCGCGCAGATGCTCGAGGTTGCCGCGCAATTGATCGACCCGCGCCCGCAGACCGGCGTGACCGGAGACCGTCGCCAAACCCTCCGCGGCCGCGACCAGCCACGCCTCCGCCAGCTCGGCCTCCCCGCACATCATCGCCGCCAGCGCCGCCCACAGCCGGGCCTCCGCGGCCCCAGCGGGGTCGCTTCTGGGCGTTCGCTCTGGACCTGTCCCTTCAGACATCTCCGATGAACCTGTCCCTAAGGACAGCTCATGGGGAACCTCGAACCATGCCCGCGCCTCCGCGAGCGCCTCCGCGGCGCGTCCGAGGTCGGTCAGCGCGCGCCAGCGCAGGCCCATCGCCGCCTCCACGAACCCAACATCAACCATGGGCGCGAGGCGAGCGAGCGCCGCCTCGGCGTGCCCGGTCTGTTCGAGCGCCCGCGCGGCCAGCAAGTCGCAGCGCGCACTCGCGGGACCCAGCACCGCGAGGCTCAGGGCGCGCGGCGCCTGTCCGACGCGCAATAGCCAGGCGACCACGTCGGCCCGCGCGCCCGCGCCGATCCGCGTCGCGCCGCCCGCGAGCAACCACTCGATCAGGGCCGGCAGCGCCGCGTCACGCTCCCACGTCCCGCCCGCGATCGTCGCGTGCACCACGAGCCAGCGCTCGACCGCCAGCGCCATGTCGGCGTCGATCGCCAGCGCCAGCGGATCGTCCGGCGCGCGGGACAGGTCCTCGAGCTGCGCGCGGGCCAGCGCTCGCACCTCGGCTCCGAGCACCCGCCTGGCCGCCGCGACCGCCCAGGCCTGCGGATGGCCGTCGCTGGCGAACAACTGCGCGACCTGACCCGGCTGCGGCCCGATCGTGGTCGACCACGTGGCGGCGAGCACCACGCGGGCCTGGCCCGGGCCGAGCTCGCCGTGCGCCGAGCCGGCCGCGGCCGCGACCGCGCCCGGCTCTGGCCGCACCAGTCCGAGCCGCGCACACGCGACGATCGCCCGCACCGTCGCGCCCGGCCAGCCGCCGGTCGCCCGCAGCAGCGCGTCGATCCACGCCTCGCGCTCGTCGGGTGGATCGAGCACGTCGACGAGCAGCGCGCCCAGGCTGGCCTCCCCCCACGGCACCACCCGCACCACGCAGATCGTGCCCTCGGCCGCCTCGACCCCGCGCAGCGCCGCCGCCAAGAGATCGTCGACCGGCAGCACGATCGTCACCCGGGCCATCGCCGCCGCTGCAGCGAGGACCGCCGCGCAGCGAGCCGCCCGGTCCTCGTCGTGCAGGCCCTCCGCGAGCTCGCCAGGCCACGGCGGCGCCTCGGGCAGCCCGATCACCGTCGCCTCCGCCGGCGCCCCTGCGATCCACGCCGCCAACCACGCGGTGTGCTCATCGCCCAGCGCGGAGCCCAGGCGATCGGCCGCGCACACCCGCGCGACCGGCAGATCGACCCGCGCCTGCAAGCTCTGGATCAGCTCCTCGACCACTCGACCGCGCCCCGCCCCTGCCGGCCCCGCGACCGCGACCAGACGCGGACGCGCCGGACCGGCGAGCGCCGCGATGACCTCGTCGAGCCCCGCGCCGCGGTACGGCCAGCGCGCCGGCAACCACCAGCTCGGCCCGAGGTCCCTGTCCTCAAGGATAGGTGGTGGGACCCCGCTCGTGTCCGCCGAGGACGCGCTCGCGTCCGCCATGTACCTGTCCTTCGGGACAGCATCATCCAAGCTCGCCGACCTGTCCTTCGGGCCAGCTTCACAGACGTCCCGCCGGTCCTCCGCGGCCGCGAGCCGGCGCAGGTGCGATGGCAGCGGGCGCAGGTCGGCGAGGCGTGCGCTCGCGTCCGGGTGCAGCAGATGCACGAGCAGCGCCGCGAGCCCGGGTGACAGCGTCACGCCCGCGGCGCTGGCCAGCGCCGCGACGCGCTCGCTGACCGCGGCGGGCCCGCGTCGCAGCGCGTCGATCACCGCGGCGGGCTCACGCCATGGCACCGCGCCCAGCAGCCGCAAGCACAGCAGGGATCCCAGCGCGAACACATCGCCGCTGGCTCCGCCGCCGCCCGCGAGCACCTCCGGCGCGAGGTACCCCGGCGTCCCGCAGCCGAGGCAGCCGATCTGGCCGAGGTCCGTCACGACGATCCCTCCGTCCGGGGTCGCCACGACGTTGGCCGGACTGAGGTCGCCGTGGTGCGTGCCCGCCTCGTGGATCGCAACCAGCGCGCGGGCGATCGCCGCCGCCTCCATGAGCGCCTGCGCCGGCGCGACCGGGCCGGGCCCCAGCGGCTCGCCGGCGATGAAGCCGGTCACCAGCCACCACCCCGCGTCGCCGTCCGCCAGCAACTCGTACACGACAGGCAAGTGCGGCGAGCTGACCCGACGCAGCAGGCGAAACGCCGCCCGCACCTGCGCCGCGCGGGCCGCAGGCACCTGCTTCAACACCACCTCGCGACCTCCGGCGTCGGCGTCGACCGCCCGCCACGCGCCGCCCTCGGCCCCGTCGCCCAGGCGCACCACCCCACTGAAGCGCCGGGCCAGAGCCCTGGGGAGTGGCGTGGTCACGCAACGAAATAAGACACCAGCGGCACCGAGATTGCCACCGGTGCCTTCAAGTGTTGGCAGGATCTACCAGTGCAGACCGAGCTCGAAGGTGCCCTGCATCGCGTGCCCGACGACCCAACCCTCGCGCTCCGGGACGTGATTGAGGGCGTTGAGACGGTAGGTGCCGGCAAAGCCGAGCGTCAGGTTGTTGCTGACCCAACCCTCGAGGCCGAGCGCCGCCCGGACCTGAGGTCCGTAGCTTCGGCCGCCCGCGGCATGGGCCAGCCGCGCCAGGCCGAGGCCGGCCTCCACGTACGGCTGGAACCGACGCTTGAGCGGCAAGTGGACCCGGGCGAACAGCGCGTCCCAGTACAGCATTTGACCCTTGTGGGTCCGCTTGCCCTCGAGGCCGGTGTTGAGGTCGAGGCTCTCGAGCAACCGGAGGTTGTGGGTCTGCCCCGAGAGCCCCATGCCGAGGCCGAGCACGTTGCCGACCCGCCAGCCGAAATCCGCGCCGCCGCCGAGCGCCAGCACCGAGGGGGCCGCCGGATGGATCCCGGCGACCGGCCCGGTGATGCTCATGCGCAGCGCCACCCAGTAGCGACCCCGCCACGGCTGGCGGCGGATCTTCGCCGGGTCGATCGGCGCCGGTGGTGGCGGCAGCGGTGCGAGCGAGGTCCCGCCGAAGTCGAAGCCCGGCCGCGCCGGACCCGTACCCGGCGCCGCGTACGGTCGCGGCGCGCCTGCACCCGGGGGATCCGTCAGGGGTGGCGTACCCGGACCGGCATAAGGCGTCGGCGCAGGCGTCGTGACCGACGGATCGACAGGCGGTGCCTGCACCGTGTCGGCCGGCGTCGGGACCGGGACCGCCTCGGCCGGCCCCGCCTCGGGCACCAACGGAGCTTCAGGCATCGTCGTCGTGATCGGCGCCGTCGGCGGAGGAACCACCGGCGCAGCCTCGGCGCCCGCGAGCGCGGGACACAAACCTACCGCGAGCAGACCCGCGACCGCGACGATCCGTGAATGTTGCGTCATTGTCGGTGCCCTCGCGCCACCCGGGGAAGATCTACACCATGCGGGCGCGATGCGACACGCTCACCGCTGCTCGCCAGCGCCGAATCGAGCGCGCGCTCGGCCTCGCGGCGCAGCTCCGACTCGTCCTCGTTGGCCGCCGCGAAGCGCAGGAAGCCGACCGCGTCGGGCCCGCCGAGCACCGCCAGGGTTCGGTAGCCATCGCGCGCCAGCGCCGGCCACCGCTCGACCCGACGCACCACCACCGACGCGTGGCGAGCCTCGCCGACCTCCGCGAGCACCTCGAGGGCCAGACGAACGACCCGCGGGTCCTCGCTGTCGACCTGCCCGGCGACCGCATCGGCCAGCAGCGAGCTCGGATGATCCCGGGTCCACTCGAGCGCCAGCAGCACCACCTCGGAGTCCTCGGATCGCAGCAGCAGCGCCGCGGCCTCCGGCTCACCGCGCCCCAGAGCGAGGCGCAGCCCCAGCATCTCGAGGGCCTCGCGCGCCGCGGCCTCGAGCTGCGCCGGGCTCGGCTGCGTGGCGGGCAGCTTGACGCGCGCCGTGATCGCCGGGACATCGAACTGCTTGCGCAGCGTCGCCGGGACCTCGAGCTCGACGTGCAAGAACAACACGGCCGCCGCCGGACCGGCGACCCGCGGGACCTCGCCACGGCCGGGCACCTGATCCGAGGCCGAGGTCCAGGCCGCCAGGCGCAGCGCCCCGCCGATCCCACTGCGGGCCTCGAAGTCCACGCTCCCGGCCGTCGCTATCGCCACTGCGGCCCGCAGCTCCGCCTCCAACGCCGGCGTGGCCGCCATCACGCGCTCGATCTCCACCGGCGCGCGTCGGGCGTCGCCGACCCCGCATGCGAGCAGGCCCCCGATCGCCAGGACCAGCGCCCCGCTCGCTGCACGGCGTCTCATCGGACCCGACCATAGCAAAACCCGACCGGGCCGCGAGGGCTCAGTCCGCGCGCCACTCGAGGGCGTAGCCCGCGGAGGCGGCGAACAACGCCGCGTAACGGCGGGCCGCCGCCTCGACGCCGATCGCCCGGCCTCCGAGCGCGCGGGCGCTGGTCACCTCGGTCCCGCGCAGGCCGCAGGACACCAGCGCCGAGAACAGCGCGGGGTCGACGTCGAGGTTGAGCGACAGCCCCTGGACTGACACCCCGCGGCTGACGTGTACGCCGATCGACCCGAGCTTGCGGTCGCCGAGCCACACCCCCGGGTGGGCCATACGAAACTCACAGCCCAAGACCCCGAGCTCGCCGAGCAGGGTCGCGGCCACCTCCCCGAGTCGGACGATGTGCTCGCGGATCTTCCGGCCGACCGCGACCACCGGATACACGACCAGTTGTCCCGGCGCGTGCAGCGTGACCTCGCCGCCGCGCGGCGCCTCGATCACCGTCATGCCGACTTCGGCGAGCTGGGCCTCCGACCACAGGATGTCGTCCATGCTGGCGCGCCGGCCGAGGGTCAGGACCGGCGGATGCTCGACCAGGAAGATCGTCGGCGGCGCACCGCCGATGATCGCCTCGCGCGCCGCCAATTGCAGCGCGAGCACCTCGGCGAACGCGCGGCGCCCGAGCCAGCGGGCCACCAGCGGCGGCCCGTCCGGCGTCGCCCCGGCTTCAGGTGTCGAGGCCACCGATCGATTCGATGACGGTCGCGTCGAGCACGGTCACCTCGATCGGCATGGTGGTGACGCCGATCCCCTGGGCCCGCAGCCAGCGCGCGAGCTCGTGCGCGTGGATCGTGCGCGCCTCGCCGGCCCCCTCGTTGCCCGCCGGCGCCTCGCCCATCGCGAACACCAGGTAACCGCCGCAGTTGTTGCGTTCGGCGTCGCCGGCCCACGCGCTGGCGTCGACCGTCGTCTTGCGTGGGAGCACCAGCGTCAGCAGGCGCCCGTCCTCTTCATCGGACTCGGGGTCGAGCACCACGAGCTTGCCGACGCCGCGGGTCGGGGGCAGGGTCGCCACCAGGCCGAAGCCTTCGCGCTCGAGGTACATCCTCACCAGAGCCTCGAGCGAACGCGGCCCAAGTGACTGCAACCACTGTACGAGTTGGTTGGTCGTCTCGGCGTCGACGGCGTCGATCGCCGCGCGCAGGGCCTGCTCCGCAGCGGCGGCGGGCCCGGGCAGACGCGAGGTCTGGAGCTGGTAGCGGGCGTCGCCCCGGGCGACGAACCGCGAGGCCCGACCGAGCTTGCGGATGTCGAGCAGGACCCCCGCAGTGACGGCCCGCTCGATCTCCGAGATCTCACCGCCGAGCACATCCTGGCTGGCCAGGTGTTCGGCGATCTGACGGATATGCAACGACCGCGGCCCGGCGTCCCCGAGGATCGCCGCGACCAGGACCAGCAGGCTGTGGGCGTCGGCCCCGCGCACGTCCCCGCCGCCCTCTGCCGTCCACTCGACCCGGCGGCCCCGCTTGCGACGCCGACGCCGACGCCGACCACCGCGGTCGTCGTCGTCCGCCAGGCCACCCTGCGAACCACCATTGCCCGCCGCGGGGTGATGGACCACCGCCGGCGGGGGCTGCCCCTGCGAGAAGTTGTGCCCCCCCGGACGGTCGCGTGGGAACGGCTTGCGCTGCCCGTGCCGCGACTCCACCTGAGGTTGTGAACTCGGTGCAGGGATCCGCTGCATGCTCTCGAACTCATTACGCAATTCCGGGCGCTCTTCAGCCAGCCGGGACATCGCGTTGGCCATCACCAGAGCGACGTCCGTGACGCCGTCGAGACCGGCGCCCCGCGGCGCCTCGAACTCGAGCTGATTGACCTTCTGAAGCACCTCGCTGCGCTTGCCGGGGTCGACCCCGCGGCGCGACGGCTTGACCGCCACCAACTGCGGCGGCGGAGCCTCGCCACGCACGCCAAAGCGGCTGCGCCGACGCTTGCGCCGGCCCCCGCCATCGCCGCGACCATCGCTGGCGTCCTCGGACTCGCCGCCCGCAGAATCTCCGCCCTCGTCCCCCTCGTCGTCGTCACCCGGCGTCGCCACGGAGGCTTGCGTGGATGAAAGAGAGGGAGTTGCCGGAGTGGCCGCCGGGACCACCGGCAAGAGCAGCTCGTGGGTCGCCTCGATCTGCCGCTCGGCCCTCGAAGCGGCTTGCGCCTTCGCAGCCTTCGCCTCGACATCGTTAGTATTTTTATCGGCGACGCTCTTCGCAGTTTCGGGCGGCGTCGGCGGCGGCGGCAGCTCGACCCCCGGCGTGATCGCGTAGTAGCCAGGCTTGTTGCGGGTGAGGATCGCCTGGTCGCCACGCACCGCCGAGTTGAGGCAGGTGCGCATGGCAGCTTCGGGGTCACGTCCGACGTGCGACAGCAGGTGGCGGTCGACCGCACGCTTGGCGATCTCCGCGAAGTGCAGCGGCTCGGGCTCGTTACGAAGGACTTCGATCGCAGCTTCGAGAAAGGTCATGTTGTTGTGCGGGTGCGCCGAACCCGTGTGCGTCGGGCCAGCAGCAAAGGGACAGGTGGAAGCGGAAAAGCTGGGGAAAATTCCGAAAACTTGCGGGGCCGGGGCCCGGTCTGCTAGCGGCCTTCAGTCATGCGCACGCATCACTTTGGCGTCCTCGTCCAGGGTCAGGAACCCGCCGAAGTCACGGGCCAAAGGCCTGCGGGAGCCGCAAGCCCAGGGCCTGCGGGAGCCGCAGGCCCGTCCGTGACAGCAGCAGCACCTGCGGTTGGTGAGGCCCCGACCGCCTGCGGCCCGGCCCTCACCACGGGCGATGATAGCCAAATCGACGCCCGAAGTGGCCAAGATTTGGTCGCCGCCCTCACAGCCCTGGGCCACCCCGCCACCCTCCTTTATGTCGACGACACCCTCGACCTCCAACTGCGCGCAGCGCGGGTCAGCGCCTGCCTGATCGCCGCCCACGGCGCTCTGGGCGGCAGCGGTGCGCTGCAAGGCCTGCTCGCCCTGCGTGGGATCCCGTTCGCCGGCCCCTCCGCGGCCGCGGCCGCCCTCGCCTTCGACAAGCTGCGCGCCCGCCAGATCCTCGGCTTCCACAGCCTCCCGGTCCCCGCCACCCTGGCCCTCCACGGCGCCGGCCCCCTCGATCGTCAGGCCCTCGGCCTGCTCGGATGGCCCTGCGTGATCAAGCCGCGCCGCAGCAGCCTCGGGGTGGGTGTTCGCCACCTCGGTGACGCCGCCAGCGTCGCCCTCGCGGCCGAGACCTACCATCAACCGGCCGGCGGCTGGCTGCTCGAGCGCGCCGTGGCCGGCCGTGAGATCCAGGTCGTCCTGCTCGACGGCCGCGTCCTCGGCGCGATGGAGGTCGAGCGCGACCCCGAAGACCTGCGCCAGATCTCCGCCATGGTTTGCCCACCCACCCTGTCGCGTAGCCGCCGGCATGGCATCGACAACCTCGCCACCCACGCCGTCGCCGCTCTCGGCCTGACCCGAGGCCTCGCCCGCGCCGACCTCATCCTCAGTGAGCGCCACAACGAGGTCATCCTCGAGGTCGAGCCCCTCCCCCCGCTCCACCGCGACGGCGTCGTCGCCAAGGTCGCCCTCGCCGCCGGCCTGCGATACGAGCAGCTCGTCGCCGCGATCGTACACGACATGGTCGACGCTCCGCTTCGCCGGCCCGCGCCCCGGATCTCCGGCGAGCAAGCGCTCGGCGGCGCGGCGCTTCAGTAACCGACGCTGACGGACGTCATACCCGCGCTCAAGCAGTTCGCCGAGCGACGGCGACGCGAGCTCAAGGATCTCGGCAACGCCGTCGCCAGCGGGCAACACCGCCTCGCGCAGGTCGAGCACCGCCGAGCCGAACAGCACGCGCACTTGCATCCGCTCCGGGACCTGCCACGCGCCGGCCCGCTCGAGCGCGCCGAAAGTCACCGGGATGCGCTCGGCGGCGCCGCGACCGACGAGAGGGCCCTCGTCTCCTCGCGCTCGCGCTGCAACCGACCGGCCAGGGACTCCACCATAGGCCTGCGCGCGGGTGGTCACACGCCGGCGAACAGGCGCGCGCCGAAGCTATCGGACAGCCGCTGGTCGCTGAAGATCTTGCGGGCGGCGGCGTTCACGTCGTAGTCGACGCGCTTGAACTCGAAGCGGCCCCGGGCGTCGTCGTAGATCGTGTAGCTGGCGCGCGGGTCGTGGTCGCGGGGCTGCCCGACCGAGCCGACCGAGACGATGTAGCGAAACTCGGGGTGGACCTCGAACTCCTTGGTGACCACCTCGTAGACCCGATCCTTGCCGATCGCGAACGACTTGCACAGGTGTGAGTGGCCGATGAAGGTGATCTGGCCGAGGCTCTCCCAGATCGGGATGCAGGTCTGGGCCTGCTCGACGCTGAAGATGTACTCGAACTCCTCAAGGTCGACCGGCGAGCCGTGACAGAAGTGGGTCATCCCATCCTTCTCGAAGTAGTTGAGCTTGCGCAACCAGCCCATGTTCTCCTGCGTCAACTGGCCGGCGTGCCAGTCGAGCGCCTCGCGGGCGGCGTCGTAGTAGTAGCTGTAGTCCATGCGCCCGGCGACCGCCGCGTCATGGTTGCCGAGGATCGTGTACCGCGTGACCCGACGGACGATGTCGCAGCACTCGTTGGGCTGCGGGCCGTAGCCGACGGTGTCGCCGAGGCAGACCAGAGCGTCCACCTTTTCGCGGTCGAGCGCGCGGAGCACGGCCTCGAGGGCGTCATGGTTGGCATGAATATCGCTGAAAATTCCGTAACGCATCAGTCGTCCCCAACCACTTCGATATCGCCGTCGGCGTCGAGCTCCGGCGTCGTGATGGCCTCGTAGGCTCGCGTGGAGAACCGACGGATCTCACGATCGTCTGCACCTCCGCCCGTCCCCCTCGCCTCGCCTCGCACGTCGGCGAGTGTAGCAAGGGCTCGCCGGGCCGCGGAGGAAACCGTCGGGTCCGCGACCTCGAGCAGATTTTCGACCGCGAGCCGGTCCGCGCCGCCGGGCGCGTCTCCGTCCGAGACCACCAGCTCGGCGAAGGTCCGCGCGACGCGCTGTCCGACCGTCTCCTTGGCCTCCGGCGCCGCGCCGCGGAGCAGCGCGCACAGCGGCTCGACCACCCGCGGTCCGAAGTTACCGAGCGCCCTGGCGACGTCGACCCACACCGGGGTCGGCTCCGTGCCGAGCAACGCCACCAGCGGATCGATCGCGCGGCGGTCGCGGGCGAGGCCCAGGACGATCGCCGCCGCCTGACGCAGGGGTCGCCGCGGAGACTGGAACCACACCAGCAGCTCCGGCACCAGGTGGCCGCTGACCTCGGCCAGCGGCGGCAACACGGCCAGCAGATCGTCGTCCTCCAACTCCTCCAGCACCTTGAGCGCCTCCGCAGGTTTGGGTCCACCGAGCGTGGTGATCGCCCGGGCCACCCGCTGCTTGGGGTCTCCACCCCCCGCCGCTTCCGGGGCCCGGGTCTCGGGGCGGATCTCCGAGGTGCGGGCCATCGCGCTCGGGCGCGCGAGCCCGCCGCCGATCTCCCCCGATACTGCCACTGCTGGCTGACTGCTGCGTCGCGGCCGTGGCATCCCGCCGGGCCGTGGCATCTCGGCCGGGGCCCGCGGCTCAGCGGGCGCCGTCGTGGGCTTCGCCGCGACCGGCGTCGGCACCGAGGGAGGTCGCCGTGGACCCGCCAGCGCCGCCCCCGGCGTCGGTCCGCGACCCGGCTCGACCCTCGCCGTCGCGACCACCTGCAACCCGGAGCGGGCCGCCTCACGTCCTTCACCGCGTGGTGCGTCGCGGTGGATCCCGATCGCCTGGGTCAGCTCGGGCGGCGGGGTGACGTCGTGATGCTGGCAGAGGTCGAGGATCGCCCGCCATGCCTGCTCGGCTTGTTCGGACGTGAGGTCGTCGCCGCGGGCGATCCACGCGTTGCGGTTGGCGACCAGACGATTGACCCAGTCCGCTGGATCGCGCACCAGATCGGCCCCGAGAGTGCGGCGCCAAAACCGGGCCGGCGCCGGCAGACCGAACTCGACGGCCGCGGCCAGCACCGACTTGCGCAGTTGCTCGTACTCGACGACCGGCAAGCCGTCGACCTCGAGCAGCCGCGCCAGGTTGTCCTTCTTCGACGCCGTGTCGAGCCGCTCGAGCGCCGCGAGCGTCTCCGCCGGGCTCACCAGGTGACGGTACGACCCCTCCGCAAATGTGCTCCGGGCGGGCTCCATCCGCTGTTTGGCGCTCATACGGCCCAGCGAGTCGCGGGCCGTACGATACGCGTCGGGCGGGAACTCGCCCGCGCCCAACTGGCCCTGCGCCGACTCGAGGCACATCGCCGCGTTACGGCTCAGGCTCTCGGCCTCGATCTCGCGGGCCGCCGACGCCTGGCCGGTGTCGCCACGAACCAGCAGTTGCAGGCGGAACGACTGCGCCAGGCGCATGAAGATCTCGCTGGACTTCGCCTCGCCGATGTCGACGACCGCGTCGATCACCGCGACCTCGCCGAGGTACGAGGCGACCAGCCGAACACCCAACAGCGGAAAGCCGAGCCCGCGCAGCAGCACCGGTCGGGCTTGCAACGCCGCCGAGCCCCACATGCGGCGGGTCGGCTCGTCGAGCACGACGATCGCCGCGACGCCGCCCGGCTCGAGCGTGAGGTCGCAGACCAGAGCCCGCTGGATCTCCGCGCTGAGCACCGGACCCGAGGTCCAGCCGCGCTGTCCGACCGGCTTTGGGATCCCCGCGCCGCGCTCGTCGGTCGCCGCCAAGGCCGGCGCACGGGCTGTCCCAAAGGCCAGGCGAGGCTGCAACAACCACGGCCGGACCTGCGCCGGACGGCCCCGC
>Ga0335395_10001499_pt1 | contig 14635 bp, 11 predicted proteins | sample MAT02_FD_205744 | JGI IMG/M metagenome (GOLD analysis project Ga0335395, IMG submission 205744) | Freshwater microbial communities from Lake Fryxell liftoff mats and glacier meltwater in Antarctica - MAT-02 (spades assembly) (version 2) ...
AGCCCCCGGTTTTCGAACAAACAACCGTTGCGAACGAACGGGTGGCACGCCCTGAGGCACGAAGGGCGTGTGAGCGCTAGTTCAAGTTGCCAATCTTCTCACGCCCATCGCTAACGCTCTGAGCATGCCACCCTAGATTCGCCTTTGCCTCCAAGATGAAAAGCGAAACGGCCGTCTGACGGGGTGAGGGAGCAAGCACGAAAGATGTCGTATCATTGCTCCGCGATTCAGACACTACCTTAGTTTTCTTGTTTGCGAGCGAGCTCATCTCGCAATCGGGCTGCTAGTTCGTATTCTTCAGACTTGACCGCGTGCTCCAAACGCTCTTCGAGACTCGGCCCTAAGTACTCGTCTTTAAGTGAGTCGCGAAGCTTGCGAAGCTGCAGTACCATTTCATCTTGTTCAAACTCTTCTTCCGCTTCGTGCTCTTCGAAAACCGCTCGCATCAATTCCAAGCCGCTGTCAATTTCGGATACTGCTGTGCTTGCGTCTGAGTCTTCTAAAGCCGCCAAAGCAGACGCTTGGGTTCTGTGGAACAAAACAAAGGGGCGATACTGTTCGTGGCTCATCGTCCATTCCTCTTCAGGAGAATGGTCGCGACATACGTCCATCAATGCAAGAGTATGGTCCGAGTCTTCAACTGCTCGGTGGTAGTGTTGCAACCGGAGCCAAGAAATCCTCCGGTGGTAAAATTGAACAAACTCGCGATCTGCCTCGAAGCACTGATCTTCATCCATCACGAAATCCTCATCGCTTTTTTCGACGTCCAGCATGCTATCTAGAAACGTCGCGAAGCCGTCGGGAGTGAGACCGTCCGGCCTCCCCTGCGTTTCCATTTGCAGGACTCCGAGATCGACTCGCATCTGAATGACATCGCGACCGTCGTCACCTTTAACCAGACGGACGGAAAGGGCGTGCGGGTCAAACTCCCAGTTTTGAAGTATGCCATCAAGGCCTTTGTGCGAACTCATTTCGACCTTTCTCAAATTGTTCTTGGACTCATGAGGTCGTCTCGACATCTAATAGGCTCCCACGCGAAAAATTGCTTAAGGTAAATTCGAAGCCTCGTCACAAGTATATCATCGGATCCGGCGTTGGCGAAGTACAGCCTTTTGCCAGCAACCCGCTTGCGGATGAGGATGTGCAAGTGTTCGCGTTCGTCCAGCAGAAGAATAGTGGCCACCCCGTGAAAAGTCGGTAAATCTTGGCCTGTTTTTGGCGATGCTTTTCCCATGCCATGGTTTCTGTTAGGATTATGAGTCGTTTGACGATTCTGCGGTTTGCGTCTTCTTCCTTCCAAAACCTCCCTCGCGAGGCAAAACCACTCAGGCTTTTGGACATTTAACCGCCCATGGATGACCCAAATTCTTCGGAGCTAATTCCGCTCCCGGAAACCGCTAACGCGTCCCGTTTTCCGCTGTCGTTGCCCATTGCAGACACCCTCTCAAACGTGCACGAATGCTCATACCTGGAGGATCGAACCGCTTCGTTGCCGCTCAAACTTCCGGCTAGGCTATTGACCCTCGATGAGTTTGACCACTGCTTGGCAGGTGGAATTCGTCGTTCTGGAGTTTTCCTCTACCACACTGTTTGCGACCAGTGCACTGCCTGCGAACCGTCTCGGATCGAGGTTCGAAAATTCATTTGGCGCGATTCGTTTAAAAGGGTCTTAAAACGAGGCGATCAATGCTTGAAAATTAAGATCGCAAATCCGTCACTAGACGAACAGCGTTTGGCGGTCTTTAACCTCCATCGAACGCAACGCGGCTTGGGCGATCCCGATAGTCAATATCGGCCTGAGGATTACGAAAGTTTTTTGGTGGACACTTGTTTGTCTCAGAGTATTGAACTAAGTTTTTGGTTAAACGAATGTTTAATAGGGATTTCAATCGTTGACTGCGGACGCATTTCGTTGTCCGCCGTCTACACTTACTTTGACCCAAGCCATTCCAAGCTCTCACTCGGGACATATTCCATTCTCAAGCAGATTGAGTTTGCTCGCAATACTGGCCGGCAATATGCATACCTCGGAATGTATGTTTCCGATAATCGACACTTGAGCTACAAAGCTCGCTTCACACCGCAAGAGAGGTGGGTCGTCGATCGATGGGTGGCTTTCGATTAGCTGTGTTGCTCTCGTTCCCTGGCTCTGCCAGGCTGGAAGCTTACGCCACTTTCTAAATCGGACGTTGTAGTTTGGGACCATCGTCCCTAACGAGTTAACGGACGGGACATTGGTCCCATCCTACGAAAAAAAAAGCCGGACTCAAGTCATATCGTAGGTGCCAAAATTTCCGGGCCGTCATTGGTGACTCGGTTGACCAACGTTGAAACACGCCGAAACTGCAATACTCCAACGCTTGACTGAAGTTGTTCGAGCAAACCAGGAATGCAGTCTGTATTGTCGAGTGAAGGATTGAGCCATGCGGCAATTTCGGCTTCACTCGTCTTAATAGCCGGCATCCGATCATGGACTTCGGCAACATCTTCGTTGGCGCCGATGGTTGCGATCGAGGCGGATCGGATCGGAAGTTCTGGTGATTGAGTATTCTGAATTTTGCGATTCTCGGCCCAGATGCCAGCCATCGCAAAAACTTGTTCGCCTGCAGTGTGAATCCAATAGGGCTCTTTAACTTTTGACGCAAGCGTTTTCCATTCGTAGTATCCATCCGCCAGAACTACACACCGTTTATTGATCAACGAAGGACGAAAACTGGGTTTTTCCGCGATCGACTCCGATCTTGCGTTGATCATATTGTAGCCTGCGGTCACGGTATCGGCCCACACTGGAACTAGTCCCCATCGCATCGTCTCGATAACTGGTGAGCCATTTGCATCCATTCGAACAACCAGGATGTTTTGACTGGGTGCAATGTTGTAGCGAGCTTGTGTTAAGAATGGAGCAGAGATCGATTCGAGCGTCGGCGTTAGGTCTTCCTTCCAATTCGGGAAGAGGTCCGCAAGCCAGTAGTCAACGGGGGTTTTAAGGGTAAATCTACCGCACATAAATTGGCCAGTATTGTTATGATTAGGCTCGCTTAACGATCGGTCCTCCAGAGTATCTCATGGATCCGGGATTTGCTTAGCCGGTGGTCCTTGCGATTGGCATCCGGAAAAGGCTTGGAAATAAATCGATTGGATATTCGGAGATCAATCTCTTGGTGGCCAGGATGGAGCAATCGTACCACTGGAGCCATGGGGTTATTGCTGTTTCCACTCACGACCACTGCTTTGGATTGGTCATCCAGCTCAACTCCCGAACCAACAGGATACATGGATAGACTGGCGGTAAGCAGTTGAAACGTATCTCGATTGAATTTGCCTTGGGCGGTATGAAAGCAAAGATAACCAAGTGCGTCGGCGGGTACCATTGAACGCCCTTGGACAGGGTTTGTCAACGACAGATAAGCATCTGCCAAATTGAGGATTTCGGAACCGGGCTTGATCTTGCCGACCACCAAACCTCTTGGATATCCCGAACCATCTGCCTGTTCGTGAACTTCCTGGATCATGGTCAAGACCGATTTTTGAATTCCGGCAAATCCATTTAGCAGATCGTAACTTTCGATCGAGTGCCTTCGGTATCGCTTTCGAGCTGTTTCGTCGCGAGAATTTGCTTTACCCGTGAACCACTCTTCATTCAACAAAAGAGAACTGTCGTGTAGCAAGCCCGCCATTCCAATTTCAAAAGACTGGGTGGGATCATCTTTTTGGACAGTACTCATGACGGTCGAGAGCAACGACAAGTTTGCGGAATGATTCGCAAGGCTATTGGCGATCGCCGGATCCGGGACTTTGTTATTCAAAGCGAGTACGGCCAATGTTGCTGAAACGTCTTGCTTTGCTTGAACAACGAAATCCCCGACATTCTTTTGGAGCGTGTCGATTTGAATATCTTCGTTGTTTGTCAAGGAAGCTAAAAGGGATTTAACGCACTCCCGCGCCGACTCCATCGACGCTTGGATCTGGCGGATGGTTGCGTCAGGAAAATTGGAGAGTAGGGCGGCGGTTTTCAGCTCTGGTTCTGAACATGCAGCCTGGTGTAGCGTTAGCGAGTGGATACCGCGATCGCGCAAATCCTCAAGAAATTGTTCGCTAATCGGCTCGCCTGCTTCTTGAAGCACTTGGCCATCGGGACCGATTAGATCGAAATGAAGGGAGGCCCCAGAACGGAGCTTAGACGTGGGGATCTTCCATTGAGTGTCAACGCTCATGGTGCTGTCTCGCGGTTCGAGTAAATGCGAACGACCGCAAAGCCACGAACGAATTCGAGCAATGACTTAAGCTTGGGACAAAAGCTAACATCGGGCAATGGTGCAATATGAAAAGATCTAGCGGCGCGTTTGAGAAAGGCCATAATGGCCTGATACTGGGGGTAAGACGAGTATCGGCTTCCGCTACATGAAGGACTCACTACGATCGAAAAGTAGTCCTGTATTTCCGATGAATCAAACCAATTGCAAGGTTCATTCCAAAAAACCTGATTGAAGCGAGCAGATGATGCTTGTTAGAAGCTCAGCCACAGATTCCAATTTGAAGCATAACAGAAACCAAAACAACGGAGCAAAACGCCATGCCTCAATACGATTTTTCTAGCACCGAGCGTAAACCAGTGAATCTGCACAACACGACGCCCAGCTTGGTGAAATTGCAAAACCAGTTTGGCATGGCATTCCATTTCATTAGTTTATCAAGCGGACTAGCCTCATTATTCTTGTTGCTAACCGTTATTCAGGCCAATCTTTTCGGCCAAGAGGACAAGACAGCAGCACGTACATCAGCGGAAACGAATACGCAAGAGAGACTTCGCAAGATTGTCACGCATCTCAGCGAAACCATCGGAGAAAGAAATTTAACGAAGCCCAACAAGGTAAAGGAAACCGTCGCATATCTCCAAAAAGAGCTGGAATCCTCAGGCTACAAAATCACAAAACAAACCTTTCAAGTCAACGGCATCGATTGTCACAACTTGATTGCCGAAGTCATCGGTGAAGGCAAGCCCGACGAGATCATAGTGGTGGGGGCTCATTACGATAGTGCTCAAGGTACACCGGGAGCGAACGACAATGGGTCAGGTGTTGCCGCGTTGCTTGAAATTGCCAAGCAGATGCATGGCAAGCCTTATTCAAGAACCGTTCGCTATGTTGCATTTGCAAATGAGGAGCCACCCTACTTCCAACGCGATGGACAAATGGGGTCGTGGGTATACGCCAAAGCCTGCCGCGAACGCAAAGACAATCTCAAGGTTGTACTAAGTCTCGAAACGATGGGGTATTTCACGGATGCGCCAAATAGCCAAAAGTACCCACCCTTGTTAGCGGCGCTTTATCCTAGCACGGGTAACTTCATCGGCCTCGTTTCGAACGTGCCGTCGCGAAAGTTACTCGACGATGTCGCCAAGAATCTTAAAACGCATTGCAAAGTCGATGTTCAAAAAGGAGCGCTCCCTGGAAACTTGCAGGGTGTCGGTTGGTCGGACCACTGGTCTTTCTGGCAAGAAGGATACGAAGGCTTGATGGTCACCGACACTGCGTTATTTCGATATCCGCATTATCATGAGCCAGAGGACACGGTCGACAAGTTAACTTTTGGGCCCTACGCGCAAGTCGTAGACGGTTTGGCAAAGACAATCGCTGATTTGGCAAACCCGAAGTGATTTTCGCGACGTTCTATATCTCTTCACTATCAATTACACGGTTTCAGAACACATCATGCAAGTTCCCTTCCTTATGCTCCTTGCAACAGTAACTGGAGCTTGTTTAACATCGTTTGCTTCTGAGCCCGTTTCCAAAAGCAATTTGATCGCGATAGAAAATGCCAAGCAAGGGGCGACCGATTGGCAACTCACACGAGTCCGAGTCGATGGCCAAAAGTATCGATCGCCATGGATTGAGGGCTTCTGTTCAAAGCAAAGCGTTCGTGCAGGTGAGACGATCGATATCAAAGTATCAGCCAACCCCGCACGATCTTTCAACCTAGAAATTTTCCGTACTGGATACTATGGAGGTGCCGGGGCAAGGTTGATCATGACGATTGGACCACTGCAAGCTACGACTCAACCCACTCCAACTCCTGGTGAAAAAGACTTGCACGAATGCCGTTGGTCTACCACACACAATTTGACGATTCCCAACGATTGGCTGAGCGGCGTCTATCTAGGCCGAATGACGACTATTCCTAATTCCGAGTCAGAGCCCTATTGGCAGAGCTACGTCATCTTTGTCGTGACCGATGATCGTCCCTGCGATGTTTTGTTTCAATGCTCGGATAATACTTGGCAGGCTTACAACCAATGGCCTAGTCATTACTCTGTCTATACGCACCCTAAAGGCAACCAAGGACCTTGGGCGGATGTCAGTTTCGATAGACCCTATGGTCGCGAGGCTCAATTCGATAGCGTAGTGAACGACCCATTGACCGTCGGTGCGGGCGAGTATCTACCCCTGGAATTCCCGTTGGCTTTTTGGCTGGAACAAAACGGCTATGACGTTTCCTATGTTTGCAACAGCGATATGGTTACGCCCGATCGTGGCCTCAAAAGTCGAGTGTTTGTCAGCGTCGGCCATGATGAGTATTGGGACATCCGTCAATTTCGCAGCGTTGAAAAAATGCGTGACGAAGGAGTTCATTTAATGTTTTTGTCCGGCAACAGTGTTTGCTGGGTGACTCCAATGCGCCCCAGCGTCGATCAACGTCCCAATAGAATCATGTTTCGCGGAGGACCTTACGGCGGCGATCGTCCAGTTGCAAATGAGCGAAATAAACTGAATGGCCCATTTCCGGAAATAGGGCCAGACGAGGGATTCTTGATGGGGGCGAGGAACGTGGAGCCAGTCAACGGCGGTGGTGATTGGATTTGCACCAATTCGAAACACTGGATTTTCGACGGAACAGGAATGAAGGATGGGGACAAAATTCCTGGTCTCATCGGCTGGGAGTATCATGGCGATCCTGCAGACATTCCTGGACTTGAAATTGTTGGGGCCGGGACCGCTTGGGTCGGAGGAGAGAAGCCGCAGCAATGGACTGCGACGGTTTACGAAGGCCCAAAGGGAAATACTGTGTTTAATGCATCGAGCATTTTTTGGGTGCAAGGGCTTTCTTCGCCGCCAGGGCACACGCTCCCCTGGTCGCATTGGAGTCGACCGCATGGTCCGGACCCAAGAGTGCAGCGAATCACGAAAAATGTGATTGATCGTGCGGTTAGGGAAGTAAAGTAGAGAGGCGAGCGACGTACTTTGATCTAGAACGACGCGCAGGCTTGCGCTGCTTTCGTAAATGACTACGAACTAGAACGATATTTTCGCCCGATTCATCGATCTCGGCAGATTGATTTGATCGGTGAATCGGAGAAAAATCTTGTTCGCCTGCGTAATTGTTTTCGCGTTGTGGCTCAAAGGACTTAAATCGCGCCATTGCGGCGCCGGACGATCCAACTGGTAATCCAAGCCCCTAAGATTGCAAACATTACGATCGGTCGATCCCATATTGTCGTTCGAATGATTTGCGGAGGGCGGTTTTGATAGAGTCGTTGCTCGAATCGGTCTACAATCGTCCCAACTTGATCGAGCCTCAAGGCCTCGCCGCCACTGATCATCGCAATATGCTTCATCAAGTCAGGACGTGAGTCTGCTTTGAGCTTTTCGAACCATGGGTCCCGGACTTCAATCGCAGTGTCTGCCAACACTTCGTCTTTGTCGCCTTGGACGACGCTCGCCGAAAAGTATCCTACGTCCAAAATTCCAAAGTCGACTCGAAACATCTCGGGCTGGTCTGTTGGGATCGGAACGAAACGTTTCGGCAACGAATTCTCCTCGCGAACCAAAAGCACGGCGCAATTTGGCTTGCCGTTGGCGTCCAGAAAACGTTCCCGATCGCGGACAAGCAGCGATGCGGTAACTTTATCTCCTGTCAAAAACGTTGCTCGGTCAGGTCGAATTGCAATGCTTTGGCCCGGCATCAAGTCCTGTTGCGAGATGATCCATTGCACAAGCGACTGCCACAGCGTCGCGTAGATTTTTTCTTTGTCCGCGAACTGAGGCGCTAAGAAAGCCCATCGCCACATCCCAGCCCCCTCGACCACAATCGTCTGACCGCTTCCGACCGGTTGATACGTCACAACTGGAATATTTTTTCCGGTTGAGTCGGAGATGCTTTGTAACAACACTTGAGGTAGTCCCAAGCGAGGCGTTGGTTTATTGGCAGTCGACAGCGATGGCAATTGAGAAAGTGGGTCCCCCTCGATCGTCAAGGAATCAAAGACTGCGGAATCAAAGCCGTATTGGCTAATTTTTGTGCGAAACCGCGACTCCGCTTGTTCGCTCCATTCGATCGGAAGCATCGCATTGAGTTTCGGGTTCGCTAATCGGACTGGTTCCCCGCGAGAGCAAACCAAACAGCCACCTTTCGTGTTAATCCATGCCATTAGGTTTTGAAGACCTCGTGGAGATAAGAACACTTCTGCATCGCGTCCCAGGATCACGACCCGGTACTGCTCGAGCGTCTCCATGTCCTCCAGCGGTGACTCCAACTGATCGAGAATCATCCAATCGGTGGCGACATTTTCGACTGCGTCTCGAATATCGATTTCAGGTCCATTGCTTGTCGAGGCAGGGTCCGATTTCTTCAGCGCGGGCCGTGGATACTTCTTGCGAAGGAAACGCTTATCGCTGACTCGTATCAAACTCGTCAGCTGCATCGTGGGATTGGTACCTAGGTTAGCGGCTAGGAATTTGCTGTCCCAATAGGGTTTGCCCTCAAGCAAAATCGCACCGATCGGTTCATCGAGTCGCTGAACAAGAACTGAGGTTTGGTTGTCTAAATCGGTCGCTTCGCCAGCGATCGGCGTCGCCATGATTCGAAAACGTGTCAGCCGTTGCTCTGGTGGTTGGTCCATGACAAAGCGGATTTCTTGATCGAATTCTTTACCTAAGCGAACGGTGCGAGTCTGAATAATCTCATTGCCCTGCATCAATGCTACCTGGGTCGACTCGCCCTCCAAGCCGGAATGACCGACACGGATTTTTAAAGACAATGGGTGATCTGCGAAGGCGATCATGCGCGGGCTTCGAGCAGCCAGCGATAGGTTTTGAGCTCCGACCTGTTTGCCGAGAGTCACGGTGTAAATAGGGATATCAAGCGATTTGGCTTCGTATGCAGCCGAGAGAACGGAATCGACACTGCCAACATTGTGTGCTCCATCGCTGATCAACACGATGGCTTGTCCTGATTCGGTATTGTTGCGAATCCCTTCCCGCAAGACGGCTGTCAAATCGCTTCGATGACCACGTGGCGAAGCTCCATCCACGTTGCTTGACGATTTAGTGTTCGGTTTTGTTACAACCAACGGATGAACATCGGAATCGAATGCGCTCTTGCGCACGTCAACGGTATCCGTGCTTTCGCCAATCTGGTCTGCCGCAGCGATCGCAGACTGCTGACGCGTTTGATTGGGCCTGTCCTCGACGTCCGAAATCTCCATGCTCATGGTTTGATCGACGTAAACCGAAACCAGTGGTCGACCCGCTGTGGGCGCAATCTCCTCGACCCACGTTGGGTTGAGTGCGATAAGTAGCGGTCCAACCACACTAAGCCCGAGCAATAGCGTCAATATCGATCGACGAATGGCGCCGAGGGATTGATCGCGACGAAACCAATACGCGGCCAACGAAGCCACGCAAATCAATACCAAACACCACCACAACAGGATTGGAATTCGGGGTTCAAAACTCCAAAAGGCAAGCATCATGCAGAAAACCACCTCAGGGTAATGATCTCGCTGGCCAAACCGAGGATGCAGGCAATGATCAACCAATTCCACCACTGGTCGGATTTTTGATCCGCCGATCTTGCGTCGCGAAACGTGACCGTACGATTGCCAGCCAGTCGACCTTGGAGAACGTCAGCCGACAGCGTCTTTGGGTCGGACTCGGCGGCAGGCGCGGAGATGGCGGTTGCGATGGCTGGTTCGCGTTTATTGAGCAACTGATAAACACCAGGACCGGCAGGGTCCGGCCAAGCCCATACGAAGCTATTTTGCGCTGCGTTCCATTCCCAACTGCCAAAGCTTTCAGTCAAGAACGATCGCTTGTCGGCGGATTCTGCTACCAAGTTCGCTGCTTCGGGAATCGAGCTTGAAAGTTGTCGAATGAGTGGCTCGCCACCAAATGCCTCTGGGCTGGAACTGCGGTTGCTGTAGGTTGCGTTGATAAGCTCGTTCAGGACCGGGAAAAAACTCGGCTGGGAACACCAATTGCTTTCGTCTAAGTCGGCGTTGAGAACCGCCACAGTTCCTGCATCGCAACTGGTCAAGAACAGGAAAGCAGACGAATCACTCAACTCCGCGACGATTTGATCTCGTAGTCCGGTCTCGAGCGCACGCGAAGCGAGTCCACCACCGATACGAGTCGTTTGCATGGCCGCATTGGCCTGTTCGCCAAAGATTTCGAAAGGAGGCTGACGCGAACGAACTTCTCGAACGAACAAGTCTTTTCGTTTGGTGTCATTGTCGGGCGGGACAAGCTGCACTGGTGGTTGGTAGCCGCTGCCCATTGCTGTCGAAAAGAGATCTAAATTGACGGCGTCAACCTGCTCGCCAGCGATATAGAGCAACCCTTTGCCTTTACGAACTCGCGATGCGATCGCATCGACAACGGAACGATCAATCGCACCGCTACGGTGCACTAGAAAGATGTCAGCTTCGCTCAAGTTGTTCGTGTTAACTTTGTCCGGTTCGAGCGTAAGAATTTGCCCGGATTGACTTTTGCCTTTGTCGTCTGAAACGTATTGGTCACTGCCACTGATTATTTCAAGAGCCTGTCGCAAGAAGAAGGAACTCATTGATTCTTTTTTGCCAGAAGATTTTGAGATTAGAATAACTTTCGGTGGTTGATCTATGCGAAACGCAATAGGCCGAGCGTCGTCGGCGGGAATCGCATCGATGTTGCCTTGCAGTTGGACCCAACCGGTTACCCATTGCGACTGCGAGAACTTCATGGGAGTGGTTACGGTTTCCACGCTTTGGGCGTTTACTTTGCCGATGATAGTCTTCTGGATTTCACCTAAATCAACGTAGGCCTGAATCTCCACCGCCTGGTCCGAAAAGTTGGCGATGTCAAACTCTAGGATCACATCGGAATCAACGATCGCTCTTCCCGAAACGCGAAAACCGGTTATCGCAATGTTGGACACGATTTCGGATGAAACGGATTCGAGTTGGATTTTCGTTGCCGTTGGAATAGCGTCCAGGAAAAGGTTGCTCCAATTCGAGCGTTGAAAATCGCTGACGACGATGAGTTCGGTTTTGGCGGCAGATGATTGCGATAGCATCGATCCGATGACGTTCATGGCTGACTTGACGTCTGCCTTTTCGCAACGCGGCGAAGCGGCCTGGACTACTTCACGGAGGATCGCAAGGTTGGGAGAAACCGACGGGAAGGCCGGCCTAGCTTTAGCGCCGACCAAAACGACATTCGCTTGAAGATTGGACGAGTACTCCAGATACTTCAGAGCGAGCGACTGTGCTTTCGCCATAGCAGTCGTGCCTGCCGACTTTGCCGACATGCTTTGGCTAACATCGATCACAATGACGCGCGCGGTAGCATCGTCCGGGACTGCTTCGATAGCTTGCGAGTTGCTGAGCCAAGGTCTAGCGAGCGCCATCGCAAGCAGCCCAACAGCCAACATGCGGAGAAGTAGAACAATCAAATCCCGCAGTCGGCTTCGAGATCGTTTTTCATCGATAACCTCGCGGAGGAACCGAATGGTTGCCAAAGGATAGGTGACTGGCCTAGGCTTTGTTAAGAAGTGCACTGCCACTGGGATAGCCAATGCGCCTGCACCGATTCCGAGTGCCCACAGATGCAGAAAATTCATACGTGGTGCTGCATAGTTAGGGGCATTAGTGGTCAAAGGACACCGCGTAATTCAGACAACCCTAATGATACCGTCCAATTGGAAATCAGGTTACGCCCTAAAACTATAACTTGAATCGGAATATTCCATGAAAATCGAGGCCCACGACAAAAAACGGACTAGGCTGAACTCGTAAGATACGCCCGTGCGCGTTAGCTTTAACACCCTAAGCTCCGTCATTACTAGATTTTTGGGTCGCCACTGTTGTCCAGCCGAAAACTTAACATTACGAACCGCTATTTTGCCACTTCATGGCCTGCGTTGGCTGTTTGGTCGACCGTTGGACTTTTTGTTGCATTGGTGTTTATTTTGATTCGAGGAAGGTCCGTCGAATCGGCTTGGCAGGAAAATCAAGTTATGATCGCCCGATCTGATTTGTTGGCCATCAAGACACTCTTTCAGTCCGCAAACCCATTGGAATCGGATTCCCGCTCCAAAGCCGCCATTGAGATGTTGACCAAAGGAGGAGAGTTGGCTTGGTCTACGTCTAAGGCTGACTTGAGTGCGACCGAGAATATTGGCGGGCTACAAGTGGTTCGAAATTGGAGTATCGAGCCGAACGGTTACCAGCGGCTAAAATTGACTTGTCGAACGGACCAAATTAGAGAACTGGGAAACGAACTCACCATGGTGCGTCGATTTGCGGTTAGCGACTTAGCTAGGGTGAGTTTGTTGGATCGGCTCGTTGCTTGCATGATTGTTTTGAGTGCGATGGTTCTTGGGTTGACGCGTGCCAAAGCTGCCTACGACCGCAAGCGTTTGATCGTCTCTCTAAACGAGTGGTCGAATCAGTCCATGCAAATTTCTCAAAATTCATCGTTGTTGATCGCAAGCAGTCCCAAGTATGTTGAAAGCTTTGACCCGAGAGTAGAGAGAATTCTTTTGCGTGCGACTGAGGGCATGCAGAAGAGACTCGAGGCGGTTCAGCATTCCGTCGAGCAGTCCTCAAGAGTCATGTCGGCCATGCCGGTTGGAGTCTTTGCCTTTGATCAAAAGCTAAAGCTACTTTTCGTGAACCGTGCAGGCAGAGAACTTCTTGGGTTGGGGGCCACATTTCAATTCGGCCAAGATCTGATCGAAGTGATCCGACAACCAACCGTGGTCAACCTTATTCAAGAAGTCTCCGCAGAGCCGCAAATCCAAGAAGCGGAGTTGGAACTGCCGCTTAGCAAAGTAACCTTACGACTTCGAGCGCACCCCCTGTTAGAACCAGAACAGGCGAAGACGTCGGCGGCTTCGAGCGGTGTTCTCCTGACCGTCACGGATGAAACGCGTCTCAAGCAACTGGAAAATGCGAGACGCGACTTTACTGCAAATGTTTCGCATGAGCTGAAAACACCACTCTCGGCGATCAAAGCCTACGCCGAAACGCTTCTCATGGGTGCTCTGGAGGACGAGGATGCAAGCCATCGCTTTGTCGAACGCATCGCCGAACAAGCGCATCGACTTGATTCGCTCATCCAAGATTTGTTGCATTTGACAAAATTGCAATCCCAGCCCGATAAGCCTCAATTGTCCAATCTTTTACTCGATGATGTTCTTAAAACTTGTGTCGAGGAACATCGAACGATTGGGCAAGGTAAGAAAATCACCATCGACGAATCTGGCGTCGAGTCCGACTGCCGTGTGGAAGCCGACTTGGAGTCGCTTCGTACTGTTATCGGGAACTTGCTTGGGAACGCCGTTCGTTACAATCGATCAGAAGGCTGGGTACGCGTTTCCACACGCCGCGAGCCGAATCATGTCGTCTTGATCATAGCGGACAATGGGATTGGAATCCCGCCGGAAGATCTAGATCGCATCTTCGAACGTTTTTATCGTGTCGAAAAAGCGAGAAGCCAGGACGCGGGCGGAACTGGCTTGGGACTGTCGATCGTAAAGCACTTAGTCCAAGCGATGTCGGCGGAGATCCATGTTTTGAGTGTTCTCGGCAAAGGCAGCTCGTTTGAGTTAAGATTAAAAAGTGCTGGTGCGACTGGACAAACACGAGAAGGCCAAGATCGATGAATGCATCGGAAATGAAATCGGAATTATCACAGCCAAAGCGCTCTAGGCTTTTTACTCGGCGACGAATATTGGCATGCTTAGCGGCTGCGGCAGCCGCAGTTTACACCGATATGCGATTCATCGAACCGAATTGGATTGGAGTTGGTCGCCATCGCGTTCCAATTCTTCCCAGCGGTTCCACCTCCATTCGCATTTTGCAGTTGTCGGACCTGCATGCTTCGAGTGAAGTCTCGCTTGATTTCATAGAGAATGCCATTAACTTGGGCCTTCAAGAAAAGCCTGACATCATTTGCTTGACTGGCGACTTCATTACCCATAGCTGGGATGAGTGGAACGCCTATTCCAAGATCATGGGGCAGCTATCCGCAACGGCACCGACCTTTGCCAGTACTGGAAATCATGACGGCTGTAGGTGGATTGCAAGGTTTGGCGGCTACGCTAGACCTACGAAAGTAATTGACATGCTTGAGAATGCGAACATTCACGTTTTGATGAATGATCGCAAGGAGATCGCCCTAAGGGAAAAAGCGAGATTTGAGCTTATAGGCTTGGGAGACATTTGGGCAGAGGACTTTAAGCCCCAGTTGCTGACGGACACTCCGCAAGCCGATGTGCCCCGAGTGCTGTTGTCCCACAATCCGGATACTAAAGACCTGATCGAACGCGCCGATTGGGATTTGATGTTATCCGGACATACGCACGGTGGGCAATTGAC
>Ga0335395_10001501_pt1 | contig 14630 bp, 9 predicted proteins | sample MAT02_FD_205744 | JGI IMG/M metagenome (GOLD analysis project Ga0335395, IMG submission 205744) | Freshwater microbial communities from Lake Fryxell liftoff mats and glacier meltwater in Antarctica - MAT-02 (spades assembly) (version 2) ...
CTGTACGGGTGTTAGTTACATCAATGCCAGTGTAGGAATTGCCCGCCATATTAAGAATAGCACCCCCGGCAAAAGGTTGATAACCAGCACCAATAATAAAAAGAGTGTAATTAGGAGGAATATTTGATGCTCTACCTAAAGCTATGGAACCCGTAACAATAATTCTTTGAGTAGCTGTGGTAGTAATTGTAGTTGTAGCCCCTGCAAAAACATACAACGGGTTTCCTCCAGGAATAATTTTGGGGCCAGCATTTACAATAGTCACAGAAACTATACGGCCTTTACCTAACGGCCCTTGTGGGCCGGTAGCGCCTTCTGCGCCTTTTAGTGTTATCCAATTAGAGCCGTTATAAAAATAATAACCAGGTGTAACCAAAGATACTCCTGCCCCTGCTGTAGCAGTGTTGTACACCAATAATGAGGTAGCGGGTGCAGGAATGGTGGTTGAATCATACCTACCTGTAAGTGCTACCCTTGGTGGCAAAAAGCCTTTGTTGGCAGCTTTAATTTCAAGTGCCGCACTTGCGTTTGGTGTGGTAGTACCGATGCCTACGTTTTGGGCATTGCTATAATGTGCAATAATGATGACTGTAAATAAAAGGATGATTTTTTTCATACTTTTTTTTTAAAAATGGCTTGTAAAATAATTTTTATTAGCTAATACAAAAGGTTGCAAACCATTTATTGCTTTTGCTTAATAGTAAGTATATACATTGGTGTAAGTAACACCCTCACTGGTGTAAGTTTGCTTAATTATTCTTCCCTGTGCATCGGCTTCCGGCATGTTGTAATCGGTGTTTTTATAGTTACTGGTGCTTACTTTAAGGGACGATTGTTTGGGGCAGTTTTTGTTGGGCAATCCATACATGCTAATGCCGTAATTAGGATTTTCTACTGTGGAAATTTTATCTGTGTAATAAGTAAACTTTTTTGTAGTTGAAATTTGCCCGTTTACAATACTATCAGCAATGCGGTTACCATCTGCGTTGTAGGTATGATACAATTGGTAGGTGTTTTCAACACCATTCTCTGTAATTTCTGTAAGCAATTGTTTTGCTGTGTTGTAAATAAAATGCGTTACAGTTGCAGGGGCGGCATTATTAAAATACTTTATGGCTAGTCCATCTGCATTTAAGTTAAAAGTTGTTTTACCATCCGAAACACCTGCCGAAGTAAAAGATTCTGTTGTTACCACATTTGTACTATAGCCATATTTTATGCTATTGCCATTGGCATAAGTTAATGTAGCAACCCTTCCATAATTATCATATTCATACGCAACTGAATTTAACACTGTAGTGCCATTGCTTATTTTGAATGTTTTTATTTTAGGTACAATTTCTGTTACCTGCACTACATCTGTTTTTTTACAAGATGCCAATAATAAAATGGCTACGGAAATACTTACAATACCTTTCATGATTTTTTTATTTTTTTTGAAATGATTTTTATTTTTTTAAAAGTTGTTCCAGTTGTTTTTCCAACTTTGCCATTTTAATATTTTGTGCTTCGTTAATCAACTGCTGATTGGTTAGTATTTCTTTTTGCTGTGCTTTTAATTGTTCAATTTCTACCTGCTGCTCCTGTATTGCCTTAATGGCAAGCACACCAAAATTCTGATAGGCCAATGCCTTCATATCGTCGGCACCCTTAGTGGTTACAAAATCGGGGAATAATTTCTCTACTTCCTGTGCAATAAAGCCATAAGAAAGTGGTGCGTTGGTTTCGTTGTCTTTGTAATGATAAGTTTTAGGTTGCAACTGCATCAGCGTGGGAAGTACCCTGTTCATTGCAAGAATATCTTTTTTCATACGTAAGTCGGATACCTGTGCATAGCTACCATCGGTATCACGGATATAAGCTTTTGCTGCACCGTTATAAGTAAAATCAAAATCATCACCTTGATCAATACCGAGGTCCCAGTGATTGGTATTGGTTTTTCTCTCCATCCTTAAGCCAGCACCGTTTACAGGGTACGTCTCACCAAGCTGTTTTATATGCAATACTGCCTGGGGATTAGTTAATCCAATACCCACATTAATAGCAGCGTTGCTGTTATTGATACCATTTACAGAGCCCAGCACCATACAATTGCTACAGGCAACCTGTGCATTGGCTCCAAGGGCTGTGGCATTACTTAAATTACCGGTTGCTACATCTGCATTGTCACCTATAGTTGTATTAAGTGAACCTGTTGAATTGGTATTTAGGGAGTAAGTACCCAGGCCAACGTTCCGGTTACCGGTGGTGTTACTGTACAATGATTGCATGCCACCTGCAATGTTGTAATTTCCCAGGCTGTTTAGGTTTAAAGATTCAAAACCAATAGCGGTATTATTTCCTCCCTGTGTATTATTGTAAAGTGAATGATCGCCGATAGCAGTGTTTTGACTACCCGTATTGTTGGCGCCCAGCGCCAGGTTTCCATTAGCTGTATTATTGTTGCCGGTAGTGTTACTGCCCAATGCATAACTGCCTGTAGCAGTATTATTATTTCCCGATTTATTGTTATATAAAGACTGGTAACCGGAAGCGGTATTATAATTCCCGTTGTAATTATTATAGAGTGATACATAACCATTGGCTGTATTAAACTGTCCTGTACTGTTGCTGTACAGCGACTGATAACCGTAGGCAGCATTGTAAGTTCCCATACTATTATAATACATAGATTGATAACCCGTAGCAGTGTTGTTGACCCCATTGGTATTATTTGAAAGTGCATCATACCCTACGGCTGTATTATTACTGCCCGTTGTATTAGATAACAAAGCCGATGCACCGTATGCAGCATTGTAACTCCCGGTTGTATTATCACGAAGCGACTCACTGCCAGAGGCTGTATTAAATTTACCACTCGTATCAGAATAAAGTGCCTTATTACCTATGGCAGTATTATCTCTTCCGGTTGTATTACTGTAAAGAGATGACGTACCAACGGAAGTATTGGAGAGGCCTGAAATGTTTGAGAATAATGAACGGTGGCCAATTGCTGTGTTGAAACTACCAGTCTTATTAGTGTATAAGGTTTGCCATCCCAATGCAGTATTATTAAATCCTTCGGTATTAGAAAATATAGATTTAGTACCAACAGCAGTATTAGCATAACCGGTAGCGTTATTGTACAAAGCTTTGGAGCCAACAGCTATATTATCTGAAGCCTGGTAATTTTGTGTAGCACCACTTCCATTAAAAAACAAAGCAGAATCACCAATGGCGATAATATTATGATTGGTAGTATTGCTAATTAGCGCCTGTGCACCAATGGCGATGTTGCTGTAACCGGTACTGTTATTGAACATAGCAAAATACCCATTCGCAATATTGTTTTTACCGGTAGTGTTGCTGGCCAATGCATTATCGCCAATGGCAGCATTACCATTGCCTGTTGTATTACTTTCCAAAGCGGAAGTGCCAAAGGCCAGATTGTATTTACCAGTGGTATTGTTGCCCAAAGCATACGCACCTATGCCTGTATTTTGAGAGCCGGTAGTATTGGAATGTAATGCGTTGGATCCTACACCTGTATTAAAAAAGCCAGTTGTATTGGCAAATAAAACTTTAGATCCAACTGCGGTATTATCTGCTGCTTCATTGGCTGCGGCTGCTCCCGTACCATTATTAAATAAGGCTGAATCACCCACTGCTACTAAATTTGAGCGATTGGTGTTTTTGTACAAGGCATCGCTGCCAATTGCTACGTTACTAAACCCAACAGTATTAAAAAAGGATGAATGAAAACCAACAGCCGTGTTATTGTTACCGGTAATATTGTTTGCCAATGCTGTATTACCAACCCCTGTATTGCTTTTACCAGTGCTGTTGTTGGCCAATGCATTACCGCCAAAACCTGCATTTGCTGCACCACTATTATTCATGCCTGCAGCCAATCCAAAAAAAGTACCGCCGCCTAAATCCATATAACCGGCAGGTGAATTATTTATCCTGAACCTTACTGGTGTAATGTCGGTTGTGCCAATAAAATTTGTGGCATCGGTACCACTGTTTCCACTTAATGACCAACCACCTGATGAGCCGCTACCACCGGACGACAAACGCAACCAGCTATTGGCATTCCAATAATAAAAACCAGGTGTTACCGCAGTGGCAGCAGCGCCGGCCGAGGTCGTATTATACACCAACAAAGAAGTTGCTGCAGATGGAATGGTTGTAATATCTGTATTACCTGTAAGAGCAACTCTTGGAATCAATAACCCTTTGTTGGTTGCAGTAATATCAAGCCTTGCACTGGCGATGGGTGTGGTGGTGCCGATGCCAACAGATTGGGCTACCGTAGTATTAACTAGCGAAACCAAAATGGCAATGGAAATAATATTTTTTTTCATATGTGATAGTTTGAATTGTTTTTTTGTTGCATTAAAACTACTGGTAACATTTGTGCAATTTACAGAGCGGTAGTGTTTGGCAGATAGCAATAGTTGTGTGGTGGAACAGGTGTATTTGACGGCGGATACAAGCGAGTTAAAAAAGGATAGTAAAACTATCCCATTACTAACTTGCGCCATTAGAAAGCGGAACAAAAAATAGTTTATACTATTTGAGTATAAAAAAATTTGCAGCTTTTATTTTAAAAAAATCATTTTCGGGGTTGAGCGCTTATTGCATTACAGGCCAAAAAAAACCTCCCAAAAAACAGGAGGCTTTTTTATAAATAAGGTACGATTGATGTTATTATTTTTTTTGAAGCACTTCAATCACTTCCTGCATTTTTGCCAATTGTTTCTTCATCGTTTTTCGTTTTGTTTGCTGATTATATAATTCAATACCTGAGCATTGTAACCTTCACCAAGAAATTGAACAAATTATATAATAGCATCGGATTACCCCACTTATTAAAAAGCAGCCGCATTAATTTATTTATAGAGAAAAATAATCTGTGGCAATTAAGCTTCCATTCAACTTAAAATACTTTTTGAAAGATAATAACCACCACCGATCACCAGCAAGGGCATAGATAATGCCATTAAAATAATCGACCAGCCAAATGCACCAAAATAAGAAAGAATTTTTGCTTTTGAAGGATCACTGATATCATAGCTAATGCCTACCGCTCTTCGCACACATTAAAGGCAGGTGGCGAGCTGGAAGCAACGTGACGAAAATGGATCTCCTTTTTATCGGCTGTTAAAAATTTAAAGACAGGCTTATATGTTGTACCATCGCTATCCCGTACTTCTTTCAAGGCTAGCACTGTTGCCACTGCCCGTTCATTTTTCTTAATGAAAGAAATAGATTGCCTTAAAAACCATAAAGAAAGGAATAAAAAAATAATGCCGGTTGCCAATGAAATGGTGTAACCCATGATTTTTATTTTTTAATGAACTGTAAGTTTGACTGCTATTTCCACCACTCCAACGCTTCTGATATTAGAGCCGTTTTTGTAGCTTCATCTTCAGGATCACCACTGGTTGCAAGTTTGTAATTTTGCCAACCATTGTTTACATATTTATCTGCAATCACAAACTCGCCATCGCCAATATCAAACCCGGTATTACCCGGAATTCTGTAATCGCCCCAATTTACTTTCCTGCTTTTATTTGTGCTGTAACTTGTCCAGCTTGCTGCACACTGGTTATTAAAATACAGATCGGCACCAAAAAGTAAATCATCATATTGAGCGCTTCTTTTTTCATCCAGGTAAAACTTAGTGGTCAATTTACCTTTTATAAATCCTGTTGCAACCTGTTTGCCATCTTCTTTAAAATCTACTTCACATTCCACAAAGCCTTGCTTATATCGATTATCCAATTGCTTGGTATAAAGCCCGGCTTTTATGATAGTAATGATGCCGCTAAAGTCACAGATATTTTCTTTCACTTTTGTTTTACCTGTAACGTTGTATTGGTAAGGATTGGCAACAGATTTTGTGATGGTGATGTAATGAATGAAAAAGCGCTGACACTGTTCGCCAATAAAACCAATCGGTTCGGGCAACATCGTTTCTAAATCTGAATTGTTTGCTGCACTCTTATCCGTACACCAGCATTTACTAAGGTCATTTTTTTTAATCTCTTGCAAGTAGTTGGTTGACTTCACTTGTGCCTCGGAAGCCGAAGCCAAAAACAGGACCAGAACCGGTAATAAAAATCTGTATCGCATACTGCTGTTACTGTTTTAAACTAATAAAAATTCTAAACTATTTTACTTTCATTTTAATTGCTTCCATTACCTCCTTCAGCTTTTCCATTTCACCTTTCATCATTCTAAAAGATTCAATTTCGTTGGTCAATTGTGCATTTTGCTGTTGCAGACCGGCGGTTCTTTTTTCCAACTCCTTTATGGCACTATATGCTACGCCAAGTAAATCCAACGGACTCACGGTAGTATCATTACCAATTACTCCATAATCATCTTTACCAAATGCATTATAGAAATCCTGCGCCATAATACCATAGTGCCGATATTGCCGGGTATCATTGGCTTTAAAATTCCAGGAGTAAAAAGGAATCGCTGATAACTTCTTTAAAACAGCTGCTCCGTTCAATTCAAGAAAATTTTCTTTTTTGTTTTTATCGGAGGTGTAAGCCCAGCCATTACTGGCAGGTATCAGGTATGCATAATTGGAACCCGAAATCCAAAAAGTATAATTATTAAACCGCATCATCATTTGGTTATCGGAGGTATTTGTCGCAGCGAGATCACCGGGAGCACCTGCAATGCAAAATGAATTTGAATGATTGTTGGTATTGGCATTGGTACCCAAAGCAAAAGAAGTAGCACCACTGGCAATGGCATTGCTACCAGCTGCGAAAGCACCGTAACCAATAGCTTTACTACTTTTTCCGATAGCGGTTGAATAATCGCCGGAGGCAATTGTATGATCACCCGTGGCAGTAGAAAAGTCGCCACTGGCAACAGTATGATCACCGACACTGAAGGCAGTCTCGCCACTGGCTATTGTTTGGTTTCCAAAGGCCGTCGAAAATTTGCCCGATGCTGTTCCGCTCCCCATTGCGACGGAGCCATTCCCCGTACTGGATGCATTATCTCCCGCAGCAAAAGACCGACTACCCAATGCCTGTGAGTAGTCGCCAAATGCAACTGCTCCATCCCCTTTTGCCAAACAACCATTTCCGCTGGCGAAAGAGAACTTGCCTTTGGCTTTGGTATTATTTCCAAAAGCTGCTGCTGTAATACCATCTGCAAAGGCGCCACTGCCCATCGCAAATGAAAAGTCGCCCTTGGCCTTGGTATTAAACCCGGCGGCAAATGAAAATACACCGATGCTATCTCTATCCCAATTGTGAAAATTTGTAGTATCATCGTCAGGAAAACCAAAGAGACTGGAATTATATACACCCCCCGTTCTGAAGGCTGCTTTTGCTGCATACCAGAAAGTACGTGTACCCTTTCCTGTTATTGGCGGCTTGGCAGGGGTTCCGGAAAAATAATCGAGGCCTGAGAATAAAACACTTCCATCTTTTACATGCAATAACGAAAGTGGCTTGCTAGTGCCAATACCTACATTTTGAGCCGACAGTTGTCGGGAACACATGAAGACGAAGCAAATAAATATTATCTTATTCATTGGTAAAAATTTAGTGGAAGTGTGGTATTTTTATTTCGGGTAAAAGTTTGCTTAAACACTACTATTTTTTTAGATTACCCAGTGACGTTTGAACCGCTCACTGTCAATCTTCAAGAACCTTCTTTTGTTTGAATGCCACGCTCAATAAAGAATTTACAAACCTTGGATATGCCAACTAATAAGAACACTCACCCACACCTTTTTAAAATACCAATTAAATAATATACAATTGGCGATGCTGAAAAATCAACCTGCAGAATACTTTAGCGAATTTATCTATCAGTAAAAAGACAGTGACATGGATAATATTCATTTGTAAATTGAGGGTTTGTAGATCCCTGTTTTAAAATACCAAAATTACAGGTAGTATTTGCTGAAAGAAAGCCACTGTATCAACAGGCTAAAAATAATGATTCTATGGAGGCAATCTGGTAATAAGCGGAGAAAACGGCTGGCTAAAATATTGGCAGCTACTACTTATAACCTGCTTTTATAGGCTGCTAAAAAAATAGTAATTTCATTACGACTATACAATTTGGATACTTCCATACAATCGATAGATTGATTGATAGCAGCAGCCAGGTAATTTTGAAAACCAGGCACACTATTTTTCTCCAGAATACTTTTTAAAATATTATAAACGGATAAAAATATTTTCTTCACCGGATAAGGCGCTGTCCATGCACCATCCTGCAATGCCAATACGGGCCCTACAAAATTATAATAGCATTGATTTATTTTTTTTTGGTCGCTGGTGGGATATTGAAGCTGGGAACGAAGCTGCATCTCTTCAATGGCAACATACAATAACTGGCTTTCAATTTTATTAAACGGCCCGGTTGATGAATTGCGATAAACAATTTCCTGTGTTTGGGTAAATCTTTCCCACACCGGCAAAGCTTTTCTTGCTAAAGACAAGGCAAGGTGCAACTGATCCACATCATCCAGCGCTTTCCACCATTCGTCTTGCAGCAGATTGATGGATTTGTCTTTACCATTGTCAGCATTTTTTTCTGCAACAATAGTATTAAGCGTGTCTTCATTTACAAGCGGCCATCTTGATCTTAACTGTTGCCATGCTAAAACGATCACCACCATTATCAGTATACTTATAACAACTGTATTCATACCTTTCTACGATTATATAATAAAAACGGAAAGCTATTAAAAGTTCCTGCAACATTTCTACAGTAGTATTGATAGGGCGCAACCATGTTTTATGCGGACGCATTCCGTTATTTACTGGCGTGCCACCGGCTTAATAGTTTATAGTTTGGGTATCAGTTTTATAAAGTCTTCTTTACGTCTTCTGGCAACATCCAATTCTGTATTGTCTGAAAGTATCACTGTGCCGCCATCGCCACGAATGTATTTTTTAACATGATTCAAATTGATGATACTGGAATCATGGATACGAAAAAACTGGTTGGCAGATAATATTTCTTCAAAATCTCCCAGCGTTTTACTGATAAGCATGGTTTCTTTATTTAGTAGAAAAAACTTTGCATAGCGACCATTTGCTTCTACCCGCAGTATATCACACATTTTTACAAAGCTGATACCATCCGAAGCTGCCAGGGCGAGCGTTTTATCCAATGGGTTTTTATTAATGAGATTATTAAATAAATTTTCAAATTGCTTGCCAGGCTTTTTTGATTGTAATCTTTCCTTGCATTTGTCAATGGCAACAGCCAGGTCTTCATCATCTACGGGCTTTAATAAATAATCGAGGGCGCTGATGCGAATGGCATTGATGGCATACTGGTCAAAGGCAGTGGTGAATATTACTTCAAAGTTGATGGAAGGAATTTTCTTGAGCATATCGAAACCATTCATCTTTGGCATTTGTATATCCAGAAAAATCAGGTCGGGCTCGTGCTTTGCAATACTCTCAATGCCATCTGTAGGATTACTACAGGTATCGATGATTTCAATATCATCTTTATACCGTTGTAGCATGAGTGTAAGCATTTCCCTGCTTACAGGTTCATCTTCAATAATAATGGTGCGTATCATATTTGGTTGTTTTTAGTAAACAGGAATTGCAATGATTACCCTTGTACCGATTCCGATACCTGCCACATTTTTCAGATCCGTAATCTCAATGCCAGCAGGTGTATCATTGTTCTTTTTTAGTGCCTTCAATCTTTTGGTTGCTACCTCAATACCAATTGAATGATGCGGCTCAGTATTTTCACTTTTATATTCCGCAGATTTTTCTCTTCCCACGCCATTGTCTTCAATCATTATTTGTAGCCAATCAACGTGCTGCAAAAAAGCAATGGTCACTTCGCCTCCATCCTCCCGGTGCATGATACCATGTAGCATGGCGTTCTCAACAAATGGCTGTACAATCATTGATGGTATCTGCGTATCACTCAGGTTTATATTTTCATCTACATCAATCCGATAGGTTAATTTGGTTCCAAACCTCAACTGTTCCAGGTCGAGATACAATTTCAATAATTGTAATTCTTTTTCAATGGTTACCATACCTGTGCGACTATTATCCAGAATGGTACGGATGAGCCTGGAAAATTTACCCAGGTATTTTTCCGCATTGGCAGGTTCATTTGCTATCACAAATTTTTTAATGGAATTTAATGCATTAAAAATAAAATGAGGATTCATTTGGCTACGCAATGCTGCCAGTTGCACTTCTGCCAGTTGCTGGTTTATATCTGCCAGTTCTCCCTTTTGGTGTCGCAGGCGCTGTTCTGCCTCAATCGATTTTATTTTACTGGCCACCAACGTGGCAATGGTAGTAAGGGCATGTAGATGTTGACTGGTAAAAAAGTTTTTTTGAAAATGTTCGCTATCAATTACGCCCAGCAGTTCTTCATTGTATTTTATGGGCACACAAATTTCACTCAGGCGGTCTTCATCGTCAATAATGTATCGTTCATCCAGCCTCGTGTCTGGTACAACAAGCGCAGTGCCGGTTTGGGCAACCGTTCCTACAATGCCACTGCCAGGCTCCACTTCAAAACGGTTGTTGGTTAATTCTTCTATGGAACCTTTGGAACCATAGCCAGCTTTTTGCACAAGCTTTGTTTTATCTGCATTCCATACATAAATGATGCAGTCTACAAAACCAAGTTTACTGATAAGGTTTTTTGCAACATCCCACAACACATCATCCACATCATTCTTATTAAGCAGGGATGTTGTAAAATACCTGCTGATTTGTTCGTTTTCGAACTGCATCTTATACTTTTCAGCAGTAAGTTGCTGCAGATTGGTTTTGCCTGTTTCCAGCAAGCGAATATTCTTTTCCCGCCATTTTACAATTATATAAATACTTAAAAGAAGCAGCGCTACAATTATTGCTATAAACCACCATGTTTCCCAAAAAGGGGGTACAATGTATATTGCCAGTGTGGTAATATTTTTGCAAAAAACACCTTCTCTGTTGGCGCACTTTACTTTAAAAATATATTTGCCAGCAGGCAATTGATTGTAATGTGCATTCAACTCATCTCCAGAAAGGATAAAAGTTTTATCGATCCCTTCCAACTGATAAAAATATTTTAGCTTATTCGACGAGTTGAATTGCAAGGCGGAAAACTCCACATTAAAACTATTGTCCAGGTAGGAAAGAACAACTGGATTGGTTGTATTAATCAGGGAGTCAATCAGCAACGGTTTTCCGAAAACTTTAAAACCAGTAATAGCTACATCATCAGGTAATTTGACCGAGCCTATTTTTGCAGGATCAAAAACCAAAAAGCTTTTTGATGCGCCAATTGCCAAACGGCCATCTTTCAATTTTAAAAAATGGTGGTTAAACCTTTTGTCAATAACACCATCATTCTCATAATAATTGGTAATACTGTTATTTAGCAAGTTGATTTTACTTAACCCTCCTGCAAAAGCTACCCACAGGTTGCTGTAATCATCTAAAACCATCGCCTGTACAAGATTATTGGGCAACCCATCTTTACTGGAAATAACAGTGAAGGTTTTTCTATTCCTGTCAAAAATATTAATTCCTCCCTGTGTTGCTATAATTAATGTATCGGGGTTTAATTGCAAAATACCCATTACATTATTATTACTGATAGAATTAGTATTTTTTTCTTCCATCACATATGCAGTTGTAAATACGCCCAACTTTCTGTCAAATAGCTGCAACCCATGTAATGTGGTACCCACCCATATTTTATCTTTATCAAATAAAAAACACATCACTTTCTTGCCTTTGCTTAATGCTGGCTTTAAAAAATCACTGTAAGCTTTCACCTGCTTTGTACCGGCTTCAATTTTTATCAAGCCCTTGCGATAGTGAGCCACCCAGATATTCTTTTCGTCGTCTTGCTGAATCTGGTTGATAGGGCCGTTCAATAAACTATCTTTCAAAATACTAACCTGATTGGTTCGTGGGTTTAGCTGCAATATGTCGCCTGCCTGGTTTGGCGCCCAAATAATGCCGTCGGCATCCTGAAATAAATTCCATAACTCGTTAGCTGCCGGATCAATTGCATGCTTATTATAATATACATATCGTTTTTTAAAATTGAGATTTTTATCTAGTTGAGAAATACCTCCATTGCTATAATAATTACTTATAAATATATCTCCATTGGAAGTCTGCAACAGATCCGATACTTCCGATGCTGGTAAAATATTATCTGCGTTGTTTTCAGGATAACCATAAGTAATAAAATGATGTTTTTCAAGATTAAAAATATTGATGCCAGCATCTGAGGAGACCCAGATGTTTTTCTCTTTATCTTCATTTAATGTAATACCGCTGTAAGTATTTCGCTCCAGATGCAAGCCGTTTGATGAATTATTTGCCAAATTTATAATTGCAAAACTGTCTTGTTTGTAATTATAAACAGCTAAACCTCTGGAAAGTAAAGGAACCAACAGGTTGCCATTGCTACAAATAAAAGGAGCGCCAATAAATTCATTTTGCATTAATAGGTTTGGCTGCCGGAAGTCTTTTATCCTGGTAAAAACATACAATTTCAATTCATTTGTTGCTACGATGTACCGATAAAGTTTACTGTCATAACCGCAAGATATCCATACATACTTATCATCAAACACGATTGAGCTTACGGCATTCTTCATGTTCAGGATAGGTAATTGATTCGGATTATTATTTCTATCAAATAATTCCCGTGTAGCATACTCCAGCATTTTAACGCCGGAAGTGGTAGCAAACCAAAGATTACCAGCCTTATCCATTGCAATTGAACCGGGCAATGAATTTTTACCTGTTTGTAGTAAATCACCAGCAGGTATAAACTGTTGACTAGCTTCATCTAACTGATAAAAGCCGTCAAAAGCTGCCAGCCAAATCATACCCTTTTTGTCTTGTAAAAATTGCCAAACTCCATTTATTTTTTTTACCCCGGCGGGCAGGTGTAAATTAAAATTGTACAGCTTACCTGTTCGCCTGTTTAGTAAACAGGGGCCAGTTACTGATGAGCCTATCCATAGCCGCTGTTTACTATCCTCAAATATAGTAGTGATCCAATCGCTTTGTAAAGCCGCTGTGTCACGTACATCTGCCAGGTAGGTAGTAAAACGTTTTCCATCGTAACGCTGCAATCCTGTTTGGGTACCAATCCAGATATATCCCTTGCTGTCCTGCAAGGTAACTGCTACCTGGTTACTTACCAGTCCATTGGCAGTGGTAATATGGTTAAAAAGATAATCGCTTGTTTGAGAAAAAACTGCATTTGTATATGCAGATAGCAATAGCAGCCAAAGAATAGAACATTTTCGTTTACGATGATACTGATATGTGATTAACCGAATGATAAGTGAAAAGATAATACTAATCAGGAATAAAAATCAGGAATAAAGTCACATTGTAATAAGTGGTGGATAAATGATTTGTTTTTAGACTGTCGAAAAGCTTTCGACGTAGCAGGCGGCGGGATCATTCCGTTAAACGGCGATCGATAAACAGATTGGATTATTGAAAAAGGCAGAGAACTTTTAGGAGGATGGCTCAAAAGTACTTTTTACACGCCTTAGTATTTGAGTTTTTTTATAATAAAACGTAACAACTGGTAGAAAAATAATTTCACGTATTTCAATCTGCTTTTTCTTAGACCATATCAAACAAAAAAGAGGCTGCTCATAGTTTTGAGACAGCCTCTAATACTATTTATAATTTTACAATCATCGTTTACCCATTCCCGGCAATTTACCCATTGGCATCTTATTCATCGTTTTCATCATGCCCTTCATTTGCTCAAATTGTTTTAGAAATTGGTTTAAGTCCGAGATGTCTTTTCCGCTGCCTTTTGCTATGCGCAATTTACGATTTGGATTAATGATGTCAGGGTTACGACGTTCTTGTACTGTCATGGAATTGATCATTGCTTCAATGCCTTTAAACGCATCATCATTGATATCCACGTCTTTTATTTGTTTGCCAACACCGGGTATCATGCCCATCAGATCTTTCAGGTTACCCATCTTTTTGATTTGCTGTAACTGTGTTTTAAAATCTTCAAAATCAAATTGATTCTTCCGAATCTTTTTTTCCAGTTTTGCAGCTTCAACTGCATCAAATTGTTCCTGTGCTTTTTCTACCAAACTAACAATATCACCCATTCCCAAAATACGTTGTGCCATCCTCTCGGGATAAAACACATCCAGCGTATCCATCTTTTCGCCACTACTTGCAAACTTAATGGGTTTGTTTACCGTGTACTTAATTGACAATGCAGCACCACCTCTTGTATCACCATCCAGCTTGGTTAAAACTACCCCGCTAAAATCAAGACGTTCGTTAAAAGAGGCAGCAGTATTCACTGCATCCTGGCCCGTCATACTATCTACTACAAATAAAATTTCCTGTGGATTTACTGCAGCTTTAATATTTGCCACTTCCGTCATCATCACTTCATCTACCGCCAATCGACCAGCAGTATCAATGATGATTACATTTTTATTTTTTGATTTCGCCTCTTTAATTGCATTTTGTACGATACTAAGGACATCCGTATTTTCTCTTTCACTAAATACATCTACCCCAATTTGTCCACCCAATACTTCTAACTGATCAATCGCCGCAGGTCTGTAAATATCTGCTGCAACCAGCAAAGGTGATTTA
>Ga0335395_10001502_pt1 | contig 14626 bp, 7 predicted proteins | sample MAT02_FD_205744 | JGI IMG/M metagenome (GOLD analysis project Ga0335395, IMG submission 205744) | Freshwater microbial communities from Lake Fryxell liftoff mats and glacier meltwater in Antarctica - MAT-02 (spades assembly) (version 2) ...
AAGGTTTTGCTGCTTCCATCTGTGCCGCCAAAGCAATTAAAGTAGCTTCCGCCGCCGGCCGCCCGATAATTTGAATGCCCACGGGCAAACCGTTATCATCTAAGATGGCCGGAAGTGCGATCGCAGGCAAACCGCTAGCATTAAACGGCGGACAAGGAGCAACCCAATTAATAATCCGCTGCAAAGTTTCCTCACAACTCAAATCCGCCCACTCACCGATGCGAATTGGCGAGTGCATATAAGTCGGCAAAACTAACACATCAAAATTTTCAAAGAATCCCACAATCCGCCGTGAAATCACCTGCATTTGATTCACCGCCCGCAGATATTCTCCAGCAGAAACAGTTCTTTCCAACAACCAGCGATTCATCGGTTGCAAAACTTTGCTGGGAATGCCGCTTGCTGCCGCCCCAGACTGCCAAATTACCGTAAAGGGTTCGATTAAACCCGTAAAATCGGGGCATCCCGGTTCGACATCGTGACCCAAATCTGCCAATAATTTTACAGTTTCCTGTACCGCTTGCTGACACACAGGCGCTGCCTCACCCACGGGAGCAATATTGGTAGAAAAAGCAATTCGCAGCTTGCCCAACTTTTCACCAGAAGCCTCTAGAAACGTGGGATTTGGGTCTGGGAGCCAGTACGGATCGCCTGTTGTGTACCCCGACATTACATCCAAAAGTGCGGCTGCGTCAGCCACGGTACGCGCTAGAGGGCCGTTGGCAGAAATGCCGCTTAGGTAGTCTCCGACTGGTGCCCAGGAAACTCGCCCGCGCGAGGGTTTAATGCCCACTAAACCGCAGGCGGAAGCTGGGCCTCGGATCGAACCGCCGCCGTCTGAACCTTGGGCGATCGCGCACAAACCCGCCGCTACGGCCGCCGCTGAGCCTCCGCTGGAACCTCCGGGCGTGTAGGCTAAATTCCAGGGATTGCGCGCGGGCCGGAAACCTGGGGGCTCGGTGTAAGGCAATGAGCCAATTTGAGAGGTTGCTGTTTTGCCCAGAATGTTAAATCCGGCTGCTTCGATCCGCCAGACGACTGACTCGTTGTAGCCAGATATGTTACCATGCAATGCTTGAGTTCCATAAGTACATGGAACGCCGGCAACTGGTGTCAAGTCTTTGATGCCGATCGGCACTCCGAAAAAAGGTGGCAATTCCTGTGACTTGTTTAACCCGGCTAGTTGCTCGGTTTGCGATTTCGCTAGCTCGATCGCCCGATCGGCAGTTACGGTAAAATAACTACCAAGTTGATGGTTTAATCGATCGATCCGCTCCAAGTACAGATTGACAATTTCTAGAGGCGACACTTCCAGAGTGCGGATCGACTTCGCCAAATCCAAAGCTGAAGTAAAAGCCCGATCGACAGAATTCATCGGTTTAAGTCCTTAACGATTTTATGGAGTATCAATTTATACTTTGTTTGCAAATAAAAAATGTTTGCTGGAAAAAAAATATTTCCCATGTCGAAAATCCATATTCGATAGTAGCTCGATTTTACTGGCATCCTGCAAGGGGCAGAATATTTCCTTACTGGTGCAACAGTGTGCTCTTCTTTTGGGATAGACTGATCGGAAGAGTCAAGCTTTTGTGCAAGAGACGCTCTTCGGGCGATCGGGGCGGTATGGCGGGGGAATCCTGCTGTTCTAGTTGAATAATCATCTTCAGAGTTTTGCTCTGGAAACTCACAGGCAATCTGGGTATTCAAAAGCACTCAATACCGAACCTTCATGGCAGACTCGCTTCATCTAGAAAGCCCATTGATTTTGAACCTAACTAAGTAGATACACGGATTAAAAAACCGTGTATTTTTTTTATTAACTTTCTATGTGTTTCTAGTTACGACCTTGATGTGGCAAGAAAACTGCATGAGACGGCTCCGCAGGCGCGTAAATCCTATAAATAAAGCGATCGTACCTGAGATGACGACAACTGACAGCGCTCTGAATCTTGGTTTCGCGATCGCCTTTAACTCCCTTAGACTATACCAGGACAAGAAACGCAGTTTGTAATAAAAATTTTTTTGATCGCAACCGCCCTGACGATGAGGAGGTTTTTAATTATTGAAACCCATGCGCTGCAATACTTCTAGCTTCTAGCTTCTGGCTTCTAGCTTCTGGCTTCTAGCTTCTGGCTGACCTCAGTTACATCCATTACATCCCGTACACTGCAACGGAAGCCGAACCTCCTTCTTCCTTCTGCTATCAGAATTTCGCACGCGGAATCAAGAAGGTTTAAAATAGCACTTTTTTGAGCCATTGTTTGTAAAATTAGTCATACTTTACACAATCTTTAAAATTATGCGGAAATTCACTGATATTTGTAAAGAATTAGTAAAAAAAATTTGAATTTCTTGCGTATACACACGTAAATAGAGTGTAATGGAGCTAAGAGACATTGCAGGATTAGTCTGCGTAAATCCTAAATTGTTTTTTTCAAGCGATCGCCCATATCTCCAAGATCTTGCCCTTTCCCCTGAGTAATCAACTCAGGAAAACTTTGTTGTTTAAAAAACCACAATTGCCCAAAAATTAACATTTTTATATAACAGGACATGACCAAAGTGCAAACTAAATCTACTTCCTCCTCAGTTCAAGCTCTCCGCAAAACCGAAATCATTGAAGATACAGACAAAAAGCCTTCTAATTTCTGGCTAACCGTCAGAAACAACGTCAAGTTACAAAATCAGGCTCCACCAATTAAACCTGTCTCACGTAACCAGAACCTATCACTTTCCTTCAACCAGGAACGGCTATGGTTTCTCGAACAATTACAGCCCGGAACCTCTGTCCACAACCTCCTGCATTGCTTTCGCCTCAACGGTTTACTTAATGTAGCCGCACTAGAACAAAGCTTGGCTGAAATTGCTCAACGCCACGAAATTTTGCGAACCACCTTTTCGATGGTAGATGGGCAACCAATCCAGGTTATATCCCCTCAGATAGATTTGAACCTATCATTTGTAGACTTGCAGGAACTTCCTCCAGAGCAGCGGGAATTACAAGCCCAAAAACTGGCTCTAGAAGATGCCGAGCAACCTTTTGATTTGGAAAAAGGAGTGTTGTGGCGTGTCAAACTTCTGCGCCTAGCTGAAGAAGAATACGTATTGATCAGAACAGTACACCACATTATTTTTGATGGTTGGTCTCACAGCGTATTTCTGCGGGAACTCGGTGTACTTTATGAAGCCTATTCTACCGAGCAACCACCACCACTGACCGAGTTATCTGTCCAGTATGCTGATTTTGCCCACACCCAGCGACAGTGGTTACAAGGCGAAATACTCTCATCTCAGCTTGACTACTGGAAACAGCAGCTAAGTGGTAATGTTTCAGCACTCGAACTACCCATAGACTACCCACGTCCCATATCTCCCTCCTATCGAGGAGGCTGTCAATCTCTGGTGCTATCCGAACACTTGACAGACGCACTCAAAAAACTAAGTTTCCAAGAAGGTGTTTCTTTATTCGCCACCTTGCTGACTGCATTTAATACCTTGCTCTATCAATATACAGAGCAAGAAGATATGCTTGTCTGTTCACCCGTTGCCGGTCGCCATCGAGCCGATAGCAAGAAGCTAATTGGATACTTTAATAATGTAGTAGTGCTGCGTACCGACTTGTCGGGAAACCCAAGTTTTAAAGAACTACTGGATCGAGTCAGCCAAGTTTCCTTGGGGGCTAATTCCTACCAAGATTTACCCTTGCAAAAGGTGGCAGAACTGCCAAATTTAGCTCGTACACCCCTGACGCGAGCCATGTTCGTCTTGCATAATACCCCAAATCAGTCTTTAGAACTAGACGGTTTAACAGTAAGTGCACTGTATGTAGAGCGGGAGATTGCGAATTTTGATTTATCTCTTTCCGTTCAGGAAAAGGAAGGAAAAATTACAGGAGCGCTACAGTACAAAACTGACCTGTTCGACGCAACCAGCATCACTCAGATGCTAGAACATTTCCAAACATTGTTGGAGAGTCTAGTAACTAATCCCGATCGCACTCTGCAAAACTTACCCAGTTTAGGCTCAGCAAAAATTCGTCAAAAGTTTGACAGCCAAGAGCATTTAAATAACATCACGCGACTGCGGACAGAAAACTTCGTGGCTCCCGATGATGATTTGGGAATCCAACTCACCTACCTTTGGGAACAAGTTTTAGACATCCATCCCATCGGGATGACCGATAACTTCTTCGCTCTGGGAGGTTACTCTCTGCTCGCCGTCCGCCTTTGCGAGCAAATTGAAAAAACCTTCAATATCGCTCTTCCCTTAGCTACGATTTTCCAAGCACCTACTATTAAACAACTGGCGCATATTCTGTCCCAAAAAGAATGGTCTCAAAGTTGGTCTTCACTAGCAACAATTCAACCAAACGGTTCCAAACCCCCTCTATTCCTTTGCGAAGGTGTGGGCATATACTACCCTCTGATTCCTTATTTGGGCTCAGAACAACCCATTTATGGACTGGTAACGGGAGGTGGACTAGGAGGAGAATTTCACTACGATACCGTAGAGCAATTAGCGGCTCACTACATTGAAGAAATACGAACTATTCAGCCAGAAGGGCCTTATTTTATCGGCGGTTTATCTTGGGGCGGAATAGTAGCTTTTGAAATGGCTCAACAACTTCGAGAGCAAGATCAAGAAGTTGCTTTGCTAGCTTTTTTAGATACCATCCGACCCGGTGCCTATGTCGCAAAACCCTTTCATGAGCGGGCATTATATCACTGGAATCAGATTTTAAAACACCGACACACCTATGTTCTAGATAAGATCAATCCCAAGATAGAGTTGCTCAAAAAGCGGATCAAGCAGTATCGATTCCACAAGCAAATGAACCAGACAGATGATCCGTCTTCCCTGGACGATCGCGAATCCCCTTCCGCCAGCGTCAAACACTCAGCGACGCGACAAGCATTTTCGGTAATTTGCGAACAATATACACCCCAACTGTACCCCGGTCGAGTGGCTGTCTTCTCAGCGAGCGATCGGGATGACGCTCACACCTCTAATGTTCCACCTGCATTAGGCTGGGAGCATCTAGTTTCTGGAAGCCTGGAAATTCACAACGTTCCAGGCGACCACCTCAGCATCTTAAAAGAGCCATTAGTCCCGGTGCTTGGTGGCAAGTTAAAGGATGCCTTAGAGCGGGCACAGGCTCATAGTTCACCAGACAAAAAATTGAATTTTCTAACAGTTGTCAGCAGTTAGCTAAACTGCCGTGGGTTTAATTGCACGTAATTGCACGCCATCGAGGTTCGAGACTAGGGCTGTTTCATTCTTTGTAGGGGCAATCCCCCGTGGTTGCCCCGATACCTGAAACGCCGCTCCGAGGCAATCCCCCCGTGGTTGCCCTCGTAGATTGGGATCTCTTCGGCACCCTTGGCACGACCCCTACAAAATCCTGATTTTCCTGAGAATCAAACAGCCCTGGGTTCGAGAGACCGATCTAATCGCCTAATACTTGATTAAACTCAACGAACCTGTCGCCAGGCCCGTTGGTCTTCAAAACCGTGCGTGAGACTTTCACCTCACACGGCTCCTCAATGCTTTGACCCTTATCATGGGTACTTCTTACCACGTGAATGTACCATCCGATTCAAGTCCTGTGAAGGTACTTGATTTGAGACTTCCATCCTTTGTAGTCTTTACATCGTGGCAATGTCTGTGTAACAGTTGTAGATTCTTGTATTCATCCTTTCCGCCTAGTGACTTGGGAATGATGTGGTCTACTTCTAAGACATCAGATTCTCTGAAATGTCGTTCGCAATGAGTGCATTTACCTTTTTGTGCTTTGAGGAGTGTTGAGACTCTTTTTGGCATTTGAGGGTTCCTACCCATTCTTGAGCTCCAATAAACCAGGTTTCCGTCGTAGGGAGATGATTCGCCTTTAACTTTTACATGACGCACTATAGGAGTGTCAGCATGGATTAGTAACCGAGAGGCAATTTTGCCTGACTCTTTGGTTGCGAATACCCAGTTTCTATCGCCATCGGTCTGCCAGTATTTACTGGTGATTTCATGACCATTTTTTCCCGTTGGATGGCGATGTTTTGCCCAAGCTCTTAGTTTTGAGTACAAGAGAGCATCTTGTTCAGAGAATGTCTCTTTACTTACAACCGTTGAGAAGTAGTTTGACCATCCCCGTATTATGGGATTGAGTCGGCTGATTAGCGCCTCTTGAGGAGCAGCCTTGTGTCTATCTACTATCTCCGAGATTCTATCGTAGTGTACTTTTTGACTCTTTTTGCTTGGGGTGATGAGTGTTTTAAAACCTTGTTTTGATTGGTATTTCCCTACTTCATATTGTCGAACATTGAACCCAAGAAAGTCGAATCCGGGTTTTTCGTCTTCATAATTGTGTAGTGTGTGCGCCAATCTGGTCTTACTTGGTTTTAATTCCAAACCCATGTCATTTAACCATTCAGAGATTATCTCTCTGCATCTTTGAACCACGGCAATGTCTTTGTGGAGAATCACAAAATCGTCAGCGTATCGAATCAAGGACAGGCTATTCCTGTTTGCTCTTTTATGACCTTTCCAGGTCTCGGCGTATTGCATGATTCGTTCTTCCATACCGTGGAGGGCGATGTTGGCTAGTAGAGGAGAAATGACCCCTCCCTGTGGCGTACCTTCAGATGTTGCAAACAACTCTTCACCATCCATCACTCCCGATTTTAACCAGGCTTTTATTTGTCGCCTCATGGTTGGGAATGTGTTTAATTTTTTGAGCAGTTGTTCATGGTTAATTTTATCGAAGCATTTGGCGATATCTGCATCCAATACGAACTTGGGCATCTGATTAATCGCTATAAATATTGCCCCGATAGCATCATGACATGAGCGTCCTGGTCTGAACCCGTATGAGCTAGGTTCAAATCGTGCCTCCCATTCAGGCTCTAGAGCCTGTTTGACAAGCGCTTGCAAGGCTCGGTCGTTAATTGTAGGTATTCCAAGAGGTCGTTTCTCATCGCTTCCAGGTTTTGGTATCCATACTCGCCTGGTTGCTCGACTCTTGCCACTCAGTTTTAATTCTGATGCTAGTTTAATACGTGCTACTGGGGTTAGCGATTTAACGCCATCCACTCCCGCCGTATTTTTACCAGTGTTATCCTGAGTAACCTTTCTGACCGATAATGCTCTTGCTGACCAAGACTTCATCAGTGTTTTTTGGAGTTTACGAACTACTTTCAAATCACCACGAAGTGAAGCTCTGTATATTCTCTCTTGAAGCTTTAGAACCGCTTTCTCTAGCTTGCGCCAGTTTATTTGATTCCATTCCACCGTCAGATTGTTCTGCGTTTTAGACATTTTACTTCTACTGGAAACTACACAATTCAATACATCGTGAATCTGTCAGCATATACGGGTCATTATAACTCGTCATTCGCTTCTGATTCAATCTCACCGCCTTGTAGCATCCGGTTAGCACCTGCTCAGATATTCGACCATCTGAGAGCATTACAAGAGGTTACTTCGTTCCGATTGATGATTCTACGTGTCTTTAGAGTGGTACTATTCACCGGGTTTGTTGGAAGTGCAATTGGTCAATTTAACTCTTGCCAATTCCTTATCCTTTGCCTTTTGGCTCCAGTGTTCTCAGTTACCTGAGATAGCCTTATTCCACTGGTTGGGTATTACGATGACTCAGACGTACCTTCACGCTTTTGCATTACTCATGGACACTTTGCTTGATAGATTACCAGCTTAGGCTGCCAGTATTCCTATCTTTCATTCCCGCTTCACCGATTGATGGCTAGTCGCTACAGTGGGGAAAGTGCTTTCAACCCTGCACCTGGGTGGTAGGATTTTCACCTACATCATCAATCAGTTGTCATAGGTCTTTTTGACCTAAGCGGCTAATCCTTTGTAGCCCCTACGGGTTATGATTTCTAGCCAACGAATCGCACATTAAACTTGCCCATAGCTACTTAGGGCGAGCATATTGACAGACGCGCAGTTTTGTGTAATATTGGCAGAATAATGCCGAAAACCTCCAGCAAAAATTTTCTGGTTTGTAAACCACGGTCGATTTAAAACTGACCAGCCCCCTAAAGGTCGAACGGGATACCACGATTCGTTAAATTGGTTGAAAATAATGGTTAAACAATGGCTAAAAGCTTCAAAAAGAATGGTTGTACTGACTTGAAAAATAGGGTATTGCTCCACCATAATTTACGCCTGTGGACAAGTAGGAGCCGACTCCCTTGGTAGAAGCAGGAAGTAGACCCTCTGGAAATTACTTCTAGTTGAATGGTGAAGCTCCTATCAAGTTTAGCCAAGTTTTGTATAGCACTACATAATAGTTTGTCAAGATCAAACACATTAATTTTGGATAAGTTTACCAATGCAACCAGTAGAAAATTTACTCCGCCAACACATTGCTGAAAATATTCTGTTCAGCACCAAGGGTTATCCTTATCCCGATGACGCCTCGTTTTTAGAAAATGGCATTATCGACTCCATGAATGTGATGGAATTAGTGCTGTTTTTGGAAGAAAACTTGGGCATCAAAATCGAAGATACAGAGATTGTGCCTGAAAACTTTGATTCGGTCAAATCTCTGGCGCAATTCGCCCGCCACAAGCAGTCCTCTTTTACTCTCTCTCTTGCGGAGTAATACGCTGTTGCGGCCCAAAAGATTTAACTTTTAGGGCGGGGCTGAAGAACCCACCCCACAACAGTTTCAAGAAACAGGATTGTGAAAATTAGATGCAGTACAGCTTACCAGTTTAAAAAAAAATGCCACTGTAGTTAGGACTGACGCACTCCGACCCAAGAAACAGGTTTTTTTACCGATATTAAAGGCTACAAACCAGTATTATCCTAAAAAAAACCTGTTTCTGCGTAAGTCCTGTGTAGGCCCGTGCTCCAAACCACGAGCTTGATCAGTCATTCCCAATTCTTCAATTTTTAAATCCCAAATCCAAAATCTAAAATGGTATAAATATCATGTTAGTACAGGACTTTCTAGAGCAAAGTGCCTCGCGTTTACCGGACAAGGTTGCCTTAGTGAGCGATGGACAACGCCTAACCTATGCGGAAGTGGACGCACAGGCTAATCGTTTGGCAAATGCGCTCAAAGCCCAGGGTGTACAACGGGGCGATCGCGTTGTCCTATATTTACCCAATAGCCGAGAATTGGCAGTGAGCATTTTTGCCACACTCAAAGCAGGCGGTGTTTTTGTCCCCCTCAACCCCAGCACCAAGTACGAGAAATGCGCCTACATTCTCAACAATTGTCAAGCTAGAGTTCTGATCACTGTCAGTCGTCAGGCCCAATTAGCCCAGCAGTTAGCGCAAGAGGTGCCTTCCCTCAAAACCATCGTTCTTACTTCGTCCCCAGTAGAGACACCAGTAGATACACCAGTAGATACAAACGATGTCAATTTCCTCAGCTATACCAACATCCAGTCCGATTACCCAGCACAACGCCCGCCAAAAGTCAATATAGATGTAGACTTAGCCTGTCTAATTTATACCTCTGGCAGTACCGGTGAGCCGAAAGGCGTGATGTCAGACCATAGCAATGTTGTTTTTGCTGCCAGTTCGATAATCGAATACTTAGGTAATGTCGAAAACGATATTGTCATTGGTCTGTTGCCCTTGTCCTTCGATTATGGGCTGTACCAACTGTTGATGGTCTTTAAGTTCGGCGGCACCCTGATCCTCGAAAAAGGGTTCACCTATCCGGTGGTAATTCTCAAACGCATCGAAGAAGAGGGCGTGACCGGCTTCCCCGGCGTTCCGACGATTTATGCCGTGCTGCTGAAAATGGATTTAAGCCCATACAATCTGTCGAGTTTGCGTTATTTGAGCAACACGGCGGCGGCTTTACCTCCCTCCCATATTCTCGAAATTCGGGATAAGTTTCCTGGGGTGACGCTGTTTTCCATGTACGGCTTGACGGAGACCAAGCGGACACTCTATCTGCCACCGGAACAACTCGACAAGCGCCCCGACTCCGTAGGGATTGCGATTCCCGGCACCGAAGTCTGGATTGAAGATGAGGGAAAGCGACTGGGTGCTGGTCAGGTTGGTGAATTGGTGGCTCGCGGCCGTCACGTCATGCGTGGCTACTGGGCTAATCCAGAGGCCACAGCGGCTCGTTTCCGCCCTGGATTGGTGACTGGGGAGCGGGTGTGCTATACCGGCGACCTTTTCCGCATGGATGACGAGGGCTTTTTCTATTTTGTCTCCCGTAAGGATGACATCATCAAAAGTCGAGGTGAGAAAGTCGCACCCAAAGAAGTGGAAAACGTGCTGTATGGTCTTTCGGGAATTCGGGAAGCTGCTGTGATTGGCGTGGCTGACCCCCTGTTCGGGCAAGCGGTGAAGGCCTTTGTGGTTTGCGAAGGCGATGCACTTACCCAAACTGACATCCTGCGGCATTGTCGCGCCCATTTGGAAGATTTTATGGTGCCGAAGTATGTCGAGTTTTGTGCAGAATTACCCAAAACTGCATCGGGCAAAATTAAAAAGACTGACTTGAAATGAGGTTGGGTTTGGTAATCAGGTGACATAAATCTTTGATTGATACAGAAACCGCTGATGCAAGGCAGATAAACACAGATACAACGCAGACAATTTTTAGATAGGAGAGCGTTTGCGAAGGACAGGAGTTGTGGTTGTTCTGACCAGTATTCACCGATTTGATGGTTGATAAAAATTTGAATTTTATCAATTTATACGGCATTTGGAGCAATTTATGTGTGGTATTGTTGGTATCCTAAACTTGCACGAAGCTCAACCCATCCCAGAGCAGATTCTGTCGCAGATGTTGGGGATGATTCGTTATCGCGGCCCTGATGAATTTGGGATTTATCGCGACGATTGGGTCAACCTTGGTAACGCTCGTCTGAGTATTATCGATTTGAGCGGGGGACAACAACCTATTTGTAATGAAGATGGGACTTTATGGATTGTTTTCAATGGCGAAATCTTTAATCATGTAGAATTACGGCCGGAACTTGAGGCTCGCGGACATCGATTTACGACTCATTGCGATACGGAGGTTGTGCTTCATTTGTATGAAGAGTATGGCCCGGATTGTTTGAATTATCTTAATGGTCAGTTTGCGATCGCCATTTGGGATTCTCAACAGCGTAGTTTATTCTTGGCGCGCGATCGCCTCGGTGTCCGGCCCTTATTTTACACAGTCAGCGACGGACAGTTAGTTTTTGGTTCCGAAATCAAGACACTGCTGGCACACCCCAATGTCCATGCCGAAATTGATACGGAAGCACTGGCGCAAGTGTTCACGTTTTGGAGTGTGCTGGTACCTAATACTATCTTCAAAAACATTTACAGTCTGCCACCTGCTAACTACATCCTGGTTAAAGATGGACAGTTGAAGGTACAGCCTTACTGGGAAATGGATTTTACTGTGGATTCACCAGTTCGCAGTAGCAAAGATTACCTGGAGGAGTTTGAACACTTACTAATTGATGCGACACTGATTCGTCTACGTGCTGATGTACCGGTTGGGGCTTACCTCAGCGGTGGTTTGGATTCTTCGACTACTACGGCAATTATCCGTAAATACGCGCCAAACAAATTAGACACTTTTTCGATCGCCTTTTCCGATCCGAATTTTGATGAAAGTGAGTTTCAGCGACGCATGGCCGAAATTTTGGGAACCGATCATCAGGTAATTTACTGTACGCAACCGGATATTGGTAGGGTGTTCCCGGATGTGATTTGGCACATGGAAATTCCCACACTGCGGACAGCACCGGCACCAATGTCTATGCTCTCAGGTTTGGTGCGCGATCGCCATTTGAAAGTCGTGATTACCGGTGAGGGGGCCGATGAATTCCTGGGCGGTTACGATATTTTCAAAGAAATGACAATTCGGCGATTCTGGGCCAAAGAACCCGATTCAGAAAAGCGACCATTGCTGTTAAAAAAACTGTACCCAGAAATTTCCGGTTTGGGTGGTAGTAATGATGCCTTCGTCAGGGCGTTCTTCAAAAAGAATCTGACTGATACAGATTCACCTTTTTACTCCCACTTGATCCGCTGGTCAAACACCGGTCGCCTACAGCGTTTGCTGGTGTCTAAACCGGATGTTTCTATCCCAGAGTGGGCAGAGAAACTTGTGCCACTTCCTAGTAAGTTTAAACAGTGGTCAAGTTTGGCCCAGGCGCAATACTTAGAAATCGTCACCTTCATGTCGCCATATTTGCTGTCATCCCAGGGCGATCGCGTAGCAATGGCGAATTCGGTAGAAGGGCGTTTTCCATTCCTAGACCATCGCGTTGTGGAGTTTTGCAATCGTCTACCAGCGAATCTGAAACTACGGGGTTTAAATGAGAAATGGTTGCTCCGACAGTTAGCAAGTAAATTACTGCCCGCCGATATTTGGCAGCGCCGTAAACGTCCGTACCGCGCCCCGATTCACCGCAGTTTTTTCCATCAAGATTCCCCCGATTATGTATCTGAGTTGCTGTCAGAAAAAGCACTGAATGAATCGGGCCTGTTTAATCCCTTAGCCGTTCACCAATTGGTACGCAAAGCTCAAACTGGGGCACCGTTGGGGGAGGTGGACGATATGGCGATCGCCGGTGTGTTGTCCGCACAATTGGTTCACCAACAGTTTGTCAAAGATTTTAAATCGCGGTTGTCGAGCTTGAATGGGCGCGATCGCATCAAAGTGATCGATCGTACCGGACAACTTTAAGAAACAGCTTGAACCTAATTCACCATAATTAACGAGCAAAAATTATGAACAATCCAGTAATCACATCCGATGCAACCCGCTTCAACAAACACTCCCTCGATCTAGATGTCGCCAAAGAAGCCGATCGGATTATCGAGATATTGCGCGAGAGCGTACACACTAATCTACGTCGCCAAGGAGCAGTGCTAGGAATCAGTGGCGGTATTGATTCCTCTGTGGTGCTCGCCCTGTGCGTCAGAGCCTTTGGGCCCGATCGCATCACAGCCCTGCTACTACCGGAGGGCGAGTCCAGCCCAGAGAGTGCCACCTTAGCACAATTGCTTGCCGACCATTACGGAGTTAAGACGATTACGGAAGACATTTCAGGAGTGTTGGACGGGTTTGGTTGTTACGAGCGGCGCAACGAGGCGATCGCCCGTTTATTCCCAGACTTCAAGGCTGGTTGGTCTGCTAAAATTGCCCTACCGGGTAGCTTACTCGACAAAGAAACTCTCAACATCTTTTCCCTAATAGTAACCAACCTCGAAGGCGAAGAGTTTACCAAACGTCTACCTCCCCGCGAGTATTACCAGATTGTAGCGGCTTCTAATTTCAAGCAGCGAGCGCGGATGTCGATGCTCTACTACCACGCCGAATTGCGTAATTATGCGGTGATTGGTACACCCAATAAAAATGAGCACCTATTGGGCTTTTTTGTCAAGTACGGCGATGGTGGCACAGATATTACCCCGATCGGGCATTTGTTCAAAACCCAAGTGTATCAATTAGCTCGCTACCTGGACGTGCCGGCAGAAATTCAAGGACGCACACCGACTTCTGATACCTACCCGGGCGGCAGTTCCCAAGAAGAGTTTTTCTTCCGTTTACCTTTCGATATTCTGGACACCATTTGGTTCGGACATGAGCAAAGTGTCCCAACAGAAGAAATAGCACAAGCCCTTGACTTATCGGTGGAACAAGTCGAGCGTGTTGTTGATGATATTATTCGCAAACAGCGCACAACTGCCTATCTCAGAATGCCTGTGATCAGCATGAGTGTGTAACCGCAAAAACCCGGTTTCTTCGTACATTTATGGTTATTAAACCCCAAAATTGGCTCAACCGGGTTTCGACGCCACCATCTGTAATTACTGCCGAGTTTTTAGGCGTAATTTCTATTTGTAATAGAGCTCTTGCATAAATCTTTGATTTAGTGGGAAACCGCAGATCAACGCAGAGGAACGCAGATGAATTTCAAGATAGTTTGTGAATGAATGCAATCTTGTCTATAGCCTTGATAAATTAAGTGAGGTACGCGGGCGAGCAAGTCCATATCAGATTGCTGCCATTCGCAGGCAGATATAGAAAAGCATCTGCGTTAATCTGTGTTAATCTGTGTTAATCTGCGCTTGGCCTATCAATCAAAAAATTAGGCAAGAAGTCTACCGATTACCTGCCAATTCCCAACCATACCGCACTGTTGCTGATCAAGGCTATATACATCTCCAATGATTATTGTGGGGTGGGCAGGAAAGCCCACCTCAAATATGCAAGTTAAATCTGGAACAGCTTCATAATTCAGGTGAATTAGAGTGAAAATTTAACCGCAGATGTACGCAGATTCATCTGCGGTTAACATCCAAAACCGGGAAAGGTTTTGCTGCTTCCATCTGTGCCGCCAAAGCAATTAAAGTAGCTTCCGCCGCCGGCCGCCCGATAATTTGAATGCCCACGGGCAAACCGTTATCATCTAAGATGGCCGGAAGTGCGATCGCAGGTAAACCACTAGCATTAAACGGCGGACAAGGAGCAACCCAATTAATAATCCGTTGCAAAGTTTCCTCACAACTCAAATCCGCCCACTCACCGATGCGAATTGGCGAGTGCATATAAGTCGGCAAAACTAACACATCAAAATTTTCAAAGAATCCCACAATCCGCCGTGAAATTACCTGCATTTGATTCACC
>Ga0335395_10001503_pt1 | contig 14625 bp, 8 predicted proteins | sample MAT02_FD_205744 | JGI IMG/M metagenome (GOLD analysis project Ga0335395, IMG submission 205744) | Freshwater microbial communities from Lake Fryxell liftoff mats and glacier meltwater in Antarctica - MAT-02 (spades assembly) (version 2) ...
GCTAGTCGAAACGATCTTGAAAACTGGATTCAAAAAGTGCTACTGTCAAACGATTCACCAAGTGTCGGTTTTGCTAGTTTTAACGCTCTCATGAATGGTCGAGTAAGTTTGGTAGACACTTGTGCTTTTGGATTCAAGGCAAACTGATATGCGATCCCTAGTTCTTTCGAGTGATTTGGAAGCAAAACCTGTAGAACCTCCAAGCAGAAAGGGGTTGATCCTTTTCGTCGCTTTTTTCGTTGCTCTTGCAATTGGACTCGCGTCGCTCAACTGGAGAACCAGTCTGGAAGCATATGTGTATGAAAGCGATTACAGCTTCAAAGACAATACACTGGTGCAAAGACGCGTTGCACTGAACACGTACCTAATCATTGGATACGGGATCTACGCCATTCTTGGGGCCATCGCTCTAACGCAATGGAAATCTTTGGATGTGTCAGTTTTACGCTGGTGGATCGTTTTTCCAGGGGTATTTTGGCTTTGGTGCGGGATGAGCGTTTTGTGGAGCGTTGAGCCATCCTTGTCCGTACGTCGAGTAGGGCACCTGTACATGGCAGTGGCTGGGGGATTTGGGATCGCCATACTGCTTAGACCCAAGGAATCGATATGGGCGATTATCTGGTCGATGACGGCGTTGCTAATGATCGGTTTGACTGCGGAAGTGACTTTAGGAACGTTTAATCCCTGGAGGCCGGGCTATCGCCATGGCGGTCTGGGCCATCCAAACGAGACAGGTTTATTTGCCGCAGTCCTCGTTTTGGCGGCGAGAGTCGCCATGTTGGTGGAAGTGGTGAAAGGCGAAGAAAGATCTCACTTTTCTTGGAGGGTTTGTTTTTGTCTTGTGCTGTTCGGTTTATACATCATCCTGATCGCTAAATCTCGAACTACCCTTGCGAGTCTTATGGTTTCTCTGATGGTAATCGAGTTGCTCGTTTCAAAACCTAGCCGCGCAATATTTGTATTCGGCGTCGGAACGGCCGGCGTTGCATTTCTGGGTCTTTTGCTGGGTATGGTCCGCACGAGTACCTTCAATGCGTTTTTTGGCATCGCGACCATTGGGAGAAGCTCACACGTAGGGACTTTAACCGGACGTGTCCCTTTATGGGAAGCGATTCTGACGCATGTGGATCGAAGACCAATGTTGGGTCACGGCTACGGAGGCTATTGGACGACAAAGCGAGTCGAAGAATTTGCTCAGATTTTCTACTGGGAGCCGCCGAACGGGCATTCGATCTACATTGACTGTCTGGTTGAATTGGGCTGGGTCGGCCTTGTCATGATGATCCTGTTACTACTAGTTGTGTTGATGTCAACGATCAGAAACTACTTGCGAATAAGCAACCGCTTCATTTTACTGAGCGTTTCTCTAGTCACAATGGCGATAGTCCATGGGCTTACTGAGTCGAGTTTCTTCAAGGGAGCTGTTGGCCCGATGCTTCTTTCGTTCGCAATATTCTCTTATGCCGCAATCCAGGTAGAAGCGGCTCATAAAACTTTGGAACCTGAACCGCCTTTCGACATCTAGACCCAACGTCTGATCCATTTTGGTAGAACTGACTGATACCGATTCATGATGCCACCAATCACTTCCACCTTGTTCTCAGCAAGGAAGTGAATGAATTGTTGGCTCTCTCTCTCGCGCGTCAGCCTTGGATCCAGGACCATTAGCAATCCGTCTAACTGGGTCGCCATAAAGAAGCTATTTCCAACAGAGTCAAAGCTAGGGATGTCTACGAAGATGGTTTGGTAACGAGTCCTTAAGTCAGCGAAAAGCGATTGTAGCGCATTGGTGGCAAACCCGATGTCCTCAAACTCGGCACTTCCTGCGGAAAGAACATCTAAATCTCGGTCCTTCGATTTCTGAATAAAATCAGTTACATCTCCACCGGTCGAAAGAAAATCTGCTAGACCGGGTTCTCGGCTGAGTCCAAAGTTACGGTGGGCGACCGGGTGCAGCATATCGCCATCTACCAAGAGAACCTTTCCCATGCCGAGCAAAGATGCTCTCAATGCGCTGCTTGACGCTAGCGTAGAGACTCCAGATCGAGCCCGACAGCTAGTTAATCCAATACAAAGGGAGCCAAGATGTCGATCGTTTTGGTAACTCCGTAGCCTCAAGAGCATCGCATCAATAGCGTTTGCCTCTTTGACAGACCGCGCTCCTTTAATGAGAGTCGGCCGCCCCAGAACGATCATATCGGTGTTTGTATTAGGTGTCGTTATTGTCATGATCTGGGTCTCATTTGTGTGCAACTTGGTTTGTTGCTAAAAATTGTCTTGGGGAAGTGGCTCCAGTGAGAACTCATAGGAGCGTCCAGGACTTATAGCTTCAGCTTTGCTAACGATCGAAAGTTAGGAAGAGTCGCTAGTAACGGAATACCCAACTTGTTGCTTACCGAGTTTGGAGTAAGCAGACGACTGTCAAGTTGTACCGAAATGAATCCAACGAGAACCGAACAGCCGACGGCTGCCAACGCACCGAACGCGATGATCATTAGCTTCGATGGCGAAACGGGACGTTCTTGAAGCGTGGCTTCTTGAGCGATAGAAACGCTTGATATCTTGTTGGATTCGAGGGCTTTTGAAATTCGTGTCTGTTCAACACTTTCCGAGTAGGTGAGATACTTTTTTTCAATCAGTTTGACTTCGCGTTCGAGGTCTTCGATTTCGACTTCGTGTCCGTTTAGGGCTTGTATCTCTTTGACTAGATTCTCTTGTTGCGTCTTTAAAGTGATAAGTTTTTCTTTGTAGCCCGAACGAACGGCGTCCGCTTTTGCCAAGTCCATGGAGAGTTCGCGGTGGATTGGATTGATGTCGTCTGTTTTTTCCGGACGGCGTGTGTCCTGAGAGTCAAGTTTGGCTTCTGCCTGCGCTAGCTGCTCTCGGAGGGCAACAAGTTTGGGGTGATTCGGAGCATACTTTATTTTATACTCCAATTCAGTCAGCTGAAGCGTATACAACTGCTGCGACTGTAAGTCGGCGGCATAGTTGGCCTTGTCGACCATCATGCTCGCGATGCGTCCTGGGGTTTGAATTAATTGGGTCCGGATCGTGGCTATTCGTGCCTCAATCTCTTTAAAGTTACGCTCGGTTTCCGATGCGTTCTGAGAAACTTCGCGAATTCTTGCTTCCAAGGTGTCACGGTGGCCGTTGATAGAAGCCACTCCAATTCGATTCTTCGCCAGACGCAATAGTTCAGTGGCGTTGCTCAAGGCTGTTTCGAGTAGAAGTTGTTGATCATCAAAAAACGATTGCGAGCCTTCCGTTCGGTGGAGTCGCGTATGCTCCTCCTTGTATTTGTTGACAATCCGATCAACAACCAGTCGCGCTAGCTGCGGCGTCTCGGATTCGAACTCGATTGCGATAACTTCCGACTTTCGTTCGGACTGAACTTTCATGTTCGATTCGATATCCATGACCGCACGTTCGGAGTCGGACATTGGATCGATTTGCCGAACGTAGGTGACAATGGAGCCAAGTAGCTCCTTAAACTTACTGGTGACTTCAGATTTCTGCCCTGGCTCCCCGTACTTTACGTAACCCAGTACGACTTCCGGCGAGAGATCCTGAACGACTTTGCCAATGAGTCCACGTCCCTTGATGACATCGATTGCAGTGGCGATTTCATCCTCACGGTCTGACTGTTGGACTGAAATGGTTTGTCCGACTGCAGCCGTCGGATCGATTGAAACTTCTTCACGTCCGAGCTGCAAAAAAATCCTTGCTTCGGATCGGTAGCTTCTTGGCCAGTAAAGCAGGACAGCTAAGCACAAGGCTGCGATGGCTGCCTGAGTAAAGAGAATCCGCCATTTGGCAGACCAAAGCTTCGAAAAAATCTCTTCCGAATCCAATCGCTTATTAACTCGTCCGCTCATTAGAAATATTGGCCTTTAAGGGATAAAACGCTGCCTTGGAAAGGCAAAACCGCTCCCTCTCAGTTTAATTCAAGTTGTTACTATACAATATTGATGCATGGATAAACACAGACTAAATTCTCGCTTGATGTGCGTAAATTAGCAACGCGATGATCAATCGGATTTATTGCTACGAACGTAACCTCTATAAGCTTAGTATTCGATTCTCGCCTCACTTTTGATGGCATTTTACCGAAATTCGGATCAAGCTCGCATTTTTACGTCAATCAGTTGCGTCTCTTCTGACGTTGCGTTGACGGACTCCTTTACAATGGTAAGGGATTGGGATTTGAAGTTGACGGGACCACTCGTCTGTTGCGTTTACGAATACGACTCATGCTAAAGATCCTAGCTTGTCACAACTACTATTTGATCCGAGGTGGAGAAGATCAATGTTTTGAGGACGAGGTACAGTTACTTCGTGCTAACGGGCACGAGGTTTCAACGCTGACTGAGAACAGCGGCTCTATTACGAATGGACTGGCTGTCGCGACCCGACTCCCGTGGAGTCGAGAATCATATCGAAAAGTGACCGAAGCGATTCTTAAAGACAAGCCAGATATCGTCCATTTTACGAACACGTTTCCCCTCATTACTCTATCGGGTCCCGCAGCGGCACATGATGCGGGAGTTCCGGTCGTGGCATCGATGCACAACTATCGAGCGATGTGCGCAAGTGCGTATTTTTTGCGAAATGGTAAGGTTTGTGAAAAATGCCTGGGTTCGGCAGGTAGCATGCCTGCGGTTCTTCACAAATGCTACCGTGACAGCCACATCAGTTCTCTTGCGATGGCCGGGACGATCGCCTGGCAACGAGGGACTAACCAGTGGGGAAGATACATCGATCTGTTTTGTACTCCTTCGCGATATGCGAGTGCGAAACTAATACAGGGCGGATTTCCTCGTGATCGGGTGGTAGTCAAACAGAACTTCGTAGCAAATAGTCCGCTTCCCGGTACAGGGAAAGGCGGATTCGCATTGTTTGCTGGTCGATTATCGCCTGAAAAGGGTTTGAACGTGTTGCTCGGTGCCTGGAGAGCGGACTCGTCGCTACCGCCGCTCTTAATCGTTGGCGAGGGGCCCTTGGCAGACCAAGCTACAATCGCCTCGAGCGGGGATTCGCGTATTAAATACTTAGGAAAGCTTCCTTTAGCCAAGCTGCTCGAGCTGATGGGAGAAGCCATTTGTCTTTTGATGCCCTCGATTTGGTACGAGACATTTGGCAGGACGATGATCGAAGCCTATTCAAAGGGAACACCAGTGATCGCCTCCAATATGGGTTGTATGGCGGAGTTGGTGAAAGACGGGACGACGGGCTTTCTCTTCGAGCCGGGTAGCTCGCAATCACTTGCTGAGGCCATCCATCGGCTAATGAAGCAGCCAAAACTGATGTCGACGTTTAGGAGCCAGTGCCGCCAGGCTTTTGAGTCAGACTACACATCAGAACAAAACTACCAACTCTTGACGCAGTTATACAAAGCTGCAATTGAGATTCAAAAAACGTCTCGGAAGTGATGCATTTTCGATCTATTAGGCAATTCGAGGAGGTGGCGAAGCACCGTCTATTTTTCCCGGTCGTTGCAATGTGAACTTTTTCAGAGGGTGCAATCCTAAATTGTCAAATGATTTGTGAGAATTCCTCAAGTCAAAGGGTGGCAATTTTTGCTTGGCCGGTAAATAATCGAGGCTCTCCACAAATGATGTTTGAATGCAGTCAGGTGCTTGAGGACATTTTCATACCCGATCCGAAGGAGTGTTGGAATTGTATTTCAAAACAATTGATCGGTTACAAGACCTCGCCCATCCGTTTACACGGCCCCTTGAGCTTGGATGGTTCCACTTGATTGGACTTGAATCTCAGCAAAGGGTCTGTTGTATCGTATGCCTGTTGGCGACATGGCTTTGTTCGCCAAGTGTCGGTGACGTTGCCATCGCTGAAGAATCGGTGAGCATAACGCTTAAGAAGCCGGTATTACCGGAGCCCAAGCCGCGTGGTATCTTCCCTGGAATCACGTTCGTCGCTTTAGAAGAAGGGTTAGACCGAGTCTCACGAGGCGCAGAGCCGAGATCGATTCGCGAGTTACAGCTGCTAGAGGATCAGCAACTGAAGGTTTCGCAGAAAGCTTTGGAAGTAACCGTCAACGTCCAGCAAGGAACTGCCCAGGGTAGCGGCGTTATCATTACGCCCGATGGTTATGTTTTGACCGCAGCCCATGTGGCTGGGAAGCCAGGTCGAGACGCGACCGTTGTCATGTCCGACGGTCGACGTGTTCGAGCCAAGACTTTGGGGACAAATCGAACTATGGATGCTGGATTGATTCAGATTATTGACTCGCCTTCCTACGGCTCCGTGGTTACCGCTTCCGCAACTTCAGGAACCGCGACGTGGCCACATGCAACTCTAGGCAAGTCGGGTGATCTTCGGCTTGGGCAATGGGTAATCGCCTCTGGGCACCCTGGTGGATGGTTTGCGGATCGTCCTGCCGTTGTTCGCGCTGGACGTCTCTTAAATAAAATGGGATCCACACTAGTTTCGGATTGTGCACTTATCGGTGGTGATAGTGGCGGGCCTCTGTTTGATCTCAATGGACGGCTAATTGGTATACATAGCCGTATCGGTACGGAAACGGCGGACAATATGCACGTACCGATCGATGTTTATGAAGACAGTTGGGATGAATTGGCTGCCGGTAAGGCTTGGGGAACACTGCCTGGTTACAAACCGATTATCGGCGTTCGTCCCAAGCAAACAGGTTTAGTCGATAACCCATCGGCGGAGATTGGCGAGGTATTCCCGAAGAGTCCAGCAGAAGCGGCCGGCTTGAAGGTGGGTGACATTATTACCCGTTTTGATGACGCACCCATCAATAGCTTCGAGGAACTTCAGCGGGCGGTGGAGGGAGTTTCGCCAGGCGACCGAGTGGCAGTGGAAATCGATCGCCAAGGCCAACGATTAACTTTGCGGATCATGGTTGGACAAGGAGCCTGAATGCGGGCCGGTAACTGAATCTTCAGAGTTGGCAGATTTTGTGGGGTGAGCGAGACGGGCTACGGTAAAATTTAACTGGGTAAAATTTAACTGGGTAAAATCGAACTGGGTAAATCGAACTGGTGATTTGCGATGAGTGACACGGAAGAAAGGACTAGTTGATGAACTTGATTCGATATTGTAGCGTTTCTTTATGGATCGCGTCGATTGCCCTGGGCTTTACCCTACTGTGGCTCTCCGACGAAGCAATGTCGGACCGGGCAATTCGTTTGACTTTGTCTGCTCGAAGTGGTTCTGGTGTGCTGGTTCAAGAGCCTTCCCCTAGCTACTCCAGCTACCGTCTCGATTATACGTTGCCCGAGCAGAGTCCAAACCAACGCATCCACACTCCCATCTTACGGGCCTTCGAGCAAGTTATCGGAGACGCTTCTAGTGCAACCGTTCAAGTCATGGCAACAGGCCGGCAAGTCTCCCTCGGAGTTATTGTAGACGAGGATGGATGGGTTATAACCAAAGCAAGCCAACTTCAAGGAGATGAGTTTGCATGTCGTTTGGCCGACGGAACTGTTGTCGCGGCCGTTAGGAAAAGCGTTCGCCAGGATATTGATCTTGCCTTACTTCGCGTCGAAGCATCCAGCTTGCACCCTATCGATTGGCATGAGGAGAACTTAGTTCGGGTCGGTGGCTGGTTAGCCACGTTGAACAATTCAAAATTGCCACTCACTATCGGAGTGGTGAGTGTGTTGCCGAGAACGATTCGACCCGAACGCGCGATTCTTGGAATCGATCTTGGATTTGATCGACAGGGAGCGCTCATTAAGATGGTGTTGCCAGGTGGAGGTGCGGCCAAGGCGGGAATCGAAGATGGTGATGTCATCGTTGCGATGGACGATAAACGACTGGTAAACCAAGAGGCCGTTCTTTCGACGATCAGTACTCTACACGCTGGCCAGTATGTAAAAATTGGCCTGCGCCGAGGCGATCGCTCTCTCGAAGTAGATGCTCAATTGATGGACCTTCATCCATCCCTTCTCGATGAGACTGAAATCGAAGTCAATGGAAACCTAAGTGCTCGGTCGACTGGCTTCGCTAAGGCATTTCAGCACGATACTGTGCTTGAGCCGCATCAATGCGGCGGTCCACTTCTGGATACGCGTGGTCGAGTCGTTGGACTGAATATTGCCCGAGCAGGGCGAGTTAACTCTTATGCATTGCCAAACGACGTTGTTGTTCCAGCCGTTCGCAGCATGCTGGCCGCCGCAAAATCCATTCCCGTATCGATCGAACCCTCCGATCAAGCGAAATAATTGGATTTGCAATAAACGGTGTCAAAAGAGTGCTTATCTTAGGATGATCTTTTGATAGGTTTCGTGGCAGCCGAGGGATTTTTTGCAATCGATTTGCCTCTTGGCTTCTTGGCTTTTGCTTTCTGCTCCGGCGAACCAGCCGGAGGTGGTGTCTTTGCCATGGAACCAGCATTGCTGAACTCGGCCATTGATCCTCGAATGGACTTGATTTTATTCGGGTGATCAGCCTGTCCGGTCAATTCATAGAGAAATCGACTCGGGAAAGTCGGCCGCTCCTTGCCCCACTTAAACCTCGCTTGCGACATAGAAAGGGTTAACTCTTCTTGAGCACGAGTGACTCCAACGTAACACAATCGCCGTTCCTCATCGATGGCGTCGCCCGCATCCGCCACGCTTCGACGATGTGGCAGAAGTCCTTCCTCCATGCCAACCATGTAAACATAGGGGAATTCAAGCCCCTTCGCACTATGAAGTGTCATGAGTGCGATCGCATTGCGCTGCATCGCTTTTTCCTTAGGCGAACCAAACTCGCGGCCGCCAAGCGTCACTTCTGCAAGAAAGCCCGAGAGAGTCGCTTCCTCTTGATGCTCTCTCCCATAAGCGGCGATTGCGTTGAGCAACTCTTGAATAGTCGCCATCCGCATTTCTTGCTCTTCAGGGTTAGGGTAGTATCGGGCTACCTCGTCCTCGTATCGCAAGTGCTTGATCAGCTGTTGTATCGTTGCATAGAGATCGCATCCGTTAGCGAAGAGAGGTTGATACGTCGCATGAATGGCTCTTAAACTTTCTATGCCTTTGGTAGCTGCGGGAGGTAGTTGGGATAAATCGATGCCCTCCTTCTGGACATCCCAAACCGTCTTACCTGCTTCCACGGCCGTCGCAATCAAGGACTCGACACTCTTTGCACCGAGACCTCGAGAAGGTGTATTGATGATACGCAGCAGGGAGACTTCATCTTGAGGTGTATCGATCCATTTGAGATAGGCGAGTAGATCTCGAACCTCCTTGCGATCAAAGAAGGATTGAGCTCCGGTAAGCGTGTAGGGAAGTTTTGCGCGGCGGAGTTCGGTCTCAAACACTCGGGGTTGCTCGTTCGTGCGAAACAAAATCGCGAAGTCACCCGGTTGATCGCTTGGTGCATCGCTTCGTTCAGCTCCCGACCGAATCCCCAAACGACGCGAAATCTCTGCGACTACTTCTTGCGCCTCTTCGTTTTCCCCAGGAAACTGCAACACGCGAGGTGCACTACCATTGGGCCGGGCCGGCTTCAGTTTTTTATCATGTCGATGTTTGTTGAAGACAATTAAATTGTTCGCCGTATTGAGTATGGCTGCAGTAGAGCGGTAGTTGTCTTCCAATCGAACGACTCGAGCATCGGGCCAGTCTTTGTCGAAGTTAAGAATGTGCCGGACCTCAGCGCCTCGCCAACCGTAAATCGACTGATCATCGTCACCCACAACGCATAGATTGCGGTGATCCTTTGCGATCGCTCTTATAATGCGATACTGGCTCCCATTGGTGTCTTGGTACTCGTCGACCAATACATGATCGAATCGACTCGATTCCTGTTGCCTTACCGCTTCGTGTTCGGTCAAAAGCTGCTCGGCGCACAGTAGCAGATCATCAAAATCGAATGCACCGGATAGCTTGAGAGCTCGTTGGTAGCGGATGTATCCACTGGTCGCCAAATGCTCTTTGTCCGTCTTTGCTTCGCCGACCGCCATCGCTGGCGTTGTACCGGCGTTCTTCCAGCGACCAACAATCGACAAAAAATCCGATGGCTTCAAGACCGTATCGTGGATCTTCAATTCTCTGAGAACTCCTCTGGCGACGCTTTCTTGGTCGCCTCGATCGTAAATCGCAAATTTTTCTGGGTAGCCGAGGACTCGCGCGTGACGTTTTAGGATTTGAACACAAGTACTGTGGAAAGTCCCAATCTGAGGGCGAGGAACGGCCGGTTGACCGCGTTTAGGACGATTGGGAATTTTAAGTTGCTGGCCGATCCGCTCCTGCATTTCCTGGGCGGCCTTGTTCGTAAAAGTAACCGCCAAAATGCGATCCGCACGAGTGCCGTGCTTGATGAGATTCGCGACTCGGTAAGTCACAACCCGGGTTTTTCCGGTTCCGGCACCAGCCAGAACCAATAATGGCCCCGAAAGTGTATTCACGGCCTCCGCTTGCGGAGGATTCAGATTTGCCACAAATCAACCTGTTTTCAGCTAAAGTCCAACGTTCGTTGCAAGCAGGAAGCCTCAACAGTTGTAACCGTTCACGGGTTTGAAAGTAATAGTGCGTTTAAATCGGTTAGTTTGTAGTATTTTTGCATGGTCATCAAGGATGATACTATCGCAGAACTGATTCACCTATTGACCAAAATTGAGACCGTCGCAGTCCCCTTTGAGCCATTCAAGTACCTCTGCGTTGGGGGCGCTCGCTGGGAGCTTTCATCTTGGGCTTGTTTACTAATAACCGGTGGCCTCCTGGGCCGAGAAGGTCGTCGAGTCTGGAACGCAATTCGGGATGAATGTCGACGCGATGCTTGCCGCTCTTGACGTGAATGATTTCCCCATCACTTAATCGCAAAGCGACCATTACATCGCGTTTGCCAGGATAGCCCTTCAAGATATCTCGCAAGTCAGAGAAAGTATTTTCCTGATGCACTTCACTATCTACAAAGACTTGAAGACCGCTGGTGTATTTTGAATCAGCTTCCGCGATTGGGGTGATCTCATTGACAAGTAGATTCACCTCTTCGTTCTCCTCACCTCGTTTATCGACGGTACATCGGATCAAGACGACTGCGTCCGGTGTAATTTTATCTCCGTGCTGAGCGAACCCGTCTGGCCACATAATACATCGAACTGTTCCTTCTACATCCTCCAGGTCGAAGTTAGCATACTTTGTCGGTTGTCCTGGCTTGCCATTCTTCGTGTAGGCCAACTTGATGGAGCCGATCATACCGCCAACTAAAACGTCTTCACGATTCTTGCATTCCTTTAGTTCTACGGTCGTGTGGGAGCAGATCGCCCGCAAGGTTGCTTCGTATTCTGATAACGGGTGCGCTGACAAGTAGTATCCAAGGACTTCCTTTTCACAAATCAGTAATTCTTTTTCATTCATCTCGGGAATATTTGGAAGCCCCAAGGATGCTTCGGCTGCGGCATCTTGTGGGTCGTCGTTAAAGTCATCAAAAAGATTTCTTTGCCCCGATTTTCGGTCTTTGAGTTTCGCTTGACCGCTTTGGATTGCTTTTTCGATAACCGCAAGCAACTGCGACCGCTTGGCGTTAAAACAATCCATTGCACCACTTTTGATGAGCGTTTCCATCGTCGATTTATTGCATTCCTTAGAATCTAAACGGTCACAAAAATCGAATATATCTCGGAACGGCCCAGCCTTCTGCCGTTCGGTCACGATGGCTGCTGAAGCCGAAGGGCCGCAGCCTTTGATCGCGGTGAGACCGAAGCTGATCTTGCCATCAATCGCGCCGAATTGTGGTCCACTGGTTTGGATGCTTGGCCGCAAGACTTCAACCCCCATCCGCTGGCAGTCTTCTAAGTGCTCGACCAAAGAGTCCTTACGTTTGAAGTTGCGGCCGTCGATGTCGCCGATTAACAACGCTGCCATGAACTCCACTGGGTAATGCGTTTTCAGGTAGGCTGTTTGATAAGCGATCAAGGCATAGGCCGTCGAATGGCTTTTATTAAATCCGTAACCCGCAAACTTCAAGATCATATTCCAAAAGTCTTGAGCCTCACTCTTTTTGAGCCCCTTCTCGGCTGATCCTGCTAAGAATTTTTCCTCGTTCGCAGCGATCAACTCTTCTTTCTTCTTACTGATCGCCTTAATGCACGTGTAGGCTTTGGCCAACTCGATTCCACCCAAACGGTTCAAGATGCGCATGACTTGTTCTTGGTAGACCATCACGCCGTTGGTCTCACCGAGAATTTCTTCCAGAACCGGGTGGATATATTGAGCCGCTTTGCGTTTGTGCTTCACTGCAACATAATCATCGACCATCCCACCTTCTAGCGGACCGGGCCGATAGAGTGCGTTGGTTGCGATGATGTCGCTGAAGCAGTCGGGCTTCATTCGCTGAAGGAGATCGCGGATACCGCCGCTTTCCAACTGAAAAACCCCTTTCGTTTCGCCACGTTGCAGCAAAGCATAAGTCTTTGGGCAATCCAGCGGGAACTTGAGTGGATCAATCAACTCACCAGTCGTCTGCTTGATGATCTCGACTGCCTTTGAAAGGATAGTCAAGTTCTTCAAGCCCAAGAAATCCATCTTCAGTAGGCCCGCCGACTCGACATCTCCCATTGACCACTGCGTGATGACGTCTTCCTTGCCAGAGACTCTCGCGAGCGGAACGTACTCAGTCAGGGGCAGGGGCGCAATCACCACCGCTGCAGCGTGCGTACCAATGTTTCGAGCTGTTCCTTCGAGTTTTTTGGCAAAATCCAAAAGTTCACGAATTTCATGATCCGCTTCGTAAAATGCTCTCAGGTCATCGCTTTGTATTAAGGCATCTTCGACGGTGATCTTGGGGTCATCGGGGATCATTGCCGTCACTTGTCCCACGCGACTGAGCGGTATCCCGAGAGCGCGACCAACGTCTTTAATCGCTGCTTTTGCCTTCATCGTTCCGAAGGTGCCGATCTGCGCAACGTTAGCTTCACCATATTTGTCTTTTACGTAGCGAATGATTTCGCCGCGACGCTCTTGATCAAAATCGATATCGATATCGGGCGCTTCCAGACGGCTTTCGTCTAGGAACCGTTCAAATAGTAGGTCGTACTTGATGGGACAGACGTGCGACATGTAGGTTGCGAAACAGACCAACGCTCCAACGCCGCTTCCTCTAGCCGTCGCTAAGACACCAATCTCTCGGGAGTACCGTACAAAGTCCCAGACAATCAAGAAGTAGTTAGAAAAACCGAGCTTCGCAATTACCCCCAACTCGCGATCCAATCGATCTTGAACAATTTGCGAAAGCTCTCCACCAGGAAACATCTCTTCGTTACCAGCGTATCGCTCTTTCAGTCCAAGGACACAGAGATCCCGCAAGTAATTGTCCGGGGTACGCGAATCGGGAATCGCAAACGACGGGAAATTCCGTTTGCCAAGGTCTAGGTCTATATGGACCGTGTCGGCGATCTCTTGCGAACGAGCGACTGCATCCTCCATGCCGGGGAAGTGCGAGTACATCTCTTCAGGGGTTCGCAGGTAGAATTGATCTCCCTCCATTTTCATCCGGTTTTTGTCGGTCACAAATTTACCAGTACTGATGCATAGCAGAACGTCTTGACTACGAGCATCCTCTTTGTCGACGTAGTGTGCATCACTGGTTGCAACGACGGGGACACCGATACGCTTGGCAACATCGACGGCTCCTATCAATTGCTGGCGCTGAATCTCGACTCCGTTGTTCATGACCTCGATGAAGAACCGTTCTCCAAACGTTTTTTGGAACCACTGAGCAACTCCAATTGCGTTCTGCATTCCTTCTTCGGGACAAGTGCCGTTGATGATCGCACGAGAGAATTCGCTCGACACGCAACCGCTCAGGCAAATAATTCCTTCGTTGAATTCTGCGAGTATTTCTTTATCGATTCGGGGCTTGAAATAGAACCCTTCAAGGGAAGCTTTCGAAGCGAGCTTCACTAGGTTATTGAAACCAGTTCGATTTTGCGCTAGCAGGGTCAAGTGATATGACGCTTCTTTCGACGAGGCAGCATCGCGTTCGAATCGGCTACCGGGAGCCACATACGCTTCGTAGCCAACGATCGGATTAATTCCAACTTCCTTCGCCTTGCGATAGAACTCGAGTGCCCCGTGCAAGTTTCCGTGGTCCGTGATCGCTAACGCATTCATACCATGCGACTTTGCTCTTTTTACCAGCTTGCCGATCGGGCTTGCACCGTCTAGAAGACTGTAGTGGCTGTGGCAATGCAAATGCACAAACGGTCGCTGATTCACGATTGTTACCTCCATGAGCTTGAGTCGGAAGAGAGAATTCCGAGTCTATCAAAGACGAGGGACTCTTCGCAACCTTTGCATCCAAAAAATGATCTACAGATGGCAGGAACTCAAGTGAAAGACAGATAAAAATTTATCCAGATAAAATTATTTTGCTTCCGGATCAACACATTCGGCAAAGCAAATGCTCCGAGAAATTGCACACAATATTCGCCCGAATCGGTGGTCTTCCATTTCCTTTGTAAAAGTCCTTTCGTTTCTTTGGCATCCATATTTTCTTCTTATCTGCGATGCGCCCCTGTACGCCCCCCCTGTACGCCCCCTCTGTCCATGAATACCGTTCCATTGTTCGATTCGTGATAAGACCAACTCACAGGCATTGGATCGCAACTGGTTCGCAAGCGAGACGACTGCCTCAAGCAAAAAGGTAGATCTA
>Ga0335395_10001504_pt1 | contig 14621 bp, 8 predicted proteins | sample MAT02_FD_205744 | JGI IMG/M metagenome (GOLD analysis project Ga0335395, IMG submission 205744) | Freshwater microbial communities from Lake Fryxell liftoff mats and glacier meltwater in Antarctica - MAT-02 (spades assembly) (version 2) ...
CGATGACTAAACATCCCGTTGATAGAGATTCAATCATTGACCAAGATAGCACAAAAGGTCTGGTCAAATAAACGTGTACATCCGATGCTTGAATGACTTTTAGATATAGTCCATAAGGTAGCGGCCCGACAAAGTGAACTCGCGACAAATCTAGCGGTATTTTTTTCAGCATATAGTCTTTGTAAGACTCGCCATTCGGTAAAGAACGACCATAACAAACTCTTTCTGAACCAACAACTACGACGTGACAATCGGGGCGACGTTCTTGTACATAGGCGATAGATTCAATAAACTCTGGAAAGCCTCGGTAAGGTTCCATTCCCCGCGATACATAGGTGACAATTTCATCAACGCCGGATAAATCTAAGTTAGGCAAAATTAGTTTAGCACCGGGGTCTGGTTTGAAGTAATCTGTATCTACGCCATCGTGGAGTACGGATAATTTCTGTTGCAATTCTGGTGGAAATTGCGATCGCTGCCAATATGTCGGCGACAAACCCCAATCGCAAGAGTATAAATCAATTAGAATCGGCGCATTTTTGATTCTAATTCTCGCCATATCGTCAATGGTTAAAGGTTCCGCTGGGTCGAAATCTGCATCGGAACCGATCGAGTGATAGAACCACTCAAAATAGCATAAAAGCGGCGTATTTGGAAAAGCTTCTTTGACAAACAATGTCGGCCCCCAACCGGAATGACCACAGATCACATCCGGTACAAAACCCTCGGATTTTAGTTGTTCTGCCATTCTAAATACGGCTTGTCCGTAGATGACAGCACTTTCTAATGGGCGAACATATTGGTGAGTTTGGGCGTTGGGTTCTCGGCTGGGTGTAAATGCTGCTTTGCGAACACCGGGAATGTTCCATTCTGGGCGCTCGTTTTTAGTTCCAAAAACTATCTGGTTTTTGGGATCTGCGCCTAATGCCGTGATAATGTGGCGGTATTGGGCGGGGAAGTTTGGATGGAGAAATAGTGCTTTCATTTTAGAAGGAAGAAGGAAGAAGGAAGAAGGAAGAAGGAAGAAGGAAGCAGGACTAAACTCCTTACTATAAGCTTGGTGCTTTGCAGATCCAGACGCAATCTCTTGGTACTAAAGATGTGTTTTTTAGGATGATTTCATAGTTTAAATGGTTGAGAAATTTTTCCATAATTGTATCAGTCATTACTGAAAATGCAGTGCCATCTCTGCGTCCCAGTAAGTTTTTATCCCACTCGGTGGCGAATTTTTCCCAACCTAATTCGCTGAGAATATTGCTGTGGTGAAAGACGCAAATGCGATCGCCTCGCAGCAGTTTCGGAATTCGAGTTAGGTAATTGAATATATCTACAGGCTCTACGTGTACCATTGTATCGTAACAAAAGCAGACATCCGCTGAGGCTGGGGCGATGCCATCTAATGTTAAACCATCGAGTTTTACATAAGAAACGCGATCGGAACCTAAGCGCGATCGCGTTGCTTGCAGCATTTGACTGGAAATGTCAGCACAAATTAGCCGATCGCAATATTTGAGCAACAACGCACCAGTTTTACCACCACCGATACCAATTTCCAAAACCCGATGTTCTTTCTTAATATATGGTGCGATAAATTCCTGTTCTATCAAGGCTTCATATTCTGCTAACGAATTAGCCGCCCCAGCACCTTTTCCGATCCACTCATCGCCCAAATGAGCAAGTTCAGGATTACTATTTTTCCATCCTTGGGCGTAGCTGTCCCAAGCCCCTTCATAGTCTACTTTAGGCGGTATTATTTCCATATTTGAGTGCATATTTTTTTACTCTTCAATCTTGAACGATTACTTTTTCGCAAAATAAGCTTCACGAAAAATTTGACCGTAAGCTTCAGTCATTTCTGCAAAAGTATTCAACGACTCTAACACATATTTAGCATTTTCTGCGAACCGATCGCGCAAAGTTTTATCCTCTAATAAAGTGTGCAATGATGCTGCTAGTTCGACCGGGCGATCGGGCGTGTAAAACAAACCATTAATTCCCGGTCTAACTTGTTCCTTAATCCCAAAAACAGGTGTTGTAATAATTGGCAAATCGCAAGCCATCGCCTCCAAAATCACCCTGGGAAAACTTTCGACACGAGAAGTGCAAACAAAAATATCTGCCGATTGGTAATACTTTCCAGTCTCGGAAGTTTCCGGGACAATAGTCACCCTTTCCTGCAATTTCTTCGGTAGTTCAGCAACTAATTTTGCCAATTGATTGCTATAAATACTTGGTCGATCGCCCACAATAAAACACCTAACTAGATCGTGCCATTTTTCAGGCAAAAGTGCAAGCGCCTTCACTAAATCCTGTTGACCTTTTCTTTCGCAAACTGTTCCCAACAACAAAATTACAATATCTTTCGCCTCAATACTAAGACTGTTTCTCGCGATTTCAGGATTGTCCGAATTGTCCAATCGAGTCAAATCTAAGCCATTGTGAATAACTGTAAAATTGTGGTGGCTATTCAGAGGTAAATACCTATCTCGCGTTGCATCCGCCACAAAAATCACTTTGTAAGGGAACCGAAAACACTCTAAAGCTCGCGCCGCAATTTCTGAGCCAAACCTGTTAAAATAAGTCTGCCAAGGTTCGCTTTCATGGATGTTCCACACAGTCGGAATTCCGATTTGTTGCGCTGCGTCAACCACAAAAAAGTTTTCTAAAGTATTGGCATAAATCGCATCTACTTTTAATTTCTTAATTTCCTTGCTAAAATTATCGATAGCTTCATCATAGGCATCGCGTTGGTAGATATGTTCGAGAGGATTATCGTAGATAATTACCTCAATTCCCTGCTGTTCGTAAGCCTGACGCAGAGGCCCGTCGGAAACACAAAATGCGATCGGCTTAATCACACCTTCTTTAGCCAACTTCACCGCGATTTCATACTGATGTAGTGGCGCACCTGTGAAATCCAGCGAATTACTACACATCAAAACTTTCACAGGATTAACAAAATTATTCGCTGATTTCAATGAGCCAAAATCACCAACTTTGAGTTCTTCCTTATTTCCCCCCTTGGGGGTAGGGAGGGGTTGACTTATTGCTTCTTCTTTCATAAAAAACCGTACTGGTTGAATATGGAAATACTCATCTTCTAAAGACAAATGAGGACTATAATAAGCATCTTTTTTATCAGCATACTTGCGTCTAAATGCTGCTACTTCCCTAGGATTGTCACCAAAACCTCTAGAAGCTCCCTCCTTGTGTAACAGTTCCGCATCGGGACAATAGACACAGCGATAGCCATTTTCTAGCAATCGATATCCGTAGTCTGCATCATTATAAGCAACCGCAAAATTCTCCTCATCAAAACCACCCAATTCTAAGAATAATTGACGCGGAGTCAGCATACAAGCAGCAGTAACAGCCGAGTAATTTCGTGTCACCATCGCCTGAGAAAGATAGCCTCGATTATCACGATTCATCAACTTAAAAGCATGGCCAGCTAAACCATGATGGAGTCCATGAATTATGCCTGCGTGTTGAATTCTGTTGTCAGGATATAACAGTCTCGCGCCGACAGCACCCACCTTAGCAATTTGAGCGTATCCCACCATTTGACTCAGCCAGCGCGGGTTAATTACCTCAGTATCGTTGTTCAAAAATAAGACATATTCGCTCTCAGATTGTTCAACGGCGCGGTTATTAACTGCTGCATAACTGAACTTTCCTTCTTTATTTTTGATTGGCAAAACTTGGCAAGTTAATTGCTTGAAATATTCTAAGGATTTTGGATTGTCACTTTCGTTGTCGATGACGAGAATCTGATAATTTTTGTAAGTAGTAGCTTCTAGAGAATCCAGACAAGCTTTGAGTAATTTGTCCTGATTTTTAGTTGGAATAATAATCGTCACCGACGGCCCGCTGTCGGGAAAATCTTGGGCAAATATTCCTAAATTTTCTTTAGTTGCCCATTCATGCTGAGCGACCTTCCCGTTGATTTTTTGGCGGTTTAATGCGTCTTGGATGGCTTGTTGACCTGCGGCAAAACTAGCAGGTTTAGCAGCTCCAGATATGGCGGTAGAACCGGGTGCTGTGCGCCAGTGATACAATACCAAGGGTAGGTGTGCGACGTGGCGAGAAATTTCCGTTGCTCTCAAGGCAAAATCGTAATCTTGCGAGCCATCAAAGCCTAATCGTAGTCCGCCTAATTGTTCCACTATGTGCTTTCTGACAGCGCATAAATGGCTGATATACATATAGGAAAGTAGCAGTTCTGGTGACCATTCTGGTTTGAATTGTGGTGAAAATCTGTGACCTTTTGTATCGATTTTGTCGTCGTCTGAATATAGAAAATCGGTGGTTGGATGAGTGGCAAAATATAGGGCGAATTCTCCTAATGCGTCGGGAGTTAGTTCGTCGTCGTTGTCCATGAATAGGATAATTTCGCCTGTCGCCAGTTCTATAGCAGTGTTGGTTGCTGCGCTGATGTTGCCGTTTTCTTTCCGAAAAGTGATTTGAATGCGATCGTCTTTTGTTGCCCAGTTTTTCAAGGTTTCAATTACTGTTAAATCGCTGCTACAATCATCGGCAATACAAAGTTCCCAATCTTGATAAACTTGATTAAAAACACTGCCGATCGCACTTGACAAAAATTCCACTTTCGGGTTATAAACTGGCATCACCACCGAGATTTTTGGCAATGGTTCCTGACAAGATTCTAAACGAGAAATCAAGTAATTGCGCGATCGCTCATTCCACTGATTTACCTCTAGCCAAGCATCATACCGATCAATGGGCTGCGGCACCACAAAACCCGCTGGTGGCAACAATTCCCCCGGCGCAGTAAACTGTTTTTGCTGGCGGTAAATCTTCGCAAATTGACGCACCACCGTCAAGATCTCCCAAGGCATCGGTATAATCCTACCAAGGCGCTGTTTTCTTTCCTTCGCGCGCTGCTGAATTGCCTCGATCAATCTTGACAACTCCTCAAATTTATCGGCACTTCTGCGCCAGATATCATCAGCTTTAACGGTCAATATTTTCGGTGCTTGAAATGATAAAACTTCCCCACTTTCTAAATCAGCTTTTAGCGAAACGAGCCATTCTCCCACTGGCAAATTGACAAGGGCTTCAAACCCGCTTTCCGAACTATTAACCCAATCAGGAAACACTTCACCGACATCTTTTCGTCGCAAACCATAGGCGCATTCTACAGAGGTATCGCCACAGACAAGGGTTAGTTTGGTAATTTTGCGATCGTGGTGACAACACCAACCAGCAAACAAAATCTGACCAAGCCGCTGTTCCCAAACTGTCGGCGTATCAAAAGATGCTTGAATTGTTGAAACCAACATTGGATAAACTGCCAAAAGATGCCATTTATCTTTAGTATCTTGCACTTCTAGGAGCACTTCATGGCGACCTGGTGGGGATTCTAATTCAATTTTAAAACCAGACTTTTTGGCGGCAACAATATTAGAGTGTGCTTGGGCTACGTCGCTTCTTTCTATCCCACAAATTCCTGTAAAAATTCTGCCGCCAATTTGAGCGCGCACTGATTTAATACTAAATTGACTGTGAAAAGCCCAGCCAGTAATTACTAAATCAGAATCACAAATATGCAAGTTGTTTGAACCATCGATCGAAAAAATGAACCTCGGAAATAGTTCGCCCAGTCTACATTTTAAACTTGAAATGTTTTCAGTGATTTTCCACAATGTAGAAGATTTTATTTGACCAAGTTCGGCGCGGACAATTTCAATTTCTCGGCGTGACGACTCTAAATTTATGAGGGTTTCTCTTAAGTTTTCTTGAATTTGTTTTCTTTCTGTTTCTAGTCGTAGGAACTTCGATGATTTTTTGGTTAATTCAATTTCTTTTTCTTCTATTTCTGCCTGTTTTTCGCCTAATTGTGATTCCAGATTTAGCACTTTTTCTAGCGCTATTTTAAAGTTGGACTCTTTGCCAGCCAACAGTACCTGAGTTTCTCCTAGTTGAGCTTCCAACTCTAGCAGTTTTGTCAAAGCTTCTTGAAATTGCGATTCTTTGCCAGCCAACTGTACTTGAGTTTGCCCTAATTCTGTTTCCAATTCCAACAGTTTTGCTAAAGCTTCTTGAAATTGCGATTCTTCTCCAGCCAACTGTACTTGAGTTTGCCCTAACTCTGTTTCTAATCCCAACAGTTTTGCTAAAGCTTCTTGAAATTGTGATTCTTTCCCGGCTAACTGTACTTGAGTTTGTCCTAATTCTGTTTCTAATCCTAAGACTTTTGTCTGAGCTTCTTGAAATTGTTCTTGCCACTGTTTGACTTCAAGTTTGCTGTTTTTTTCGTTTTTTTCTAGGAGACGAATTTGTAGCCAGTCTTGAAATTTTCCCACAGCAGATGTAGGAAAAGTAATGACTTGATCTTGGGATAAACTCATCTCGCTGCTCAAATCATGGGCTGCGGTTTCCAAGATTTGATAAAGTTCTAAGGCTTCGGGGAAATATTGTTCGATCAGGCCTGGTCTGTGGCTTTTTTCGATATCATTGACTAATAGGGATTTTTCAAAATTGTCGGCTGCGATCGCACCTAAATTCACATTAAATTTTTGATTGACTTGATTGATGAATTTTTCGGGATGATTGCCGATCGGGTAAACGTTGGCTAGCAGACAGCGATCGGGAAAACGTTTGTGGAGCTCTAAGACTTGCTGGTTGTACTGAATCCACATTTTCACTGCCATTTCGGGGTTGTTCAGCAAGCTGACATCGGTGCCGCGACGGTACAGGGAATCGACGACTTCCCAGGGCGATCGATAAACGCAGATAAAATTAGCTTCGGGTAGCAGAGTTAACCAAAAATCCCAAAAAAGCGCCGTGCGCGGGTCTTTCCAACCCCAATGTTTGTCTATTTGTTGATTTTCGGCAATTATTTTTTTGGCTATTTCTACAGATTCGGGTGGTACTGGAATTATTTTCTCGAAAGTACAACCTAGTTCATCAATGTTGTGCGATCGCAAAACACTTTTGTGAAATTCTACAAAATCCACATTCTCGAAATGACCCTTAACATTTCCGTCGGCCGGGCCCACTAACTTTTTGCCAATATCAACCCCGATTTTCTGAAACAAAGAAGCTGTCAAAGAAGTACCAGAGCGGTGCATTCCAGTTACTATAAAAACCGAGGATTTGCTGTTATTCATGTTCACGTTTTCTCTCCCTAGCCCTAATTTCCAAACCAATTAATTTTACTAAACTTTTACTTTTATTTTTACCTTTACTCTCCCGCTAAACCCAGGACACGCCTGACTTTAAACCAAGCAGTTCTCACTTGCCAAAATTTGCTGGTTTCCATTGCTTGAATTCGATGATGCGTCCGCTCAACTTCTGCTTTGACATGAATTAAATAATTTTCGGTTTCCTCTAACTGTCTTTGAACAGATAGTAAATGAACTTGATGTTGTTCCAAATGCGTACGCTCATTAACCAATTGAGATTGAATTTTTTGCAAATATGTTTGAGTTTCTCGCAATTGCGCTTGACTAGACTTTAACTCATCTTTAGCTTGCGCTACTTCTATGTTAGCAGAACTTAACTGAGTTTCGACTAAGTTAAGTTTTTCATTGGTATGACCTAGCAACGACTGCGACAACTTCTGACTAAGCAGGAATTCAAGGGTGCAATTTTCAATCATTAATTCCCCGCCCAGGTTATTAATTAATTTCACCGTCAATACATCCTGGGCTGAGAAAGTATCTTTGGCTAAATAACACTTCCAGCCGGATTGCAGTATTTCATTTCCTTGAAAATGTAAATTGATGTCTAGGCGATCGTAAAAAGGCTCACATCTCTCGACAACCTTACCGTTGACCAGCACTTGCACTTCCTCAATTTTACCATCCTGATTCAGATCTGCTGCCCATCCTTCTAAATACAAATTACCTTTACTGGTTACAGCAGCAACATCAACATATCCTTCTGGATGGTGATGAAATTTCAAGCTAGAAAACTCTCGAACTAGCTGATTTGTGACGATATACAAGTCCTGAAATCTGCATAGGCCCTTTTCTATGCGATGGACAAATGCTTTGCTGCTGCTGATGCTAGAGACATTTTCTCTAATAAATTTTTCAGTTACATAAGTTGTGCCATATTCTTCTTTATCTAAAGACTGAATTTCGCTATTCGGGCTGAACAAAATACCCTTGGCTGGCATTTCTGCACCAGGAGCTCGCAAACATTCATCGTGAACACTAAATATTAAAATTCCATTAGGAGTCAATGAATTATACAAATTTTGCAGCCAATTACTAAAAGTTTTTTCAGGCATATGGCTGAAAAAAGAATTGACTACAATGCAGTCATATTTACGATCAACTAGATAATTCTCAGGATTTCCAGTTGAGACAATACCATTAACATTTAAGTATTCTGTTTGGAACTTGACAGCCTTAGTAGAGATGTCAGAAACCCAAATTCGTTCTGGTGGTATTTCCTGAATCAAAAACCGGGTAAATCGACCATAACCGCAGGCGAAGTCTAGAAAAGATGGTACATTTTCAAAACTGCCAAAATGCCAATCTACAATTTGTTTGACGGTATCGAGAATACGACGACCGAGGGAATAATAGCGCACTAAAGCCCGATCGCGGTCATCTTTAACATTACCGAGAGCAAATAAATACATTTCATCGTCTTCGCAGATATTCAGCTTAAAATTTTCGGGAAACTTAGCTTGCTCTCGAATCAATGCTTTAATCACAGGATTTTCAACTATATCTACATTAATGTTACTCATTATTTTCACAGATAATTTCTAAATAACTTCGGTGGATGTCTCTCGAACCAGAGAATCAGAATTGACAACATTTAAACATGGTTCAATCAGCAAGTCAACAATACCATTACCACAAGATTCAGTACAAGACTGAACTCTAAACATTGCGACATCAACACAGCGATCGAGATAAGTCAAATCTTCATTGACAGTTCCCACAACTCCCGCATTCAAAAAATAAACCCCTGGATTTAGCAAACATCTAAACTTAAATTTTACTACAATTGTCGTTCCAGCTTCCACAGACCTAACTGACTGAGTAGAAGCTTTTAAAGAAGCACCAGCTAACTCAAAACCGCTAATCGTTTTAATCAACATTCCAAACCTCACTTTGGAAGTAGAATTAGAGAAAGTGACAGAGTAGGTGTAAATATAATCTTGACGACCAATCAAGTGATTTACCACATTTCCTTTCAGCGTCGTGATGTGAGGATTAATAATTTCTGCACCCCTAGACGGATACCTCACTGTATTCGATGGTATCATTCCTGGGTCATAAAATTCATCATAACTTTCCTTGAGATTGGGAATAGATTGCTCTTTTATGAGTTCCCCAGTTGTGCTTTCTAAGGCAAAATCCTGAAAGTCTGTTTCAGATTCCTGCTTGGTCAGCTTATTCAATACTCGAATATCTTCCTTCAAACCGAAAACTTTATCTGGATCGGCATAAATTAATTTTTGATATTTAGAGATTACCACCTTCGGCGTGTGAGCTAGCAGTAATTCACCACTATCCATTAAAATTGCCGAGGTACAAAGTTGCACAACAGAAGTAGCTGCGTGAGAAACAAATAAAATCGTTCCTCCACCTTCCTGAATTGATTGCAATCGGGCAAAACACTTACGCTGAAAAGCTTCATCGCCAACGGAAAGCGCCTCGTCAACTACCAAAATATCTGGCTCAACGCTAGTCGCAACGGCGAAAGCCAGCCTGACAAACATACCGCTAGAATAAGTCTTGACTGGTTGTTCGATGAAATCTCCAATATCAGCAAAAGCAGCAATTTCGTCAAATTTTTCGGCGGTTTCTTTTTGATTGAACCCAAGGATTTGAGCGTTAAAAAACACATTTTGCCGCCCGGTAAATTCCGGGTTAAAACCGCTTCCGAGTTCCAACAAAGCTGATACTCGTCCTTTTACCTCGACGCTTCCTGCGGTAGGTGTTAGTGTTCCTACAATTATTTGCAGGAGAGTGCTTTTCCCCGATCCGTTGCGACCGACAATTCCCAGAGTTTGTCCCCTAGAAATTTCTAGGTTGATGTCTTCTAGGGCCCAAAATTCATCAGCAAGTTTTTTGCTGGGATAAATCATTTCCTTTAAACGGTCTCCAGGGCGATCGTACCGTTTAAAGCATTTGGAAACATTTTTTAGCGAAATTACAGTTTCTGTCATCCGATTTTAGATTTTAGATTTTAGATTTTAGATTTTAGATTTTAGGTTGACTTTTGAATCTAAAACCAATTTACAGTACGTCAGCAAAAGCCGGACGCAAACGTCGGTATACCATTAAACCTCCCCAAAATATAGCGGCCGAAATTAGTGTGGCTACACCCCATTCACCCCAGTGTTTCACTTCTCCAAGTAGTATGAGATCGCGATAAATTTCTGAGATGGCGGCCATTGGATTTAACCAAAATATCACTCCTCGCCACTGTTCGGGAATCACTGATGCTGGATAGACGATGGGAGTTAAGTAGAACCAGAAATTTAGAATAACACCTAAAGTTTGAGGAATATCTCGCAAAAATACTGTCAAGCCTGCGGTCAAATATCCCAGACCGGCAGTTAGCAGCAACTGAGGTATCCAAATCAGCGGGAGTAAGCACAATGTAGCGTTGAGCTTTTGCGATGATATTGCTACTATGACTATTAAGGCTGCTAGACCGAGAGAACTTTCAATAAAGGCTGTTAAAATCGGCACTAATGGCAGTAAACCTAGGGGAAATACCACTTTTTTAACTAAATTTGGCTGCCCTACTACGGATACTCCAGACTTGATCAAACCGCTGGTAAAGGCACTCCAAGGGAGCAAACCTGCAAACAGCCAGACTCCAAAGGTAATGTCGCTGTTTTCGGGGAAGCCTGCAAGGTTGAGTTTGACCTTAAGGACGATCGAGAATACATACGTGTAAATCAGCAATTGTGATAGCTGATTCAGCAATGGCCACAAGTTGCCCAGAATTGAACCTTTGTATTGAGCTTCCAAGTCCCGGCGCACTAATGTTGCCAGCAGATTGAGCTTCGCCCACCGCCTACCACTAACCGTTTGGGCTTTTTGGGCAAATCTTTTGTCCGATCTCAGCAATTTTTTCGCCCTCGTTCGCTACCTTCACACGTGAATCAACTCAAGCTGCTTGACGGCAGCTTGTGTTCAACCGCAATTATTCCACAGCCCCGCTACTTTGATCAAGGGTTTGCCAGCCACCGCATCCAGAGGAACTGTTTTTGAAGGCAGAAGGCACTTATGCGCTGAGGCAGACTTGCTTCTTGCTTCATTAACCGATCGCACTCCGTACTGCGGAACCGATCGCGTCTTTTTGTTCCCCATCATAGCCCCAACGCTGGAAAAACAGCTCGTACTCGCCTTCAGAAGTCCGCAAACTTTCTAGCATTTGCTCTGCTAGAGTTTGACAGGCAGGCATTTGTAGGGTTTGAATTAGATGGTGCGATCGGGCTTGTACCCTGGCAGAACCCGCCGCCATTTCTTCCTTGAGGTGGCGCGAGTGATACACGACCATTGCGGCCGACATCGCCAAATTTTTGACCAGTAGTTCTGCTACGATCGCAGGAGCGTCGCGTAGTGCATCCAGCAAGCCAGGGGACGGTTGGTCTGCCAAAGGTCGATCGTCGGTCAAATAGGTGACAAAAAACCCTCTAGCGCCGTTCTGTGTTCTCACCAGAGAAGCCACTGCTTGCTCTATCTCGGCTTGCGAAAGTCTATCGGCTTCAATTTCGGTCAATAAAGATTGAGTCAGCGCGATCGCGTTCTCAAAGGTGATATTTTCGGGTGCTAATAAAGAAGATGGAATACTCATAAAAAAAGCTCGGTAATTATCAAGACCATTCTAAATAATTGTAAACAATTTCCCCAGTGCGATCGTAGATTGAACGGTTCCTGAGCGAAACAGTACCCTGAGCGTAGTCGAAGGGCCTTCTTCCTTCTTCCTTCTTCCTTCTTCCTTCTTCCTTCTTCCTTCTTCCTTCTTCCTTCTTCTTATGGCAATTATCTCCTCCAAACAACAGCCCCCCGATTCCAATCTACCCAAAGACATTGCCCCAGCAGCAGCCCAAAAGGTCAAAAATAAAGCCGTAAAACCCCAGACAGAATCTCTGGTAGAGCCCGAAGAACTACCAGATGAAATCAATAGCAAACAAGACGATAAAATCCGACCTCAGCGACTAGCTGAATATATTGGACAAAAAGACTTGAGGGAAGTTTTGGCGATCGCAATTCAAGCCGCCAAATCTCGCGGCGAACCGATGGATCACCTGTTACTGTACGGGCCACCAGGGTTAGGCAAAACCACAATGTCGCTAATTTTAGCAGCAGAAATGGAAGTTGACTGCAAAATCACCACAGCCCCAGCCCTGGAAAAACCCCGCGATATTGTCGGATTGCTAATCAATCTCAAAGCAGGCGACGTGCTGTTTATCGACGAAATTCACCGCCTATCAAAGGTTACAGAAGAAATCCTCTATCCAGCGATGGAAGATTGCCGCTTAGATATTACGATCGGTCAAGGTAAGAGTGCAAAAATCCGCAGTATTCCCCTGAAACCGTTTACCTTGGTAGGAGCAACCACAAAAGTTGGGTCACTGACTGCTCCATTGCGCGATCGTTTCGGCTTAATCCAAAGATTGCGCTACTATGAAATAGACGAACTCAGTTTAATTGTCCAAAGAACTGGCCAAGTTCTAGATACTGCAATTACCCCAGAAGGCGCAACCGAAATTGCCCGCCGAGCCCGTGGCACACCACGCATTGCGAACCGCTTGCTGAGGCGAGTTAGAGACTATAGTGAAGTCAAAAATTTAAAACCGATTACTGCCGAAGTTGCATCAATTGCCCTGGAATTGTTTAACGTTGATCCGCTAGGTTTAGATTGGACCGATCGATGTCTGTTGACAGCAATGATTGAAAACTTTAACGGCGGGCCAGTTGGTTTAGAAACCCTCGCAGCTTCCACCGGAGAAGACACCCAAACCATCGAGGATGTGTATGAACCTTATTTGATGCAAATTGGATTTTTGCAGCGGACAAGTAGGGGTAGAATAGCAACTCCTGCTGCTTACAAACATCTAGGTTTACTTTAAAATAATTTAGCATCGGGCATCGGGCATCGGGTATCGGGTATCGAGCACAGTTTTTTTCTGAACATCCATCAGTTAAATTCGTTAAATCCATTACAAAATCCGTTACCGAACTTCTTTCTTCTTCAGCGCTTTTAAAATCTCCCCGCCCACATAATTACTAAAAACTACTTCTCCAGCTTGATTATAATGACAGCAACTATCCACATAAACAGCATCTTTAGTATTATCAAAAACATTCACACCATTCAATACATTAATATTATTTTTTTCCAAATTAGGCAACTTCTTAAACAGAGCCGGATATCCAAGTTCAACAGCCCTAGCATAAGGAGTCTCCTGATTAAAAGCAATCTGTTTTTCCGCTGCACTAAACACTCTTTTTGTCTGATAATATTGATTAGGCTGGAGAACCTGAAAATAAGGCACATTACTAGCAGACAACACTTTATTCATGAAAATCGAACTTTTCGCCCAATTCTGCGCCATTTTTTCAAAAGCTACTGAATCCTCCAAAACAGACTTATTAGTATTGATGTAAATCACGCTACCCTCATCTTTTTTTCTACTGCGCTCTTTTTCAAACTTGATCACATCAGTTTTATAGTTGTTTACTAAATTTTGAATATAAACCGAAGTTAAAGCATCGCACGCAGCCAAAGTGCAGTGTTGCAAACTTTCCAAACCCTGATTAATCCTAGCCTTGTTTTCTTGAATTCTGATCGTGGCTTTCATCGCTTTTATCGAAAGGCTATTATTTGCCAAGCTAGTCAATGGCAAGATGTGCTGAAGGCTAGGCATCGCCAGATCGATTTTATTTTGATTATTGAGATTTGAAAGCGCTACTTCATTAAAACCATCTATGTTTACCACCATATCTAATTCTTGACCTAAAGCCAAAAAATAGTTTAAGATTAATAACTGTTGTGGCTGTTTGTAGCCTCCAGTAGCAAAAGACAAAATTACAAATTCTTTATCTTTGAAACCCGGAAGCTGCTTGAGGTATTGAGATAAAATTTTATTTTGTATTTCAAATATTGAATAATTGGAAGCCACAGAACCGCCAAAAACTCCAATGATAAATTGATTTTTCTTGGTTTTTATCAAAGGGTAATCGTAGGGAGAGATGAAACCATAATTGTTTATCTTAAAACCTGGACGAAAATCAGCACCCGGTTTCTGAACAAATCCCAAAAAAGGATGAAATCTTTCGACTATAGACTCATTTAGCCGCACTCCTTCTAAATTAATTCCCAAGGCAGATTTATTTTGCGTCTTTTCTCTGCTATAGAAAAATTGCTTGTGTTTGAAAAAATACCATCCCAAGGAACCGAGTTCCAGGAAAACGAGTAAAATCGCTAGGTTAATCACAGCAATTTTTAGGAATTCTTGGCTTTTACTAATGAACTTCAAGTCTTTCATAAATCTTTATTTTTGTATGAGATATAGTTGTTATTTAGCCTTGCCTTCTTTCTGCGGTTTGTTACCTTCTCGTGACTCCCTCAATACTTTAATAATTGAACTGGAAACATAGTTGGCAAAT
>Ga0335395_10001505_pt1 | contig 14615 bp, 9 predicted proteins | sample MAT02_FD_205744 | JGI IMG/M metagenome (GOLD analysis project Ga0335395, IMG submission 205744) | Freshwater microbial communities from Lake Fryxell liftoff mats and glacier meltwater in Antarctica - MAT-02 (spades assembly) (version 2) ...
GCAAGCTGCGCCATCAGCAATGTAAAGATGGCGAACACTAGCTTAAGGCAAGTCCTTGCGCTCAAATTTTGCCCCAACTCATCTACGCCAACTCTGAGTAAACCAGTGTACAGCGTAACCTTCTGATCAAGCCGATTCAACTTGCGCGCGAGGCGGAAATGGCGTGCGCCAGGAGGGCTACGCGGCGCGCGTGCAGGACGCGCGGGCAGGACAACCGAATATTGAAACGAATCGTCAGCGTGCGAGCGGCGCGCACTTTTGCCGCCGTGAGCTAGAGCGTCAACACCGGCAAACGATTGATTTCAACGGGCGCAGCCCAAAACGCGATCACTATTCGCTGACCACGATTGCCGCCCAATAGAATGGGAGTGCCAGCTCAGTGCTTTGTTCACGGCGCCACCAGCGTTCAATCTGGGCGGTGATACTGGGGGCGCGGGCGTTGCTTAGCCATTCGCGCTGTGCCTGCGCCAATCCGAGCGCGACATCAGCGCCGCTGCGGCGCTTGCTGTGGAACAACACCATCACCTGCGAGGTCGCTCGATCCGGCACCGGCCACTGGGTAGCCAGCACTCGACGTGCGCCGGCTTGTTGCCACGCGCGCGCCAAGCTGAGTGCGCCAGCACCGCCCGCGAGCGCGCCGCGCTGACTGGCGCAGCCGCTAAGTACCACCAGCTCGCGCGGGCCACGCAGACTCTTGTAAATCTCGGCTGCACTTAATTGGCCGTCCTCGCCGCCACCAGCTCGCAGGGCCAAATAGCTGTGCTGCTCATCAACACTGTCGCGCACCATATGTGTGGCGAAGTGCAAGTCGACGTCGCTAGGCGCAGCCTTCACCGCCGCTTCCGTCGCCGCGTCGGCTACTAGTAAAGTGGCGTCGGGCGCATATAGACGATGGATGGCGCGGGCCTCAATGTTGGCGCCCGGCAGGCGGCGGCCACTGCCGTCGCGCAGCCAGCTATGGGCTTCAGATCCGCTCAGTTCTGGGTCGGCAATAGTCCACAATGGGCGTGCTGCCGCGCTGCCTGAGGCTTGTGCCGGACGCTGCTTAAGAATGGCCAAATGTGACAGCACCAAGTCTTCCACCAGATAGCGTGGGCTCGGTCCAGGCGCACTGATCAGTGCAGCGAATGGCAGCTCATGCAATTGCCCGTCGGGTTGCAGCAACAGTCGTTCGGTTGCCGGCGCGAGCAACAAAGCCGGTGCGATCAATAGCTGGTACAGCTGGTGCGAGCGTTCTTGCAACGCGCGCGGATCGGCCGCGCTGCGGGCCGCAATCAGCATCGCGAATGCATCGACCGCTTCACGCAAACCGGCTTCATCCAGCGCAATCGGAAAGCTTTGCAGGGTATCGGCTGTCAGCACCAGCGCTAGGTTCTGATTGTAGTGCGTGACAAAGGCAAGCACGCTCTCGCCGGGTGCCAGCCGCGCCTGTCCATCGCGCAGCAGGGCGCTTGGGTCCATCGGCTGCTGCAACGCGTGTTCTGGGCCACGATAGCGTTGCAGGAGCGCAAACGCGCGTGGCAATTCCGCGCTGTTTACGGCATCGATGATAGCGCCGCGGTAGATGAAGGCAAACTGCGCCGCCCATTGTGCGCGGGTGTCGGCATAGGCACTCTGCCGCACGCGCTCGGCGTCCAGCAGCTGTAAGGCGCGGTCCAGGAAGGCACGCGGGCGCAGCGCTTCACCCTGTCGGCGCGCCACGATGCCCAGAAAATAGGCCGCGACTGCTTCACTGACACTGTCTGGCGCATGCTTCTGGCGCAGTTCCAGGCCTGCCTGAAAGCTTGCTTGCGCCGCAGCGAGTTCGCCCCGAAACCAATGCGCCAAACCCATCCAGCAGAGGATTTGCGAACGCAGCAATGGCTGCTCTGGGCCCAGAACATCGGCGAGTGCAGCATTCAATGTGTGCAGCGCCAGCTCGGTTTGCCCGGCATAGATTTGTACCGCGCCCAACGCGTTGTAAATTTCGGCGCGTAGGTCGGGCGCATCAGCGGCCGCGGTGGATGTCAGCAATGCGCGCAATTCAGCGGCAGCCTGATCTAACTGGCTTTGCTCAAAACGTGACTGCGCCAGCACGATTGCTGCGCGCACCCGGTCGCGTTCGCTGACCAGTGCGGCATACGATTGCATCCATTCCAACATGTGGTGCTCAGCCAGCAGGAACTGACCGCGTCGCAATTCCACCCGGGCCGCTTCCAGCTCAATCCTAGCCAAGCGGGCTGGCTTCTGCGCGCTGGGATCGAGACGTAAATGCTGCAATGCGGCTTCTGCTTCGCCGAGTTTTCGCTGATCAGAGCCGTGTTCGATCGCATCAAGCTGCGCGTTAAAATCATCGCGCAATTCAGCGCGGATCGGCCCGGCCAGCAGCAGGCACAACACCGCAGCGCACCAAGTCCTCATTGCACGATGAAGACGAAAGGCCCAAGCACTTCCGCAGCGCAATGCGCCGACCACAAGTAAGTGCCGGGTGCCAGTTGCAGGGGCGGGTCGGGCACCCATTGACCGCCGCGTTGACCGGCGATCTTAAGCTGCATTTGCCCCTGGGCATTACGCAATTCGACACGACACAGCGCTTGTGTCGGGACTGGCCAGGCAAACTGTGTGGGCGCCGCTGCGAGGGCGCTTCCTTGCGCCGGTCGCACCTCTGGCAACTCGCCTCGCAACTGTGCTTCGGGCCCAAGAGGGCGCAGTTGCGATAGCGAACCCAGCCCGAGTGTAAGCAAGATTGAGGCCGCGGCGGCGAACATGGGCAGGCGCCGACGCCAGCCTAAAGAGGGCGTGACGACCTGTAGATCGCCCGCCAGTTGCGCCGCAAGTGCACATCGAGCGCATTCGCCTAGCGCATCCAGTACCAGGGCATTGCGCTGGCCCAGATCTGCGCCGCGCATGACTGCGGCGAGCTCATCGCTGCTGGGGCAATCGACGCGCTGTCGCGGACAATCGCGCGTCGTGGCGCGCCAGACTTCACTCAGTTTCGATGCTTCCATCGAATGTTTCTGCATCACCGCGCTCCCGAATCAATGTCGCCGCTCTGGAATCAATATAGCCGATCCCGAATCAATATGGCCGATCCCGAATCAATATGGCCGATCCCGTTGAACGGGGCAGCACGGAACAATGACGCGCGCAACCCCGCTACATTCTCAGTCTGTGTGTGATGAAGTGATTTCAGGCAATTCTGTGTGCGATGATCCGTGTCATGAGTGATCAGAATCCAAAGCAGGCTGCCGCCGAGCTCGACCGTCTGCTGGCAGAGTTCGGGCCGCGCTTGCATGCCATCATTGCGTCGCGCTGCCCACGCAATGCCGGCCTCGACCCTGATGAAGTGGAGCAGGAGGTTCGCATCCGCCTGTGGCGAACCCTGCAATCGCAAGCGCTGATCGTGCATCCTGCTTCGTACCTGTATCGGATCGCGATGAGCGTTATCGTCGATCAGTTGCGCAAACGCCGCGCCCGCCCGGACCTCGACGGCGCGAGTCTGGAGGAACAGGCAGGCGCTGTGCTTAGCGCGTACGCAGTTGCGCCAAGCTGTGACGATGAAGGGCTGGCAAACGCAGTACGCGCGGCTATCGCTGCGCTGCATGAACGTCGTCGCCGACCGGTGCAACTGCATCTGCAGGGTTTTGGTTTTGCCGAAGTGGCGCGCCTGCTTGGGCTGAGCGACGCCACCGCGCGCAACCTGATCTACCGAGGCATGGACGATCTGCGCGAGTTGCTGCGCCAAGCAGGCTGGCCCTAAGGCTGGCAGCTCGGCCGAACCATCCAAGCGCATTGAACCGCAGCCGCGTTTGAGTCATGCACGGCTGGCGCTGGACAGGGTGAGAATATTTCCTGCGCCATACGTCTGACCGTCATCACACTTAATCTAACGGGGTTTCCATGCGCGGCTGGTTCTGCGGTCTTTGCTCTGCTGTTCTGGCGTTGTTTGCCAGTTCCAACCTCGCTGCAGACGTGGTGCAGCCGCTGCCCTACGACCTGATTTACGTGCGGGCGCCGTACTTTGGCGCGAATTTCAATGCGGCGTTGCCAAACGATGGCAACAGTATTTGGCCGGATACCGTGCAGCCGCTGATTCCCGATCCGGGCGCCGTGCTAATGCGCTTGCGCAGCAATGGCGCGCGCGCGCTGCTGTTTCCGCGCCCTGAGCACCGGGCCTTGCTGGATACGCCGGCAGCCAAACCGCTGACGGTCGGTTCGGTCAGTGATCCCAACGTGTCCTTTGACGGGTTGCGGGTGGTCTTTACCTGGTATCACGATCTCAGCCCGGAAGTGCGCAACACGCAGCGCGGTGGACTCAGTCGTGCCGGTGCTGACCTTTACGAGCTGAATGTGCAAAGCGGCCAACTGACGCGCCTGACCCGGCAGGAATTCACCCCGAACACCGGCAATGGTGCCAACTACGCGGTTGGTGCCAACCATCCTCAGATTGGGGTATTCAATACCGGACCGACCTATGTACCGGGCGGCCGCATCGTTTTCACGTCCTCACGCAACAATCTGCTGCCGCCCAAGCAGGCAAGTTCAGTGCAGCGCGTGCTGCAGCTGTTTGCCATGGACAGTAATGGTGCCAATGTCGAACAGATCGGTCATTTAAATCTGGCGATGGCGCTGCATCCGCAGGTGCTGATGGATGGCCGGGTGATGTTCTCCAGTTGGGAAATCCAGGGTTTGCGTGATGTGCGCGCCTTTGCGCTGTGGGTGATTGCGCCCGACGGACGCAACTGGAACAGCCTCTCAGGCTATTCTGATCGGCCCTTTGTGCATCACTTTGCCACCCAGATGCCAGATGGCGACATCGTGGTCGGGCGCTACTACAACCTCAACAACAATGGTTTCGGAAGCCTATTGCGCTTCCCACTCGACCCGCCCGGGGTAGACGTGCTCAGCGACGACCCCGATCCTGCCAGCGGCATCATTCCGCACGAACGCCGTGATCCGGCGCAGCCGGGCGCGCTGCGGCGCGATATCACGCCCTTTACCACGCATCTGGATGCGCCGGCGCCGTGCCCAGGCTTCGAGAACAACCCGCTGGGCTCGGCTTTTGCGCCCTATCCCTGCACCAGCGCACAGCGTCGCGGTAAGCTCACCCATCCGCAGGTTAGCCCTGCCGTTGCGGGCGTAGGACAACTCAGCGCTGAGCTGTTGGCGGTATACTCACCGGCCGCCGCCAACCATCGTTCCGCCGGCCCAGGCACACCGTCCACACCCTGGTATCACGGTGAGATTGTGTTGATCGCCGATGGTGAAACCGTGCCGATCCCGGCTGCCTGCCAGGGTGGCCCGAGTCCGGGCTGTCTGCCCGGCATGCCGCCTGGATTGACCCGCGTGCTGGCCGAAGACGGTTTCAATCTGCAATGGCCAAGGCCCTTGGTCAGCTATCAGGCCATTTATGGCATCCCCGAGCCGGGTACACCCCCGCCGCTCGACGATACGGCAATCGCCGCCGAGGGCCTGGTTGCGGGGCAGCCCTTTGGCCTTATCGGTACCAGTTCGCTGATCTGGCGCGATACGCGTCCGGCGCGCAACAGCGTGTTCAATGATCGCGATCCCTTCAATCCCTTCAGCTTCGATTTCACCTGGAGCTGGGTGGCGCAAGGCACCGATGCGGGGCTGTACGCCGACGCCGACATCCACGCCGTACGCATTGTGCTACAGGAGCCGCTCAGCGATTTGTCCTACCCGGACAACAATCTGCAGCACCTCACACACGGCCGCGAACGGCTGCGCATCCTCGGCGAGATTCCGGTGCGCGGCGTGTTTTCCGGCAAGCCGGGCAATCCGCTGTCGATCTTGCCGGACGGCAGTGTGGTCGCCGATACCTCCTTTCTGACCCGCGTGCCGGCCGACACCGCGTTTATGTTTCAGACCATTGATCGCCGTGGTCTGGCACTGAACACCGGGCAGACCTGGCACCAGGTGCGGCCCGGTGAAGCGCGCTACGACTGCGGCGGCTGTCATTCGCATTCCAAGGAATCGCTGGATTTCGCCCTGACTGCGGCGGATCGCGCCGACTACATCCGCCGCGACGTTGCGCTGCAAACGCCACTGCTGGCGCTCACTGCGGGCGGTCAGGATGCGCTGGAGGTGCGTCCGCAGCGCTTCGTCAGCGTGGAATACTTCCGCGATATCGTGCCGGTCCTTGATGCGCGCTGCGCCAGCTGCCACGGCGTCAGCAATCCTGCAGGGCCAGGTCCGGGACTAACCCTTGCCTCCAATGCCGCACCGGTTCAGGGCTGGCCGGCGGCGCTGCATGCACTGGTCCTCGATCCGATCGATCCGGTCAACGGTGCCAATTACACCGCATCGTTTATCGGACAACGCCTGCAGCCGACCCGCTATGTGCGCGCTATGCAAGCGCGCCAGTCGCTGCTGCTGTGGGCAGTGTGGAATCAGCGCCTCGATGGCCGCAGCAATGCCCAGCGCGGCGACGATCTGGACTTCCAGCCGCATCCGGTCATCGCCGGACTAAGTGACGCCGAGCGCATGACTCTGGTGCGCTGGGTCGACACTGGCGCAGGCGTGGAACTTCGTGGGCGCGCCAATCCGGGGGATACCCCGAGTCAGCAGAATCTTTGGGGCTTTGACGATGACGATCTGCGCCCCACGCTGGTGCTCAGGCCAAGCTTGGCGCAGGCCGCCACAGACGGTTCGATCAGCGCCTTGCAAGTCAGCGCACTGGACATCGAAAGTGGTTTGAGCGCGAGCGCCGGCGCGTGGACGCTGACCGCAGATCGCGCCATCGGCGCAATTGCTGCCGGCATGAATCTGGCGGCCGGGCTGAGCCTGCCGAGCAACGGCAATGTCTTGCGCGTGCCTTTGCCAACTCAAGTAAGCAGCGCCGTCACCTTTACCCTGCGCGTGCGCGATCTGGCCGGCAACAGCAGCGAGATTCGACGCAGCTATCGAGATTTCACCCTGTTTGCCAATGGCTTTGAGCTGTGAGCTGGTCGATGGCGACAGCGCTCCAGCATCGCGCTCGTGTCGGGCGTGTGTTCTCGATACTAGTCGTCGTGGTTCGCGATGGCTCAGCCTTCGATGCGCCACTGCAAGCTGCACGGTCCGACAGGCTTCCATCGGCTGTGAAGACGCGTTGCGCGACTGCGGCGCAGCGTTTTTTGCCTGGCACCCGAACGCAGACCGTGTGGCGCAATTTAAGGAGCATCCTGTGAGGAGGTTTCAATTCGGCGGTCGCATCCTGCTTTTCGCTACTGCCTTGTATCTGTGCGTCTCCAGTGCTGCGGCGGAAGCCGTTGCTGGCACCATAGTCAACGGTCAGGCACTTGGTAAGCAGCAGATCGAGCAGCTGCGTGATCAGTACGGGATACAGGCCCAGCCCGGCCGCTACTGGTATGACCGCCGCAGTGGCGCATTTGGACTGCAAGGTGGCTCTACACTGGGATTGTTGCCGGCCGGTCTGATCATCGGTGGTGCGCTCAAGGCGTCCGCTTCAGGAGGTGGTGATGGCCGCTACGGTGGCGTATTCGTCAATGGCCGAGAATTGCATCCGCAAGATGTGGCCGGTCTGAAGCAGCAGCTAGGGCAGGTGAAGTCTGGTCGCTATTGGGTGGACGCTCAGGGCAATTTTGGTCTGGAAGGCGGAGCGCTGCTGGGCAATCTCTATGCCCTTGCAGCGCAGCGCGGCAGTAGCGGTCCACGCGGTAGTCGCCCCGCTGGCTGCTACGGCGAACCAACCTGCGAAACCGGAAAATCCTGGCTGGGCGAGAATTATTTCAGCGACGGCAAGACCGGCTGCATCGTGATGGATGGCGAGATCAGTTGCTGAGTGCATTGTGCCCCCTCTGCAGCAGCGCGAGAACAAAGTTGCGCTCGCCGCGTCACATGGGCAAAACCAATTTGTGGAAAGCGGCCTATGTCAGACTCTAACTCTAACTCTAACTCTAACTCGAACTCTAACTCTAACTCGAACTCTAACTCTAACTCGAACTCTAACTCCAACTCCAACTCCATGCGCAAAAGCTGGCTGGCCATGCTCCCGCTGCTGCTGATAGCGGGAGTCGCCCAAGCGCTGACAGTGCGCGTGGGTTTGCCTTCGGACCCATCATGCACCGCGTTTTCGATTCAGGGTGCGGTTGCGAGATTACCGCCGGGTACTGCGATGCATCGCATTTTGCTGTCCAGCAACCAGACCTATCAGACCGCCGGACTGATCGACTCGCGCAATGTCAGTATTGAAGGCGGCTATGCCAGTTGCAGCGCATCGACGCCCACGCCGCGTGCCACGAGCCAGATCGGCCCGTTTCCAGAGGCGACTGAACGCTTGTTGACGCTGCGTCGCACTGCGCTTGGCCCCACTGACTATTCAGTCAGCCTGCGCAACATAGACGTCGTGGGCCCAGCGCCTGGCGGGGCTATTCTGGCTGAGGGTCGGGTCGATATTTTCCTTATCGATTCGACCGTGCGCGATGCGGGCAGTCCCGCGCTGCGGGCCGGCGGTGGGATACTCGTGCTGAATGGTGCGCGTATTCATCTGCGCGCAGGTAGCCAGATCCGGGGCAACCGGGCGGACTTGGGTGGCGGCATCTACTGCAGCGCAAGCGCAGTAAACATCGAAAGCAGTGAGGTATTGATTGCCGGCAATGTTGCGGCGCAGTTGGGCGGCGGAATGTTCCTGACACAGTCTTGCAATCTGGTCTGGGATCCGGACACGCAGTCCACCCAGGGCGGCATCAACGGCAATCGGGCGGTCGTCGGTGGTGGAATCTACGCCACCAACGATGCCGACATTTGGTCAACCCTCCAAGGGACGGCGGACGGCCCGCGCCGCCTCGTCGCGAATGTCGCCGAGTTCTTTGGTGGTGGCATCGCATTGCTTGCAGACAGCTCGCTGAGACTGTCCAACATTCAGGTGGTTTCAAACACGGCAGGAATCGTCGGCGGACCGGCCAGCCAGGGCAACTGTGGCGGGATCTATAGCGAACTGTCGACGATTCGGCTGCAACAATTCCAAATCGACGGCAATGTCGCGCGCCGCGCTGGCGGCGGCGTCTGTCTGCAGCGCAGCGAGTTTATCGGCGAGCCTCTCGATCTCTGCATTGACGGTGGATGCAGAAGCAGCGTAAACAATCCGGCCGGTGATTTTGGCTGCACTAGCGGTGCCTGCAGAAGCAGCTCGTTCAATCGCGCTGGTAGTACTGGCGGCGCTTATCTGATTGGCGATGCATCCACGCTTGAGCTTGACCAGACGCGCATCATCGGCAACTCAGCGGCATTGGGTTCGGGCCTGTATGCCGAGGATACCGACGCCAGCACGGCACGCACTACCGTGCGCGTGCGCAACGCGCTGCTGGTCGGCAACAATGCAAGCTCGGCCCACCTGCTGGCGTTGCAGAACAGCCAGTTCGCACTGACCAGCTCGACCATCGCGGACAATCTCAGCGGTTCATCCACGCTGATCGATCTGGGCGGCAGCACCCTAGACCTGCGCGCCAGCATATTGCTCGATCCTGCTGGCAGCGTCTTGCGGGCACCCCTTGGCACCACACTCAGCACGCGCTGTCTGATCACTCAGGAAAATGCCAGTCTGATCGCCAACGGCGGCAATGCAACCGTGACGGCTCCGGGATTTGTCGATGCCGCCACCGGCAACTATCGCCTGCTGCCGCAGGCCAATGCTGCCGATGCCTGCGCGCGATTGGCGGGTGATCTGCCACTTTTTGACATTTCCGGCAATCCGCGTCCCGTCGATCTGCCGCTGCAGAACATCGGTGGCGCTTGGGACATCGGCGCTTATGAAACGCCCAACCTCATTACCGACGGCCTCTTTGCCGATGGATTTGAATGAACGCGTGAAACCGCCGTAACGCACTCGCCAGATCATCGGCAGGCTTAACTGAGAATCCGCCGGCGCGCGCTGCGTCTAGTCCCCACCACATCTCAAAAGGTCCGAAGACATGAACTTGCTGCACCGCACATATTTCCTGCGCCTCGCCACAGTGCTGCTTGTGCTGGTCTCGCAAAGTATTCTGGCGCTGAGTCCACCGGGCGGCTTCGATATCGGCCGGCGCAGCGTGCAAATCTCTGGCAATGGCAGTGGTTGGAATGGTCTAGTGCTCGTAGGTGGCCATCCGCATGTGATCGAGGGCAGTAGCCAAAGCGACCTGAACTACACCTGGTTCGATGGTTTCAGCTGGCAGGGGCTGCGGATCAGCCAGGACAGAGTCTTGGGTCCTGTCTCGATTCGACGGGTAGGCAATACCCTGCATTTCGCGGTCAATCTGAAGGATCGGGCTGGCGGCAATCCTCGGCTGACCTACTTTGCGGTAGAGGCGGGCACCGGCACCGTGCTGCGCCGCTTGGATCTCGGGGAAGCGCAGCGTTACGCACTCGCCCTCAGCACCAACCAACAAAGCGTGCGCATCGTGTTGCAGCGGCCGGGCGGCATTGCGCAATTGCTGAACGTCGACAGCGTCCAACTGTCGCCAATTCCCCTGCTCGCCAATGGCAGACTGCGCGGCGCGGTTACCGACCAGCTGGGCTCACTCTGGATCGCCTACGACATTCCCGGCCCATCCAGCGTGCAGGTACGCGCCATGCAGGTGGGCAGCTCAAGCTTTTCCGATGAGCTCGTCGGGACTGCCGTCTCGACCGCGGGGTCGGACTTCGAAGCGCGCATTGCCATCACCGCCAACAACACCCCTCTGCTCGCCTACATAGCGGATATCCAGTCTGAGCGCTCTCAAACCCATCAATGGCGGCGCCGCACTGGACCCGGACAGTGGTCATGTCCGCTGAGTGCGACGGACTGCGAACTGACGCAGCGGCAGAACGGTACTGTCAGCGAAGCAATATTCCGTGATTTCGCCATCGCCGATGACACGGGCGGCAGCTATGTCGCCATCCTCACCCGCCGCCTTGGATTCGGCCCAACCCGAGTCAGCATCCGCCGGGTCTACCTTTTAAATAATCAGGACGGGCCGATCCGAGACAACTTCTTCAGTACCCAGGCCGCCGATCCCGCTAGACGCGTCGTCCTGCAAATCGCCAGCGCGCCGCCGACTCTCGAAACCACCACTTTCTCCGACTCATCCGGCCTGCAGGTGGGCTTGCCGGAGGGCATGCCGTGGCGAAACTTTTCAACGTCTTTGCCGCTCGATTCCGCCTTGGCGCAAGCGGTCAACCCGCGCGGCGAAGCCGTGGTGATTGGAATGGGTGGTATGGGCGTTGGCCTGCGCCAGAGCTTTTGGAATGCAGGCGCACAGGGCCTTACGATGTCGCCGATGCGACCAGCCAGTGAGCGCTACACTAGCGCCGCTATGGACTTTGCCCGCGACGGCACGCTGCACGCGCTGGCGATCGATCCGAACGCGGGCGTGGTCCACCTTGAGCGTGCGGACTTGACCGTCACTGCCACGCGCAGCGTGCTCTCCAGCCTGCCGCCGCTGGCCATCGCCTTCGCCACCCCGCAAATCGCGGTGGACCGAGACGGGGCGCTGTTGGCTTCGTGGCAGGACCGGCCTGATGGCCAGATTCGATTGGCGCGGCGCGCAAATGGCAGTACGTCGTGGGAAATTGACAGTCTGCCCGGCAATCATCCAGGCGCGGCCAGACCACAGTTGGCGCTGACCCAGACGGGCCTAGTTCTGGTCAGCGCGTATGACGTTTCAAGCCAGCGCATTCGCGTCTGGCAGCGTGAATCGGAAGTGGCGACGGGGCCGTTCGAGCTGCGCATGGAAACGCCAGCAGTGGTGAGCCAAGGTGCCCACGATCTGGCCGGCATCCGCGATGGCCGCTTCGCGCTGGCCTACGTCAGTGATGAGGGCGGCCTACGGCAGGTCGCGTATCGCTACCTCACCGGTGGCAACGCGGAGCGAACCCTGTCGCACATCTTGCCCGCCTTCATTCCCGGTAATGAGGCGGTCAGCAGCGTGCGCTTGGCGCTGGTTGATGATTTGCCCTCGGACGCCCGCATCGTTTATGCGCACGGCCAAAGCGCTTGGTACGCGCGGCGCACCACAGACCAACTCTCTGTCTCGTTTGAGGTCAAGTCATTGGGTTTTGCTGCCAGCGTAGATCAAGCCGCCGGCATTGAGCTATCCGTCAACGGCACAGCCAGCTATATGGCTGCGCGTACATTGGGTCAGCTGCAAGTTCTACAGCACGATCACAATGAATCGTTTGGCACCAGAATCATGTCGCGTTTAGGCGTTATCGCTAATAGGTTTAACTGGGTTCAACCCGATCTTTGCCAATGCTTCTTCTCTCCCTGCAGCTTGCCATCTAACTCGCGGCTTCTGCGATTCCCCCTGGTCGGCGGCGGCGATCTGGCTCCGCTGCTGCGGCAGCGCTTCACCGAAAACGCCAACAGCCGGCGCTATCTGCAGCTGTTTTATGACCACGGTGTGGAAATGGCCGCGTTGACGATTGCCGACCCGTTCTTCGCCGCCGAGCGCATCTCGGTCTTCTCGCAGTTCGTTCCCGGCCTGCGCGCCTTCGTCGAGGGCAAAGGCAGCGACTTGACGATGACGCCAGAAATGCTCGAGCGTGCCGCCGGAGTCTGGGACTATTGGGCCGAGCACGGCAGCCCTGCGCTGCAAGCCGCCATCGCCGTGGAGTTGGCGCAGACCAACCGTCTGCAGATCTTCGCCGACATGAGCTTTGACCAGTGGTTCAACGCTCTGCCCAGTGAGCCGCCGATGTTTAAGGACGGGTTTGAGAGAGTTACAGCGCCATGATCATGGCGAAAAAGGACTAGACAGCGAGCATATTCCGGCAGTGGTTCTTATTCCGGATGCACGCAAGCGGGGTTTGACGTGGTGCATTGAGATGCTTTTGAGGACTAAGCCCATGCGCATAAAACGAAGGCAACCCGGATCCCGATCTGCGCCTGATCGTAGTCAATAATCCTAGAAAACTCAGTTGGACGTGCCCGAGTGTGCTTTTTACGGCTTGTCCGGCGAGGCGTGACGACGCGGCATAGTCATTCTCTGCAAGGAGGAAACAACGAAGCAGGGCGAGTCGAAAAAGGTGCAATCGGGTGCGTAGCGCGCTCACCTATTCGGTGACGTTCGAAAAAGCCCAGAAATTCATACTCAGCATAACTTTCCGAGCGCCAGAGCGCGGTCAACTGAGTTTTTTAGGATAATACCTTTCGTCAACAGCCGCGGCAGCGGCGTCTTTCCTGCAGACCGGCGCGGCCAGTGCGCCGCTGCTGGCGCGCAACAACATCTTCTTCGGCAGTGGCACGCTCACGACCCAGCCCGGTGCCACGCTTGACCAGAATCTAATCGCGATCAATTCCCAGTTCGTCGACCCGGCCAACTACGACTACGCTTGCGGCCGAGCTCGGCGGCGATAGACGCGGGCGCCCAACCCGGCAGCGCGGCCGACCTGCCGCTGCTCGCCTCTGCCGAATACCGGCATCCCGCTGCGGATATGCTGCGAACGCTGCTGGGCAGCATCGACATAGGAGCGCACGAGTATTCGGGCCTAATCATGGTCGACGGCTTGAAAGCAGCGCGCGACCTAGCAGCGCCTTAAGCTACCGTCGGATCGCCTTGATCGAGGAGCAACCAGCATTGCAACTCGCGCGTTAGGTCTCGCAGTTACCGCAGAGCACCGGCGCAAGCGAACCCTTGATGGTGCTGATGAAAGCGCGGAACAGGATCGTTGAGATCAGGTTAGATTGCACCAATCGTGCTCAAGGCTGCGGCGATGAGTTGCTTTCAAAGCCGTCTCGGAACAGCGGCGGTTCCAGTATGCCGATGCCAGTTAAGCTCACTGCGGCAGGAACAAATTGGGCAATTCCGCTGGGGGTGGTAATGAACTGGATGGTGGCGTTCGAGGGGCCGATCTGCAGCGGGCTGTAGACCAGCGCAATGGTGCACATGCCACTGGGCGGCAGCAGCAGTGGCAATCCAGCGGGGCAGCTGCCACCGACGACCCGCGCAAAGCGCGGCGCACTGAATTGGATGCCGCTGATTGCCAGAGTGGCACTGCTATCGACATTGCCGATGGCCAATAGCTGCGGTGTGCTGCTGCCGGAGAAAAAGACCTGGCCAAAATCCATCTGGGCCGGTTCGAGCAGCGCGGGCAGTGCCGTCGCACTGCCCAGCAAACCGATCTGGCCTGGCGTCTGCGTGCTGCTCGGCAGCGCGCTGATGGAAATCAGGCCGCTGAAGTTACTATCGATATTCTGCGAGCTAAAAGCGATTAGCTGGGTGCAGCTCTGGCCCGCGCCGAGTGCAATCGGCGCCGAACTGCAGGTGCCGCCGGTTACCAGCAAAAAGCGTGTGCTCGGCACTAAACTGGTGATACTGATCGGTACATCGCTGGTGTTGCGCAAGGTCAGCGCTTGCGCCGGACTGGTCGCGGTGACAGTGGCGTTAAAGCTCAGGCTGGCCGGACTCACGCTGAACGTCGCGGGCGTCGCGGTGCCGGTGAACGGCACTGTGGTCGGGGACTGCACGGTGCTCGGCACGGTAATGATCGTAGCTTGGCCAGCGAAACTGCCAACGATCTGCGAGCTAAAAGCGACCAACTGGGTGCAGCTCTGCCCGACACCCAATGCAATCGGCAGCGCACCGCAACTGCCGTCGGCCACCAGCACGAAACGAGGGGTCAGGGTTAGGCCGGTGATGCTGATCGGGACGTCGCTG
>Ga0335395_10001508_pt1 | contig 14604 bp, 14 predicted proteins | sample MAT02_FD_205744 | JGI IMG/M metagenome (GOLD analysis project Ga0335395, IMG submission 205744) | Freshwater microbial communities from Lake Fryxell liftoff mats and glacier meltwater in Antarctica - MAT-02 (spades assembly) (version 2) ...
TAGGTGAGGTCGAGGCCATCTTCGGTATTTGGCTGCTCGCCCTTTTTGGAGCGATGCTTTATTTTTACGATCTCACAACGGTTGAATCTTATATCATGGGGGTGAATTTCACCGAACCCTTGTTCGTAGTCATCATCATGGCTCTTGCCTCCACGCGCCCTGTTTTGCGCTTTGCGGAAAATTGTCTTAGTCTTTTCGCCCGTATCGGCAAGCAGTCACCCGCTGCTTGGTGGCTCTCATTGATGATCGTCGCGCCATTGTTAGGTTCTTTCATCACTGAGCCCGGCGCCATGACCATTGCCGCCATGCTGCTTGCGAAGAAGTTTTACAAACTCAGACCTTCCCCGCTATTTGCCTACGCCACTCTGGGCCTCCTCTTCGTCAATATTTCCGTGGGCGGAGTACTCACTAATTTCGCGGCTCCACCTGTCCTAATGGTCGCTAGCAAATGGAGTTTAACTTCGCTGGAAATGTTCATTCATTACGGAGATAAGGCAATCGTCTCAATTATCATGTCCAGCACTCTTTATTACTTCTTCTTCCGCAAGGAACTTGCGACGCTAGCAAAACGAGCGGGCGATCATGATGGCGATGGCAAGGGCGACATGATCGAAAATGAGCGTAGCATTCCTTTGTTTGTCACGATCACTCACCTTGCATTCATGGCTTGGACCGTCGCCTTTGCCCACTACCCGCCGATCTTCATTGGCGGATTCTTATTCTTTCTGGCCTTCTCCCAAGCCACGGCTCATCACCAGAATGATATCAACTTACGCGGGCCGATTCTGGTGGGCTTCTTTCTTGGTGCACTCGTCGTCCATGGTGCCCTTCAAGGCTGGTGGCTTGAGCCAATCATCTCCAGCTTATCTGACTGGCCACTTTTCATAGGTGCCACGATTCTGACTTCTTTCAACGATAATGCCTCAATCACCTTTCTCGCCAGCCAAGTGGAAGGCTTGGCCCCTGAAATCAAATACGCCGTCCTCGCCGGTGCCGTTTCCGGTGGTGGCCTCACCGTCATTGCCAATGCCCCTAACCCCGCCGGGCAAGCCTTGCTCAGCCGCTTCTTCGGCGATGGCGTCTCACCTCTCAAGCTCGCAATGGCTGCCATGATTCCCACTCTCGTCGCCAGCGCTTGCATGATGCTTCTTCCAGACCGCAGCATTGATGAAGTTTTCGCCGTCGAACCCATAGTGCCCACATTAGAGGTGGCGCCCACCAATCACTAAACTACGAAAATGTTCACTGGTCTTATAGAAGCCCTCGGCACCGTTCTTGATCTCCAATATAAAGGCGAGCAAGCCACACTCTTGTTAGAGATCCCCTTCGCCTCCGCACTCTCTCTCGGAGATTCCGTCGCCATCAATGGTTGCTGCCTCACTGTCGCAGAGCTTGACCAGTCGAAAGTCACTTTCGATCTCCTAACGCAAACTCTTGATGTTACCTCCCTCGGTGGATTGAAAAAAGATTCTGTCACCAATTTAGAACGCGCCATGATGGTGGGAGACCGCTTCGGTGGTCATTTTGTCCAAGGTCACATTGATGGCACCGGCGTTCTCACCGCATTAGAAACTCGCGGACAGGATCATATTCTCACAGTTTCTCTCCCTCTGGAAGTCCACCGTCTTTGTATTGATAAAGGTTCGCTCACGCTTGATGGGATTTCTTTAACCATCGCGGAACTCACTTCAGACAGCGTTGTATTCTGGATCACACCCCATACTTGGCAGCATACCCATCTTCAGCACGCATTGGTAGGTCAAGCAATGAACCTAGAAGTGGATATGCTGGCAAAATATGTGGATAAACTTCTCACCGTGCGAGGCTACCAAGCACCTACCTTGGGAAAATGATCCGAGCGAATCCAAATCCCAACGGGTTCCTAGGGGGGTGGACATCTTGTCCGCAAAGTCAATGGGTGGTGAGAAAGACGTGGCGCTTGCCGATGTGCTTTCACGCTTCATTGGCACAGCCACGAGACGTGGCAGCCCCTTATGGGCCGGCTAACAGACTTGCTCGCCAGTGCGACCAATGATAAGTCTTTGCGATGGCAGATTCCCCGCTCCCACCCACATTTCCAACTTATAAAGAAGCGGTGAAATATTGGTTCAAGCTCGGCTGCATCAGCTTCGGCGGGCCAGCCGGCCAAATCGCGATCATGCACAAGGAGCTGGTGGAAAAACGGCGCTGGATTTCGGAAAGTCATTTCCTGCATGCGCTGAATTTCTGCATGCTTTTGCCCGGGCCAGAAGCGCAACAACTCGCGACGTATCTGGGCTGGCGTCTCCATGGCTGGCGCGGAGGAGTGGCAGCGGGAGTGCTGTTTGTGCTGCCCTCCGTCTTTATTCTGTTAGGTCTGAGCTGGCTCTACATGGCCGGCGGGCATCTGCCATGGCTGGCCGCGATTTTCTACGGCTTGCTGCCTGCGGTAATCGCCGTGGTGGCGGAGGCCATTCTGCGAATCGGTAAAAAAGCACTCCGCAGCCCCACGCTCTGGGCCGTGGCTGCCGCTTCCTTTATCGCAATCTATCTTTTCGGAGTGTCCTTCGTCATTATCATTCTCACTGCGGGAATGATCGGGTGGGTGGGCAAAAGATTGGCCCCCTCACAGTTTCCCGATGGCAAAGGCCACGGCTCTGGGGCCGGTTCCAGCGAGGAGGGTTTTCTCGCGCTCCCCTCCCTGCCCAAGCCGTCTTGGAAACGCGCTGCGGGCGTGACAGGATTATGTCTATCCCTTTGGTGGCTTCCTATTCTGGGTGTGGGTCTGTGGCTGGGCTGGGCCAGCACGCCATTTGCCCAAGGCATCTTTTTCAGCAAAGCGGCGATGGTGACGTTTGGTGGTGCCTACGCAGTCTTACCCTACGTCGCGCAACAAGCGGTGGAAAATCACGGCTGGCTCACCCAAGCTCAAATGATGGCGGGACTCGGCCTCGCAGAAACCACGCCGGGACCACTGATCATGGTCTTGCAATTCGTCGGCTTCGTCGGCGGCTGGCAACACCCGGGCGCTTTCCCCCCTCTAGTATCTGCGATGATCGGTGCTCTCATCACCACATGGGCCACTTTTCTACCTTGCTTTCTCTTCGTTTTCCTCGGTGCCCCCCACGTCGAGAACCTGCGCTCGCAACCGCGCCTCGGGGCCGCCCTCACCACCATCACCGCCGCAGTCGTCGGAGTGATTCTCAATCTGGGTGTCCTGTTCGCCACCCACGCCTTATGGCCTGAGCCGGATCCACGTTTCGATCCCTTCGTCGCCGTGATTGCCATCGCCGCATTTGTGGCTTTGCAGCGGTTCAAAATCGGCCTGATCTGGGTCATCGCCCTCTGTGCCTTGAGCGGGCTAATCTGGAAGATGATCTGGTAAAAAGTCCCCATCACCGGCCGATGCCGCATCTCAAAACAAAGAAATCCGCATTGAGGTGAGCAAGCGGCCCATGGAGCTGATCCAGCTCTGCGGCAGGTCCGTGAAACTCAATACGGATCAAATCCGCCATGTTAAGCATTTTCCCAAGCAACTCCCCGAAATTTTCCAAATTGGCCATCACTCCCGCAACGCCGAGGTAGCCCTCGCGGCAGAAAATCAGATCCTCATTTGCTGTAAAATCATAGAACAGACCCAAAGGCTCGGTTTGGGTGTTCGCGACGAATTTCTTCCAGCAAGGAAATGGATCTCCTCCACGCGCCCGGCGTTGGGCCTTGAAAGTCGGGTGGATGGAGACGTATTGACCGAGTGGAGTCATGACCGGGATAGGGAGTTTAGTTTTACCAACCCTACAACCGGAAAACTTGGCTATCACGCGGATCGCATAAAAAAAGCCCTCTTCTTGCGAAGAGGGCTTTGGATTACATCAATCGGCCCAAGGCCGAACAGTAATACTCTGTTTGAGATTAGAAGTTATACCGGACGCCAGCTTCCCATGCGAAATCGTTGTCGAGTTCGATGTCGCTGTCACCGATTCCGACGCTTTCCAAGTAGAGCCAACGGCCACCACCGTAAACTTCGAAGCTTTGATTAATGTTATAAAGCAAACCGGCAGATGCTTGGGCATAGAAACCACCATCGCGCTCGGACTCATCAAGCAATTCGACATTCGAAAATGCATAACCTGCACCAGCAGTGCCGTAAACGCCAAGCCCGGCGACGAGGTTACGCTCAAGCTTGATATTGAGGGTGATGGGAAGGATATCGAGATCAACTGTTTCAGAAAATGCTCCGAAACTATCCAAGCCATCAAGAAACCCGTTGCTATCAAAGTTGTCGAACTGACTCGGTGTTAAAAAATTGCCTGAGACATTCGCGTCACCAGTTAGATATGCAACTTCGAGATAAGCTGCGACATCAATTCCGAGGAATTGTGTGCCCAAATCACGTCCGATGTGGAGCGAATATAAGTCGAAGTCGAAGTCAGTTACTTGGATATTATTACGAGCAATAAAGTCGCTTCCAATTTCATCTTCGAGCACTCCTTCGAAGTTGCTACCGAGGCCGTCAAGTTGGCCATAGGTGCCGCCGACGAACCAACCGCCGAGGGATGGGCTAGGCTCTGGTGCCGGAGCAGGTATGACCATTTCAGAAGTGCCTGCGAAGGCGGTTGCAGTAATACAGCTCGCGAGAGCAATCATTGTTTTTGTTTTCATGGTCGCCAATGGTAAGCAACACTTAACCACTTTCCAAGCGAAATTTTGGCTAATTTTTCAGGCTCAGATTGTGGGTTTGACTCTCTGCGATCCACCAAGAGAATCGCGGGATGGAATCTCCCGCATCACCAAGGTTTGATGGCTCCCAGCAAGATACTTACTCAACTCGAAGCCCATGCGAGATTGCACCAAACCAAAGTTTCACTCTCACAGGCGAGCTTCCGCCGAGTGCGCGGTCCAGGCTCTTGCGCTTGCCCATCGTCGCTCAATCCCCTAGCCCACTCAAGCTTCTTTGCATCAGTGCTTACGATGGCGATGCGATATGGCTCAGGACAATCCATCCCCACCAACAGGCATGGGCGCTGCGTCATCAGATCGAATTGAAAATTGCCAAAAAGCCGGAAGCGGCAGCATTCTCAAGGGCTGCGATCCATGCATGGCTGGAGTTTTATCTAACGGGAAATGCTGAGTGGCTGATCTATCTGACGCCGCGGGTGATGATCCACCCTCTCGCCCCAAATCCGATTAATGGTGAACTCACTCCCGGTATCTGGGCGCTACCGCAGCCAAGACAAGGCCAGACTTACCGCAAGTGGGCAAAATGGGTTCAACGAAGTTTCGGCCTGAAAGTATCACAAAATTATCAGTATCGAAACGGCGAGGTTTGGCTGATCGACCGAGCTACGGCGGCGAAGTGGCTCATCTATACCGCAGAAATGATCCTCCCGGGAGTGCCCGAGGAATATTACTTTAACTTGTGGCTGTATCGGGCCGTCGCGGATCAGAAAGTCCAAATGCACGATTTGCCGCTCGAATGGAATCGGCTTGGTTCCGCCGCACCCGCTCCTGCTTGGTTCTATCATTGCGCAGGCACGGAGCCGGGAAAAGAGTTGGAACGATTGCAGATGGCAGGTTTATTGCCACTTCCGCGCCCGCCAGTCACCATCAAGCCATGGCCGGAAAAAGCTATGTTGGAGCGCCTGATTGCCGTTCCCTACCATTTAGAAGCGGACGCCTGGAAGTCTGAGAGCTTACGGTATGCGCTGCGCTCGATTGAACAATACTTTGCAACGGACTGGCCACTCATCGTCTATGCCACGGCGTGTCCGGAATGGCTTAAACAAGAGTTTTTCCAACTAGAACCCTCTTACCCACAAGCCGGACTGAGGGCCTACAGCATGGCACAGAAAGTCTTGTGGATGTGCGATGATATTCTTTTTCTCAAGCAGACGAGTGAAGAAGAATTAAGAACACCCGTGTATCTCCCAGATCTTGTGCCACGGTTGCCCGCATTACTTGCTCAAGAAAATCGCTGGCAACGTGCACGGGGCCATATCACCGGCAGACTCTATCATGAAGAAGGCGTGGATCGCGTGCTGGATTTCTCTACTCACACACCGGGGATTTTCCATCGCGAGCAGGCATGGAAAACTTTCGCGTATTTTGGAGTTTGGTATAAATTTCCGTTCGAACTCGCCTATCATGGATTGCTCGGTAGTGAAGGCCGACCTTGTGATGACAAGGCAAATTTCGAATCCCGCGATGATCCTACGATGCGCTGGATCACCCTCGATGATAAGTGGGCGGAGGGCGACGTAATCCTCAACTGGATGCGCCAGAAGTTCCCGAATCCAAGCAAATGGGAGAAGCCCTGAGCGCTATCAAATAATTGCCGCCCAAGCCATTTTTCATTGGCGCAAGCTCCATTGCGTGGTTTGCATCTGCGTGTGACTCCACCCAAGCAGCGCTCGTTGCATGATCTCAGTTTTTCTGAGCTGCGTGAGGCCATGGCGGCGGATGGCGTGATCGCCCATCACGTGAAGCCACTCTGGCGGGCGATTTATCGTGATGGCTTGTTAAATTTATCAAACTACGCGTTTCTTCCACCGCTGCGGCGTTGGGTGGATGACTCAATCGGCGATGGGAAATTATTCCACCTCGATGCGCCAGAGGTGGTGGACGAAATCCATAGCAACGACGGGCTGACGCGTAAGTTTCTCCTGCGCCTGCGCGATGGCCAGACCATCGAGACGGTTCTAATGGGATACGACGGCCGCCACACGGTGTGCGTAAGCACCCAGGCCGGCTGCGCGATGGGCTGCGTGTTCTGTGCCACCGGGCAGATGGGCTTTGTCAGACATTTGCGGCCGGGTGAGATTGTGGCGCAAGTGCTGCATGCGCGGCGAATTTTAGAAAGTATTGCTCCCCACAAACGCCTGCGGAATATGGTGCTGATGGGAATGGGTGAGCCACTGCATAACTATGATTCAGTGATGCAAGCGCTGGAAACTATCTCGGATGTAAGAGGAATCGGGATTGGTCCTACAAAAATTGCGATCAGCACCGTGGGCGTGGTGCCGAGTATTTTGCGGCTCGCCGAGGAGCAGCGCCCCTACAGGCTCGCGGTGAGCCTCCATGGCTCTACCGAGGAAGAGCGGGCGGCGCTCGTGCCCGCCAGCAAGCGCTGGTCGCTCGCGATGTTGATGGATGGATGCCGGAAATACGGCGAGCAAACTGGCAAGCGGATCTTCTTCGAGTGGACCTTGATTGCAGGGAAAAATGATTCTCCAGAGACTGCCCAACGTCTCGCTGGTTTGCTCCACGGGATGGATGCACATATCAATTTGATCCCGCTCAACCGCACCGATGGCTTCACTGGTATGGAAAGTTCGAGCGGCAAAACGTTTCAGAAAATTCTCCAAACCGCTGGATTTCCCTGCACCTTCCGCCAGCGCCGGGGGATCGATGTGGCCGCCGGATGTGGAATGCTTAAAGCGGATAGACGGGTAAAAGCCCAGGTTGCACCGTAGGCGAAACTTTGGACTGCGGTGAGGATCACCGCTTTGAGGTGTGGGGTGACCCGTGGAGGAGACTTGAGGGAAATGAAAAAGGGCGTGGGTTCTCGGCTTTTTTTCAAAGCCACAGCACCTTGCGAGAAACCAACTTCCCGCGTCAAAGCGGTGATGCGCACCGCAGTCCAAAGGCTGGCGCCCCGTTTCCGCCGTAGGCGAAACTTTGGACTGCGGTGAGGATCACCGCTTTGAGGTGTGGGCTGACCCGTGGAGAAGACTTGGGGTAAATAGAAAAGGGCGTGGATTCTCGGCTTTTTTCAAAGAATCAGCACCTTGCGAGAAACCAACTTCCTGCGTCAAAGCGGTGATGCGCACCGCAGTCCAAAGGCTGGTGCCCCGTTTGCGCCGTAGGCGAAACTTTGGACTGCGGTGAGGATCACCGCTTTGAGGTGTGGGCTGACCCGTGGAGGAGACTTGGTAAAATAAAAAAGGGCGTGGGTTCTCGGCTTTTTTTCAAAGCCACAGCACCTTGCGAGAAACCAACTTCCTGCGTCAAAACGGTGATGCTCACCGCAGTCCAAAGGCTGGCGCCCCGTCTGCGCCGTAGGCGAAACTTTGGACTGCGGTGAGGATCACCGCTTTGAGGTGTGGGGTGACCTTTGCGGAAGACTCTCGAATTTACAAAAGGGCGAGAACTCGGACACTTTTTCAAAGCCACAGCACCATACGAGAAACCAACTTCCTGCGTCAAAGCGGTGATGCGCACCGCAGTCCAAAGGCATTCGCCCTAATGCAGCTCCGGTGGCAAAATATCGACGAGCTTCTTAATCGCATCCGCTTGGTGACGATTGGCGATCAACAAGGAATCTCCGGTTTGGACGATGATCAGATCATCCACTCCTAACAACGCGATCCGAGTTCCCGGGCGCGCATTGAAGACAATATTATTCTGAGAATCGATCTCACTGATTGGCTCATTCGAGCGGTTGTCCTTGCCAGACGCTTCAAGGTATTTCGCCACCGAGACCCATGAGCCGATATCGTCCCAATCGAAGGTCGCCTCGATATTGAGCACCCGGTCCGCTTTTTCCATCAGGCAATAGTCGATGGAAATCGGAGTCAGCATGGGAAATTGCGCGGCGACGGTGGCAGTGATGTCTCGCGAACAACGAATCTCAGAGACGAAATTTGCAAGCTGGGGAGCATGTTTGGCCAGCTGCTCGATCACCGCTGAGAGCGACCAGACGAACATCCCTGCATTCCATGAAAAATTCCCTTGAGCGATGAATTGTTCTGCGAGGTCAGCGTCCGGCTTTTCGCGGAAACATTTCACCTCCACCGCCGGATGCTCGCAAGTGAGCCCTTGAATTCTCGCACGAACGCCCCGCTCGATATAGCCGTAGGATGGACAAGCCCATGTCGGGCGGATGCCGATCGTCACAAGGCCGTCAGATTTCTCTGCCGTCGAGAGTGCGTCCCGCATCACCGAGTGGTAAGCCACCGTGTCTTGGATCATCTGGTCTGCAGGTAAAACCATCATCAATGCATCCGGATTCCGCGCGGCGATCAGGCCGATGCCGAGGGCCACAGCAGGCGCCGTGTCACGCTTGGCAGGCTCTGCAAAAATATTTTCAGCCGGCAACATCTTGGCCACCTCCCGCACCGCGTCCACTTGCTGCGCATTGGTGAGGATTAGAATATTCTCGAACGGAACCAGTCCTTCAAGCCGCTGGATCGTCTGGGTCAAGAGAGTGCCCTCGCCAAACAAATCCAGCAATTGCTTAGGCTTGGCATTCCGGCTCAGAGGCCAAAAACGAGTGCCAGAACCTCCAGCGAGGATAAGTGCGTAAGTATTTTCCGGTGCAGCCATGGCCCGGAGGCTGCTTGATAGATCGAGCTTGGAAAAGCCAGAATCCCTCGCAAATTTGTTTTTCCGAGGTTGTCCTCCGCGCGGGAGCTGTTTACGCTCCGGTCATGGCAGATGAGTATTTCGAATCGACGACCCCAGCATGGATTGAAACCAGTGCTCTGACAGCACCTGCGCTGCTCGGAGCGGCAGCAGGATTATTGCTGGGAGATCTCATGCATCCCACTGCTCGGCGCGGTCTTGGAATCGCTGCCGCTGCGATGGGCGTGGTGGCCTTGTTGCCATTTCTCGTCGGTGGAGTGGCCGGCCTCGTCACCGGCCCACGTAGCAAAGTGGGCGTGCGCCGCAACCTTCAGCGCATCCGCGATGCCGGAATGGTCTCGCAAGATCACGATGAGGTGGGGCAACAGCTACGCGAACACGGGCTCCTTTAATTTTCATGCGGATCGCGGTCACCGGAACGAGCGGTCGCGTGGGGGCCGCGCTTGCCCGCCACTTGGCCGCATCGCATGAGGTGATTTACTTGCCTCGGAAAATTTTTGACCTCGCAGATCCGCAGGCGATGCGCGCTGTTCTTGGCCGCTTGGAGTGTGACGTCTTGATCAATCCCGCAGGACTCACCAGTCTCGAAGCTTGTGAGGACGATCCAGCTTTGGCCATGCGCGTGAATGCGGAAGCCCCCGCAGAAATGGCCCGCTGGGCAAGCCAGACTGCGACTCGGCTAATGCATTTCAGCACGGACTATGTGTTCGATGGAAATGAAGATCGCTTGAAAACCGAGACGGACTCCCCTCACCCGCTTAGCGTTTATGGCACCAGTAAACTCGCCGGAGAGCGCGCCGTTTTATCCCATCCCGCGACGACTGTCGTAAGGGTGTCATGGGTCTTCGGCCCGGAGAAAGCTTCATTTGTGGATCAGATATTCGCTGCTGCTCTCGCCGGGGAACCTCTGGCCGCCATCGCAGATAAATTTTCACTCCCCACCGCCACCGCCGACCTTTGCCACATGGTGGAAGCCCTGCTCGCACGTGACTGCCACGGCATTTTCCATCTTAGCCAAACTGGCGAACCCACCAGCTGGCATGGCATGGCCTGCATCATCGTGGATGAAATGGTAGAATCAGGGAAAATTTCAGTAGTTCCAAGAATTGAGGCTTTGAAACTTCTGGAAGTGGCATCCTTCCGCGCCGCCCGCCCGCGATTCACCGCGATGGATACCACAAAGATCGTTATGGCAATCGGTAAGACACCGCGAGCCTGGCAAGAAGCACTCCGCGAATATGTTCGCAGCCTTTAGCCTCTCTCGGGGTTTTTCGGAGGCCGATTAATCTATTGCTCGGACCAGCGCCGTAGCAGATTGAAACGCTTGCGCTCGCCCCATTGGGAGAGGGTGACGCGATTATCAATTTCTATAAACAGCCGCTTGGCGGTGGCGCGATCTTCGGCAATGCAAGCGAGCCGACAGTAGGCGTTGAGGATTTCGAGCGACTCGGGATACCTTTCACGCATGAGTTCGAAGCCGCTCTGGGTGATGCTCCATGAGGCCTTGGTTTCTGCAAAAAAATCATCGTAGTAGCCGCGTTGATCCATCATCACCCGGGCATAACCTTCCTCGCCAAGGCCACCTTCACGTAAAATTTCTTTCTCTGCTGCCGCTTCCCAATCGCCTTCCACTCCTTGGTAGCGCGGCCTCAAGAAGCGCGCTTGCGCCAAATCATGTTTGATATACTGGGGTTCCAACGCCTTTGCCTCCTCGAAGATCACTGCAAATTCCGGCTTGGTCCATTCTTGGGCCAAAGCTAGGTCCATCAGTTTCGCGCCATAGGCCGGACTACGATCCGGCAGCGTTGCCGCCTTTTCAAGCACTGTGCGCGCCATTACAAAACGTTCTTTCTGCAACCGCAGAGCCTCCTCTGAAACTTCGTTAATGAAGGCAGTGCCACGAGCAAGCCAACCGTATTGAATGAAAAATTCTGCCTGCGCGACATGGGCCGCGATGGATTCAGGATAGGCGGCAAGCCACTCACGGTGGCCTTCTTCCTGCTCTTGCCAAGCGGCCTCCGGTGCATCCATGGGGTAGCCGAAAGCATCATGAAAATGTGCGAGCTTCCAGGTGCCGTCTTTGAAGCTCTCCTTGCTCACGCGAGCATGCTCCGCTTTCGCCTCAAGCGCGGCGAAATTCCGGCTGCTGAAGTCGGCACGGACTTGGAGCCGATATTCCTCGATGGCGACGATGACAAGATCCTTGCCAGCAGCAAATGCGGCCTTCTCCGGGGAAACTTCTTTATCACCACAGGAACTCAGCAAGCCCAATAGCAGCACCGCTGCCATCTTGGCAATTTGTGGAATTGGAAACATCATCTCATTCATTTTGCAGAGGTTCACTGGATTGGCGAGGGCGGAAATGAAAGATGAGAATTACCCGAGGTAAATCTTTTTACTTGGACTGCTCAAGCATCCGCAAAAGCGGTAGCTCGGCACGGGCGCGGAGGGATTCTTCCATCTCCACGCGCGGGGCGAGATTGACGAGGCAATCGCGGAGTTTCTCCAACGTGTTCATCTTCATGTAGCGGCAGTCGGCACAAGCACAGCGGTCTGTGGGTCCTGGGATGAGATTTTTATCCGGGCACTCTTTCTGCAAGCGGTGAAGCATGCCGCTCTCAGTGACAACGATGATGTCCTTCACCGGGGCATTCTGGCAGTAGGAAATCATTTTCTCGGTAGAGCAAACTTCGTCAGCGAGCAGGCGCACGGCTTGGGTGCATTCGGGATGCGCCACCACCAGTGCTTCGGGATATTCTGCCTTGATCCGGTTAATCGAATCCCGGGTGAACTCGACGTGGACGTAACAATTTCCCTTCCAGAGATCCATTTTACGGCCAGTTTGCTCCATCACCCAAGCACCGAGGTTCTCATCGGGGACGAAGAGGATGGGACGGTCTGCCGGAGCTAGGTTGACAATTTTCACGGCATTTCCGGAGGTGCAGATCACATCGCAGAGGGCTTTCACTCCACCGGAACAATTGATGTAGGCGATGACGTAGTAGTTCCGATCCGCGTGAGTTTCGAGAAACGCGGCGAGTTCGTGGGCGGGGCAGGATTGCTCAAGTGAGCAGCCAGCGTCTGCATCTGGGAGAACGACGATTTTCCCCGGATTGACGATCTTAGCCGTTTCCGCCATGAAGTGGACGCCGCAGAAGGCAATCACATCCGCCGAAGTGGCCTTGGCGTGATAGGCGAGGCCGAGGGAATCCCCAACGTAGTCCGCCACATCTTGGATCGCACCAATCTGATAGTTGTGTGCAAGGATGACAGCGTTTCTCGACTTTTTGAGAGCTTGAATTTCTGCAGTGAGATCGAGGGCGGTAAGCATGGATGAAGTGTTAATTACAAATTATCAAAGAGCCACGGGCTGGACGACCTCAATGGTGCCACTGTGCTTGGCACCGGGCTTAACGACGAGTGAGGAGGTGCGGACGAGCCCCTGAAGGTGGGCGCGTTTTTCTAGAGTGACAGCGCCAGTGCAGGAAATTTGGCCGCGGACGTGGCCATCGATAAATGCGGTGACAGCGGTGACGGCATTGAGAAATTCCACGCGGGCCCCCTTTTCCACTCGCAGATTCCGGCAATTTACCTTACCGATAATTTTACCGTGACTGCGGATGATCAGATTCCCGCTGCATTCGACGGAGCCTGCTAATTCACCCAAAACGGTGAGATTATGGCATTGAAGTGTGACACCGGAAACGGAGCCTGATTTACGAATCACTACATCGCCACAAGTCTGGATGCGCTTGTTCCAAGGCTCAGAAATAGTGTAATCCACGAGGCTGACGTAGCTGCTGCACTTCGGGCATTGGCTGGACTGGGCCTCGAAGGAGCCATGATAATTATGACTGCAGTTGAAACAACGAATTTCCCGCTGAGGTCTCACGGGATTGAACCAGCGCATCAGAAATGAGCGCTCAGGCGGCACCGAAGGCGCGCGGCTGGCGAACGTGAGCTTCGGTGATTCCGGGGCTGAAGCCGGTTCTGGATCGCCCTCTTTCCTCGGTTTTGCAATGAGAATGACGGGTCGGTTCCTTGCCACTCCTTTGCCATCCTGCACTTGGAAATTGGCACGACACGACCTGCACTGGGTAGAGACTACCAAGGCAGGTTCTGCTTGTTCGTGCCCGCATTCCGGGCAGGAGACCAGGATGCGGTGGCGCATGGACTCATCTGCCATAGGAATGCGGAGTTTGCTTGAGAATGAATTTCCTCAATTCGTTATGATGCCGTGCCGGCGAGTGTGCCTTGTTTGGGCGCTTCTGTTGAAGGTTTTGCGGGAGCGCTTTTATCAGCAACACTCACAGGGACATTCGCCGGGGTGCCGACTGTGGATTTACCGACGAAGATGGCTCCTGCTTCGATGGAAAGTGTCTTGGTTTTAATATCCCCGACGACTTCCGCGCTGGCCTTGAGTTCGATGCGATCCGTGGCGGTGAGATTGCCGTGGACTTTGCCGTAAACGACGATGGTAGCGGTTTTGATCTCGGCTCTGATGCGGGCATTTTCACCGATGGTGAGATTGCCGTCCGAATTGATTTCGCCTTCGATTTTCCCGTCAACGACTAGATCACTGTCGAACTTGACGATGCCTTTGATTTCGACATCGGTGGAAAGCACATTGCGAGTGGCACCAGCAGTGGAGCGGGGCGCGGCTTGCGTCGCTTGAGCGGCAGCCTGGGATCCGTAGGTTGGCGGAGTGGAAACGGGGGCTGATTCCGGATGGCGTGTTTCCGGATGAGGAGGTGTGAGGCGGTTTGCTTCGCTGTTGTCTTGGCCGATTACTTTTTTGAACACGATTATTTAGAGTGGTTGGAGTTGGAGATAAGTCAAATTATGAAAAAATGGATCCAGAGTTTCAAGGCTGTGCGGGGGCGGATTCCGCAGGAGCAGTCGGTAATTCCGGCTCTACGACAGGCTCAGGAGTGACCTCTGCTTCTGGGATTACCGCGGGTTCTGGAGCGATGACGGGGGCTGGTGGTGCTGGAGGAGAATCCGCAGCGGGTGCTGCTGGCGCAGGCGGAGGCTCGATTTCGAGCGGAGCTTTCGCTTTCGCATTGGCAATGCGGCTGGAAGCGGCTTGGCCGAACGGACTGTTCGGAAACATGTTTGTCACCTTGGTGTAGAATTCGTTAGATTTTTCAGCTTCGCCGCGTGATTTTGCGAGATCCCCTAGAGAAATAAGCGCATACGGAGCGATGTATTTCGCATTGGGATTGGTGGAGAGGCTTTCAAAAAGTTTGGTGGCTTCGTCGATTT
>Ga0335395_10001509_pt1 | contig 14601 bp, 12 predicted proteins | sample MAT02_FD_205744 | JGI IMG/M metagenome (GOLD analysis project Ga0335395, IMG submission 205744) | Freshwater microbial communities from Lake Fryxell liftoff mats and glacier meltwater in Antarctica - MAT-02 (spades assembly) (version 2) ...
CTCTCCGACGAGACCCTCGACACCGACCTGAGCTGGGCGCTCCACGAGCGGCCGTCGTACACGCAGCTGCTCGAGCGCGTGCTCGGCCAGGTCGCCGCCCGTCGCCGCGAACGGACCACCGAGCGCCTCCACCAGCTCTCCAAGAGGTGGGCTGACTCCCGGGAGTTCAGGCCCTGGGCGAATTCACAAAGTACGACGCGGACTTGTGGCGAAAGGCGAGTGCTGACAAGGTGTTGGGAAAGTCCACGTCGGACTGCTTCGAACAGCCCTGATCGGTCGGCTCACCAGCGCAGCACGGACGCGGCCCAGGTGAAGCCGGTGCCGAAGGCGGTCATCACGATGATGTCGCCGTCTTTGATCCGGCCCTGCTCGCGGGCCTCGTCGAGGGCGACGGGGATCGTGGCGGCGGACATGTTGCCGTAGCGCTCAACGTTGGAGAACAGGCGCTCGGCGGGTACGCCGGTGCGGGCCCGGGCGGCCTCCATGATGCGGGTGTTGGCCTGGTGGGGGATGAGGAGATCGACCTGGTCGGGGGTGATCTGCGCGCGGGCCATCGCCTGGGCCGCGGCCTCGCTCATCGCCGTGACCGCGTGCTTGAACACGGTGTTGCCCTCCATGTGCACCGTATGCGCCAGCGCAGCGACGGTCTCCTGCGAAGCGGGCGCCCGGCTGCCACCCGCGGGTTGGTACAGGACCTGGGCGAGGTTGCCGTCGGCGCCCCAGGCCGAGCCGAGGATCCCCGAGCGGCCGTCGCCGGGCCCGAGGATCGCCGCGCCGGCGCCGTCGCCGAACAGCACGCAGGTGCCGCGGTCCTGCCAGTTGACGACCCGGCTCATGACCTCGGCGCCGACGACCGCGATGTGCCGCGCACCACCGTGGATCAGGCCCGACGCGATCTCGAGGCCATAAAGGAATCCCGAGCAGCCAGCGCTGACGTCGAAGGCGGCCGGTCCCCGCAGGCCCAACTTGTGCTGCAGCCAGCACGCGGTCGACGGGAACAACGTATCGGGCGTCGAGGTGCCGACGATGATCGCGTCGAGCTCCGAGGGCTCGATGCCGGCGGCGGCGCAGGCGGCGAGCACGGCCTCGGCGGCGAGGTCCGAGGTGGCGACCCCCGGCGCGGCGATCCGGCGCTCGCGGATCCCGGTGCGATCACGGATCCAGGAGTCCGAGGTCTCGACCATCGCCTCGAGGTCGGCGTTGGTGAGCACGCGCGGCGGGAGGGCGCGGGCCGTGGCGAGGATCTTGAGCGAGCAGGGCATCGTAAAAAATCCGGAGAGTCCGCGACCGTGCTAGCCGGTCGCGTCCAGTCCGGCAAGCGCGGTGGTCGTGGTCGACTACCACAAAAGCGCGCGCGCTCGGTCCTGGAGCCATGAACAGTGTCACAAGGGTGCGCACGGGTCCGCCGCCGGATGCGCCGTGAATCTGCGAAAGCGCGCCGGGGCCTGGTAGAGTGCGGACGGCCGCATGCTCCGCACTCGACCTGTCCCGCTCCCTTCGACCTCCGTGTCGTCCGCCGTTTCGTCCGCCGTTTCGTCCGCCGTTTCGGTCCTCCGTCTGGCGCCGGTGCTGGCAGTGCTGCTCGCGTTCGGCTGCGCCTCGTCGCTCGAGCGGGCCCGCGTCGCCCGCGACAACCGCGATTACCCCAAGGCCGAAGAGTATTACCGCAACGCGATGACGAAGGACCCGGAGGACGGGCCCCGGGCCCAGAAGGAGCTGGCCGCGCTCAAGGTCACGCTGGCGCACAACAAGCTCAAGAAGGATCCGGTCGCCGCGGAGAAGTTGTTTCGTGAGGCGCTCGCGCTCGACGCCGCCGACGACAAGGCGATCGATGGCCTCGGCCGGGCCCAGGCCGAGCAGGGCAAGCTCGACGCGGCGATCACCACGCTCGGCGCCGCCGACTGCACCCTGTGCCGCCGTTACCTCAGCGTGCTGCTGCTGGATCGGGCGGCGAAGCGCGAGCAGTCCGGGGACGTCGAGGGGGCGCTGGCCGACTTCACGCAGGCGCAGTTGCTGGTCCCGGACGTGACCACCGCGCTGGCGATCGCCAGGCTCAACGAGACCAAGAAGGACAAGGAGGGGCTGCTCAAGGCGGTCGAGGCGGCCGTGCCGTTGATCCGCAACGAGGACGGCGTGGCCCAGGCGCAGTTCAAGGCGCTGCGCGAGAAGGCGGTCATGGCCGCGGCGGCGGCCGCCGATGTGGAGACGATCGACCGCTGGCTCAATCTGTTCCCGCCGGGGGCCGGCGGCGACGAGTGGTACGTGCTGCAGTTGCGGGTGGCGCAGCAGCTCTACCGCGAGGCCAGGACGGACCTGGCGGTCACGCGGGCGCGGCACATCCTGGGGCCCAAGCACGCGGGCACCTTGCCGGCCAGCCGCAAGACGGAGTTCGACCGCCTGTTGGCCGACATCTACCGCCTGCTCGGCGTGAAGTTCCTGCGCGAGGGCAAGATCGTCGAGGCCGACGACAACTTCCGCCAGGCGATGGAGTTCGCGCCGGACGACAACAAGATCAAGCTGCTACGCGCCCTCGCGATCGCCGGCCTCAAGGACGTGCCCAAGGCGATGCAGGTGCTGCAGGCGCTGCCCAAGGACACCCGCGGTTACAACGAGGTCGCGGCGATCCTCGAGAGCCTGGTCGTCCACATGAAGCTCGGCGAGAGCGACATCGAGGGCGCCCGCGCGGCGCTGGCGCGGGCCCAGGCGGCCAGCCCGGAGCAGCCGGAGGTCCACCTGGCGATGGCGGAGATCCTGACCATCTCGCCAGTGAGCGGGCTGGCGAAGAAGCAGCTCAAGGAGCTCAAGAAGACCGGCATGGTCAAGTACCCCGGCGACGAGGTGAACCGCTACGGCGAGGCCCTGAGCGAGCTGGCCTGGGCGCGCGAGCAGTCCCGGGGCCTGGGCGAGGGCTACCTGTTTCGCGGCCCCGACATCGACGGCCGCATGAACGCCCTCGAGCGCCAGATCCGGGTATTTTACCCGTTCGCGGTCGAATTCAACGCGGATTCCACGGCGATCCTGCGGCTTCGCGGGACCGGCGGGACGGTCCAGGTGCTCGGTCCGGGGGGCTTCGAGCAGACCGTCTCGGTGCCGGCGGGCGGCAGCAGCGAGGTCACAGTGCGCGAACCGGGCTTCGTGACGCTGCGCGTCGGCAAGCGGACGCTTAGCCTGATCACCGAGCCGTACACCAAGCTGACGCTCGAGCTGTAGTACACTCGCGGGCCATGGCTGGGTGTCCCTATCGCAAGATCCGCCCGCTCGGCGAGGGATCGATGGGGGACGTTCACCTCTGTGTGGACGTCCAGCAGCGGCGCCTGCTCGTCGTGAAGTGGCTGCGCGCCGAGCTGCACGAGGGTAGTCAGGCGGCGATCCGCTTCCGTCGCGAGGCGGAGCTGATGACCAAGGCCAACTTCCCCGGCGTCATCAAGGTCGAGGAGTGGGGCCTCGATGAATTCGGGCGCACCTGGATGGCGATGGAGTTCGTCGACGGGCTCATCCCGTCCGCGGTGGTCGGGCCCGGCGACTGCTGGTCCGTGCATCGCCTGCTGTCGGTCGTCGGCGAGAGCCTCGACGACCTGCACGGCCTCGGCGTCGTACACCGCGACCTCAAGCCCGAGAACGTGCTGCTGCGCTCCGCGCCGGGCGGCTGGGAGCCGATCATCATCGACCTCGGGATCGCCAAGTGGCTCGCGCAGGAGACCGCGACCGCGAGCGGCTCGGTGTTCGGCACGCCGCATTACATGAGCCCGGAGCAGTGCCGCGACACCAAGAGCGTGGGCCCCGCGACCGACCGCTACGCGATGGCGATCATCGCCTTCGAGCTGCTCGCCGGACGCCGACCCTACGAGGGCCGGACGATCCCCGATCTGCTGCGCCAGCACCTCGAGTCGCCGGTCCCCGACCTGCAGATCCCGCGGCGACTGCGGGCCGGTCGCAGCCACGACACCGGCACCAAGACGACGGCCACCTACAACACGCCGCAGCTCGACGCCTTCATGAAGAAGGCGATGGCCAAGGATCCGCGCCAGCGCTACGGCAGCGCCGACGAGATGGCCCGCGAGTTCGAGCGCGCGGCCCGGGCCGACGACCTGTTCGAGCCGGCCGACGTCGCCGACCTCGCCCCGCTGTTCCCGCCCGCGGCGTTCCCACTCGCGGAGATCATCCTCGACGGCGAGCCGCGCCAGCGCTTCGACCTGCGCCACGGACCGCTGGTGCTCGGGCGCCACGAGGCCTGCCAGATCGTGCTCAACTCGCCGCGCCTGTCTCGCCTGCACGCCTGCGTGTACCTGCACCGCGGCCGGATCTGGGCGGCGGACCTGCACAGCCAAAACGGCACGCTGTTCCAGGGGCGGGCGCTCGCGTCCGGCGTGCCGATGCCGTTCGCGGCCGGCGCCCAGACGTCCGTGTTCACGCTCTACAACCGCAACGTCGCGATCCGCCTCAGCGCCCCCGAGAAGTGACGTGCGGACCCCCGCGCTGTGGCTGTTCGGACCGGCGCTCGCCTGGGCCCTCGTGGCGCTCGCCGGCCTGGTGAGCACGGCCGTTGACCCAAGCGCCTGGTCGGAGGTCGACCGCGCCGCGGCCGGTCTCGCCGGCTCGGCGAGCTGCGGGAAATGCCACCCGGCACAGGTGGAAAGTTGGCACGCGACCTACCACCGCACGATGACGCAGCCGGCCCGCGGGGCCGCCGTGCTCGCGCCCTTCGCCGGCGAGTCGATCGAACATATGGGGTTTCGCGCGACCATGACGCGCAGCGGGGCAGGGGCGCCGCACCTGCGCGTCGAGCCGGTCGACGGCGGGCCGCCCTTGCTCGACACCGACATCGCGCTGACGGTCGGCAGCCACCGCTATCAACAATACGTCGCCCGCCTCGATCGCGGCGGCGGACCCGGTGAGCTGTGGCGCCTGCCGGTCGCCTGGCATATCGGCAGCGAGCGGTGGATCCCGATGAACGCCGCGTTCCTCGAGCCCGAGGGCCAGCGCGGCGACAGCGAGGATTACCTGCGCCACCTGAGTCGGTGGAATGATAACTGCATCATGTGTCATAACACCGAGCCCGTGCCTGGCCTCGGGGACCTGTCCGATCGGACATTCGCCAGCCGCGTCGGTGAGTTCGGGATCGCCTGCGAGGCCTGCCACGGGCCGGCCGGGGCCCACCTCGCGCGCCAGGCCGACCCCGCGCGGCGGCTGCTCGGCGGGGCCGGTGACCCCGCGATCGCGCACCCCGGGCGCCTGGCGCCGCGCGAGGAGGCCGGCCTGTGCGGGCGCTGCCACGGCAACCGCATCGCCGCCGACGTGGCGGCGGTGCTGCGCGGCGGCGATGGGTTTTTGCCGGGCACCGACCTCGCCGCGGTGTCACGACCCATATACGCGGACTCGCAGCTCGCCGGATCCGACGAGACCCCGTTCGCGCCGCGCTTCTGGCCCGACGGCACCGCGCGCCTGAGCGCCTACGAGTATCAGGGCCTGCTGCAATCTCCCTGCTATCAACCCTCGGCGCCCGGCGGGCTCGGCTGCAACCATTGCCACGACATGCACGGCGCCGCTCCGGACATGCAAGTGCGGGCCGGTCGCGCGGGACCGGCGGCCTGCGACGGCTGTCACGCCCTCGACCGCCAGCACGGCGGTCACGGCCCGGCGACACTTTGCCAGGACTGTCACATGCCGCGCATCACCTACGGCCTGCTCGAGGGCATGATCAGCCACCGGATCAGCAACCCCGATCCGGCGCAGTGGGTCGGCCGGCACGATCAGCCCGACGCATGTACGCAGTGCCACGTCGACCGCTCGCGGCGCTGGGCGGGCGCCCACATGGCGACCCTCGGGTTCCCGCCTGAGGCGCCCGGGGAGCTCGCCGCCGAGGCGCCCGAGGAGGCGTGGGCCTCGCGTGTGCTGCTGGATCTGTACGGCGGCGATCCGGTGCAGCGCGTGCTCGCTGCCCACGCGCTCACGCGGCCGGGCGTGCCGGTCCCGGCCAGCATCCGCCTGCCGTGGCTGGTCGACGCGCTCGAGGACAATTATCCCGCCGTGCGCTTCATGGTCTGGCAGGCGCTCGCCGAGCTCGCCGCGCTCGCGCAGAGGCAGGATCTCGGGCCCTTGATCAGCGCCTACGACCCCCACGCCGCGGCGGAGCTGCGTCTGCCGGCGATCGACGCCCTGCGCGCGGCCCTCGGGCCTGGCCCATTGACCCCCGAGCGCCGGGAGGCCCTCGAGGCGCGCCAGGACGCCGTGATGCTGTGGATCGGCGAGTGACGCGGGTATGCTGCGAGCGCCATGAGTCCAGAGCGACACCTGCGGCTGTCCCTCGCCCTCGCCGCGCTGTTCCTGGCGATGGGCCTGTGGCTCGAGGCGATGATCGGCCTGCGCATGACCGGCTGGGTCGACGATCCGCTGCGTCGTGAATTCCTGCGCCTCGGCCACGCGCACGGCGGCCTGCTCGCGCTGCTCAACCTCGGACTCGGCCTCGCGCTCGAGCGGCTCGGCACACCCGCCGCCTGGGCCGGCACGATCCGCGGTGCGGCGTGGGTCGGCGCGTTGCTGGTCGGGGGTGGCTTCGTCGCGGGAGGGCTATTGCACGGACCCACCGACCCCGGCCTGCCGATCCTCGTGGTGCCCGCGGGCGCGCTGATGCTGCTCGGATCGCTGGTCGCCGCCGCGCTGCTGCGGCCTGATGACCGCACCCCCGGTGCGTAGCGCGTGCTACAACGGCCGTCCTTTCCATAGGAGCCGTGATGAAAAACCGTGGTGTGGGAGGTGTCGATCGCAGGCAAGGCGAAGACGCGGGTCACCGGCCCCGGCGACCCGGCGCCGGTCTCGTGGAGCGGGGGCGCCTACGCGGCCGACGGCGAGGCCTTCGTGTCGACCAGCGACGCCGGCGGCGAGTTCAAGCAGCTCGTGCGCGTGAGCCTGCCGGGCGGCGAGGCCACGCCCTTGACCGCGCCGCTGGCCTGGGACGTCGACGACTTCGCCGTCACGCGCGACCGGAGGCAGCTCGCCGCGGTCGCCAACGAGGGCGGCACTTCGCGGCTGCACATCTACGACATGACGACCGGGCGCGAGCGGCCGCGGTGCGACGCCGACCGGATCCGCTGCGCGATCGACATCGTCGGGATCTCCAACTTCGTCACCTTCCTCGAGCACACCGAGGCCTATCGCCGCGACCTGCGGCGCGTCGAGTACGGCGACGAGCGCGACCCGAAGATGCGCGCCTTCTTGCAGAAGATCTCACCGCTGACCCAGGCCGAGCGCATCACCAAGCCGCTGTTCGTCATCCAGGGCCGCAACGACCCGCGCGTGCCGGTCAGCGAGGCCGAGCAAATGGTCGCCACGCTCAAGGAGCGCAGCACCCCGGCCTGGTACCTCGAGGGCAAGGACGAGGGCCACGGCTTCAATAAGAAGCGCAACCAGGATTATCAAATGTACGCGACGATCCAGTTCATGCGGGCATACCTGCTCGACGGCATGCAATGGTCGCGGCCAGTGGTCGGGGTCGGGTGTGGTCACCGGGCTCGACTCGCGGCCGCGTGCGCAACACGCGTTGTCGGCTCGCGTCGGTCGGCGCCCGCTCGAGGATCTCCCGGAAACAATGGTCTGTGGGTCGGGGTGGCCTCTGCCGAGCTTGTGCGGGCGGGCGCTTGTGGCCGCTCGCTTCATCGCTTACAGGTATCGATATGAACGCCCCCGCGATCTTGTTGGTGACCGATCGGGACGGGGTCCGCGGCTTCGTCGATGTCGGCGACGACGGCTGGACCCCCAGCAGCTCCGAGACGCTCATCCAGCTCAGCGACGGCGGCAGCGTGCGCGTGCCGACCAGCCTCCTGACCGCCCTGGACGAGGTCAACTACTTCCTGTCGTGCAGCCTCGCCGACCTGCTCAACCCCGATGATATCCCGCCGCCCGAGCCGGCGAAGCCGGTCGCGGCGAAGCCGGTCGCGGCGCAGCCGGTCATCGCGGCGCAGGCCGTCATCGCGGCGCAGCCCGTCGCGGCGGAGTCGCTGACCGCGGAGGCGGTCGCCGAGGACTCGCTCACCGCGCAGTCGATCGCCGACGATGCCGAGGACGAGGACGGCCCGAGGACGCTGGTCGCGGGTCGCAACCTACGCATACGCCAGCAGGTCCGCGGCCACAGCGAGCAGGTCGAGGTGTCGCTGTTGCACGAGGACCTCGAGGTCACGCGGGTGGCGGTCGATCGGATCGTCGACGGGCCGGTGCCGCCGCGCCAGGAGGGGGACGTGACGATCTACTCGGTGCTCGAGGAGGTGCTCGTCGTCGAGAAGCGGCTGGTCGTGCGCGAGGAGCTGCACGTGCGTGTGCGCCGGAGCGAGCGCGTCGAGACCCGCCAGGTCGACCTGCAGAGCGAGGAGCTCGCGGTCGAGGAGCAGACGGCTGTGCGTGCCGCCCCACCGCCGCCGCCGCCACCCTCACCATCGTCTTCGTCCTCGTTCTCGGGGCGCCCGACGCCGCCGCCGATCCGGCGCAGCGAGGGCTGAAGGCTCGCGCTCACAGCAGCGGGGAGAGCATGCGCGCGAACGACTCGCCGAGGCGTTGATGCAGGCGGAGCTGCTTGCGGCCCTCGCGGCGCACCTCGAGCGCGTGCGCGAGGTAGCCGGTGAAGACCTCGGCGAGCGCGTCGGCGACGCCCTGATCGTAGAGCATCGCGGTGACCTCGTAGTTGATGTAGAAGCTGCGCACGTCCATGTTGGCCGAGCCGATCGCGGCGAGGGTGCGGTCGACCAGCAGCGTCTTGGAGTGCAGCATGCCGGGCAGGTACTCGTAGATCCGCACGCCGGTCTCGATGCACTCGTCGTAGTAGCTGCGCGCGGCGAGGCTCACGAGGGTGCTGTCGTTGTTGCGCGGCAGCGGGACCAGCACGCGCACGTCGACGCCGCGCAGGGCGGCGGTCTTGAGGGCGAGGTTGAGGGCGTCGTCGGGCACGAAGTAGGGCGTGGCGATCCAGCAGCGGTCGGTGGCCGTGGCGATCGCGGCGATGAACTGCGCGGCGATGCCGAGCCCGGGCATCATGTCGGGGCCCGAGGGGATGATCTGGACCATTGGGCCCCGCGACCCCTCGACCGGGCGAGCGGTCAACTCGTGGAGGATCTGCTGGCTGATCCGGGGGTCGTCGGGCTCGAGGTCGACGGTCTCGCCGGTGGCCGCCAGCCAGTCCTCGAGGAAGATCGCGTGCAGGCCGAGCACGGCGTCGCCGGTGAGCCGCAGGTGCAGGTCGATCCACAGCCGGCCGTCGGGCGCGTGACCGAGGTACTCGTCGCCGACGTTGAGCCCGCCGGTGAACCCGATCGCGCCGTCGACGACCATGATCTTGCGGTGGTTACGAAAGTTGATCCGGCCGTTCCAGCGCAGGCGCAGGCGCACGCGCCCGTAGGGCAGCACCTCGCCGCCGGCGGCCCGCAGGCGATCGAACAGCGACGCGGGGGTGCCGAGGCAGCCGAAGTCGTCGTAGAGCAGACGGACCTTGACCCCGGCGCGCGCCTTCTCGCACAGCAGATCGATCCAGCGGCGACCGACGCTGTCGTCGCGCCAAATGTAGTACTCGAGCAGGATCGACTGCTCGGCCGCTCGCATCGCCGCCTCCATCGCCTCGTAGGCGGCCTCGGGTACCTGCAACAGGTCGGCCGTGGTGGCCCGCCGCAGCGGCGCCGCGGTGACGTTGATCGCCAGCCGCACGAGCCCGCGTAGCGGCTCCTCGAGCTCGTGCAGCGGGGTCTCGAGCGGGACCAAGCCGCGCGTGGCCAGGGTCGGGAGCACGCCGCGGCGGGCTCGCAGGCGTCGGCGTCGACGCACGCGCAGGCGACCGAACAGGTAGTAGCCGACCAGGCCGATGCCCGGCAAAAAGATCAGCGCGAGCAGCCAGGCCATCGTCGAGGCCGGTCGTCGGCGCTCGAGCACGACGAAGCCCGTGACCGCTATCACGTAGATCATCGTGACGAGCTCGAGGACCCATCGCGCTTGCAGCAGTTCGAGCACCGGCGCGCACTCTACCGGATCGTCGTCGGCGCGGGCCACCGACGGTGACAGGCGGGCGTCGGCGGTTATAGTTGCCGCCCATGGCGAGCCAGCCCGATCAGTCCAGCACGACGCACCTGCACCCCGTCGATCCGGCCAGCGGCGAGGCGCTCGCGCCGGTCGCCTGCACCACGCCGCGGGAGCTCGCCGAGGTCGTGTCCGCGGCCCGATCGGCCCAGCCGGCGTGGGCCGCATCGACGATCGAGGCGCGGGCGACCCGGCTGCGCGCGTTCGCGGCGGCGCTGCAAGGCGAGGCCAGCGAGCGGCTGGCGCAGCAGCTCTCCCAGGAGATGGGCAAGCCGATCCGCGAGGCCCGGGCGGAGGTCCGCGGGGTCGCGACGCGCATCGAGGCGTTCATCACCCAGGCCCAGGCGGCCAGCGCCGAGGAGACCGGCACGGAGGGGGGGATCCGCGTGACGGTCCGCTGGCGCCCGCTCGGCGTCGTCGCGGTGATCGGCCCGTGGAACTACCCCGTGGCGACGCCGAACAACCTCGTGATCTCGGCGTTGATGACCGGCAACGCGGCGGTGTTCAAGCCCTCGGAGTTCACCCCGCACACCGGCGCGATGTATTACGCGGAGCTGTCGAGGCACCTGCCGCCCGGTGTTTTGGGCCTGGTCCAGGGGACAGGTGAGGTCGGCGCGGGGCTGGTCGCCAGCGCCGTCGACATGATCGCCTTCACCGGATCGATCGCCACCGGTCAGGCGATCATGCGCGCCGCCGCGGCGACCATGAAGCGCCTGGTGCTCGAGCTCGGCGGCAAGGACCCGATGATCGTGCTGCCCGGCGCCGACCTCGAGGCCGCGGCCCGCCACGCCGCCACGGAGGCGACCCGCAACGCCGGTCAGGTGTGCGTCGCGGTCGAGCGCATCTTCGTGCATCAGGACATCGCCGAGGCGTTCGCCGCCCGGGTCGCCGAGATCGTGCGCAGCTTCGTGGTCGGCGATCCCCGCGACGAGAACACGCAGATCGGACCGATGGCCAACGCCCGCCAGCGCGACCTGGTGCTCGGCCAGCTCGCCCGGGCGCGGGCGGCCGGCGCCCGCTTCCTGGTCGAGGGCGAGGCCCGCGGCCCGGGGTTTTATCTGACCCCCAGCGTCGTCGTCGGCGTCACCGCAGAGATGGACCTCGCGCGCGACGAGACCTTCGGGCCGGTCGTCGCCATCCAGGTCGCCCGCGACGCCGACGAGGCGGTCGCCCGCGCCAACGACACCATCTACGGCCTCGGCGCCAGCGTGTGGGGCCCGCCTAGCCGCGAGACGGACGCCATCGCCGACCGCCTCGAGGTCGGCATGGTCGGGGTCAACCGCGGCCTGAGCACCGCTGGCGGGGCCCCGTGGGTCGGCTGGAAGATGTCCGGCTTCGGCTACACCCGCAGCGTCGCCGGCATGCGCCAGTTCATGCAGCCGCAGTCGCGGGCCTCCCGCGCCTGATCCCGGGGCTTGCGCCGGCTGCGATTGATCGATCCGCGGCGCGCGGGTTTGTTATGGTTCGCCGCGTGGGGCTCCTTTCCACGCTGCTACACGAGGCGAGCGCGCGTCGCCCGGCCGAGGTCGTCATTGAGACCGATCGGCCGGTTCGCATGCGCCTCGCCGACGGTACGAGCGCCGAGCTGGCCGCGTCGGTCCAGGGCACCGCCATCTCGGACGAGCTGTCAGACCTGCTGACCACCGAGCAGCAGGTCGACCTCGCGCTCGGCGAGTCGGTGAAGTTCGACCTCGTGGTCGGTCTCTATACCTGGCACCTCGTCGGCGAGACGGCGCTCGAGGTCGTGTCGGTGCGCGCCTGCCCGACCGGCGAGCTGCTCGATGCCAGCGACAGCGTCCAGATCCCGATCGAGCCCGATGACGTCGAGATCGATCCGCAGGACATCCCGCGGCTGCGTCGCGCGCCGTCGTCGGGGCCCTCGGAGATCGACATCGACATCAACTTCGATGACAACCTCGATGATGAGGTCGCAACGACCTCGCTCGCCGACGACCGGCCGCCCGCGGGCTTGCGCCTGGCCGCGCTCAAACCTGTCCCCGCGGACAGCAAGCCGCAGCCGGTGTGGCCGCGTCGGGTCGCCCGCGTCGCGCCCGACCGTGCGCCTCGTGGCGCCACGGTGGCGCGCACCACCGCCGCTGCACGGACGCCAGCCGACACCTCGCCGGGCTGGTCGCGCGACGGACGGCGCGCTCGCACGGGCCCGCAAGCGACCCCACAACTGACGCCACAAGCACAAGCGACGCCACGAGCGGTGCAGGGTGTGCAGCCGGCGAACGCCCGCCAGTTGCCGCTGCGACGGGCCCCGCGGCGCGAGGACATGGTCGAGCTGCGCACCGCGTTCGAGCCCGGCAGCCTGGCGCTGCTGCTGCGCGCCAGCGGTCACGCCGAGGCGCTGGCCGCCGCGCTCGAGCTGCCGTCGCTGACGCTCGGCGAGTCCGACACGCCGGCGCAGGCGAGCGCGCGCCTGGGTGAGCTCGGCACCGGCGGCGTGCTCATCGTGCGCGCCGAGGACCCGAGCCCGTGGCTGGCCTGGCTGCTGCGCCGGGTCGAGGAGGGTCGCCGCGTGATCGTCGAGACCGAGGCGCTCACGCCCGCGGGCGCCCGGCGGATCCTGCTCGGCGTCGGCGCGTCACCCCGCGCGGAGCTGTGGCTCGACGCGGTCCGGGTGCTCAGCGTGACGGTCAGCGACGACAACTGGATCTTGCTGTCACCGGGCAACTGACGCGTGTGAGCTGTCCTTCGGGACAGGCTGTCCTTCGGGACAGGCTGTCCTTCGGGACAGGTTCATCGAACCTCGAGGTCGACCTCGATGCCCTTCTCGCGACAGGCCGCGAAGATCTCCTCTGTGAGGCGCTCCGCGTCCGCGCCGTCGCCGGGCGGGAGCTGCAAGATCACGTGCGGGCGCTTCGCCGCGAGCGCCGCCATGCGCTCGTGGTGCGCGAGCAACCGGCTAAATGCCGCGTAGGCGCCGAACACCAGACACGCGATGAGGGCGACGAGGGGGAACATCGGCGCGGCATCGTAGCGTGGTAGCGGCACCGCCGGCAATGCGCGAGGCGCCGGGCCTCATACGAGGCTGCGCTGCCCGGGGTCGGTGGCCAGCATGCCCTGCAGACGCGCCGTCCAGCCGTCCGGGAGCCCCGCCGGGACCAGGCTGGCGGCGTCGAAGTCGCCGCTGACGTGATCGAAGGGGGCGGGCAGGGCGGCGGGCGCGAGGGCCAGCTCGAGCAGCACGACCCCGGCGCTGAAGATGTCCGTGGCCGGCGAGGCGCCGGGGCGCGGCATTTGTTGCGGGCCGATGCCCGCGCTGCGCAGCTCGGGCGCCAGGTATCGCAGCGTGCCCGCGTGACCGGCCCGTCCGCGCTCGCCCTGCGCGAGGCCGAAGTCGGCGAGCGCGATCGGTGAGCCCTCGCGGGCCTCGCGGACCAGGATGTTGGCCGGCTTGATGTCGCGATGCACCGCGCCCGCCGCATGCACCGCGCGCAGGGCGGACCGCAGCTCGGCGCCGACGCGCGGCAGGTCGTGCGGGCCGAGCAGGCGCCGGCGCATGGCGACGCGCAGGTTGCCGCCGCGACACAGGCTCAGCGCGACGAAGCGTCGGGTCGGCTGGACGTCGAGCAAGGCGACCACGTAGGGGCTGCGCACGCGGGCCAGCGTGCGCGCCTCGGCGAAGAAGCGGGCGCCGATCACCCGCGCCTCGCCGCGGGCCGCGTCGTCGCGGGCCTCGCCGATCAGCCGCTTGATCGCCACGTCGCGACCGACCCTGCGATCGAAGGCCTGGTAGACGACCGCGTGCCGGCCGCGGCCGAGCGGACGGCCGAGCTCGTAGCGCTCGACGCCGAGGCCCTCGGTCAACTCGACCTCGTCGAGGCCGGCTAACAACGCGAGGCCGCGGCTCGGCGCTGGCCCGCCCGCGCCGCGCCGCACCGCCTCGTTGTAGCCCCGCAGCGCGCGCGCGTGATCGACGTCGACCGAGAGCACCGCCTCGTAATGACGCAGCGCCGCGAGCACCTCGCCCGCGGCCGACAGCGCCTCGCCGAGCAGCAAGTTGGCGGCCACGTAGGCCCCGGCCGGGCTCCAGCGGCTGGCCTGCACGCCTGGCAGCGTCAGCACGGCGCGCGCCAGCTCGACGCCCAGGTCGGGCGCGAGCGCGTCGCACAGCTCGGTCGCCAGCAACAGCAGCAGCTCCGGCCGCGGCCGCAGCCGCGTATACCCGGCGACGCTGACCAGCGCCCCCCGCAGGTAACCACCGCGGCTGAGCTCGCGCACCTGCGCCTCGACGATGCGCAGCGGCGCGGCCTCGGCGAGCAGGCGCGTCAGCGACGCGACCCCCGCGTGCTCGCGCGGCAAAGCTGCCCCTTCGGACAGCCGGGTCAGCACGGCGCGAAGCGCCAGCTCGAGCGCGGGGTCACTCATGATGGGATGTCCCTTCAGACATGTCGGGTGTCACGCGGATACCTCGAGCGTCAGGCGGCCCTCGGGCAGCGCGAGGTGCAGGCGGTCGCCGATCATCAGCTCGAGGCTCGCGCCGGGCCCGAGCGGCTCGTTGCCGAGATGCGCCGCCACGCCGGCCGCGATCTGCAGGCCCAT
>Ga0335395_10001511_pt1 | contig 14596 bp, 12 predicted proteins | sample MAT02_FD_205744 | JGI IMG/M metagenome (GOLD analysis project Ga0335395, IMG submission 205744) | Freshwater microbial communities from Lake Fryxell liftoff mats and glacier meltwater in Antarctica - MAT-02 (spades assembly) (version 2) ...
ACATTTAATACTATATCAATATTTATTGTTAAGTGGACTCTCTTTCTTCTATTACCTCTATATTCTCTTGATTGAAATTTTCTACTTCTAAAAGGTTCTGATATTTACTTCCATTTATATATAGGCTGGAAATATCCTCTAAGAGTTCTAAGTCATTTATACTTATCTCGAACATTTGATATTGAGAAGGAGTAGTAGATAATACATAGCTAAATTCTTCTATATCTAATAAATCTTCTTCTGTATTTTCTATATTGAACATAGGAGCAAAGCTAGTCATAGAAGTTCCATTAGTAAGATAGAAACAAGGAATAGAGATTGATTGTTTGTCTTTGATATAAATATCTGGAGTAGTATTATTAGTTATAATTTGGAACATAAGTAATTAAAAAGCTATACAACTAAAATAACATGAATAAGTTACCTCATCAACTTTTATTTGACAGTCAAATGTTATTACAAGAGATAAATAAAAAATACCCTAAAGCCTTAGAGGAAACAGTAGAACAATTACAGAAGATAAAAAAGAAATATAAGTTAAAAGAAATAGTAGCTAATGAATACGTGGTAGAGGAAAAGTAAGATGAATAAATTAGAGTTAAGTGCTATTAAATGTCGTAGCTTGTTAGAATATTTAATTAGAAAGTATCCTGAATCATTAGAAAAAGAAGTAGTAGATTATTTACAGCAGTGTAGTCTATTTTATAGGGATAACGCTAGACAAAATAAAGAAAAAAAATTAAAGTCGAAAGATTATCTCTTAAAAGACTTAGAGCTATTTTAAATATTAGTAAAAATATAACCCTAGAGAGCTATTAACTTTCTAGGGACTTATTAATAATTATTTGGTTTTACTCTTAAGATAATTTTCTAAAATAGTGGATAATGCAGATGAATGACTCCATATTTTATTTTCCACCATGTACTGTTCTAGTAATTCCTTTTGTTCATCAGATAGAAATGTAGTAACGCTTTTCTTTTTAGTAGCCATTGTTTTATACCTCAGTAAAATAAGTAGTGATTAGGTTTTGTAGTTCAGAAGTTTCTTTATAAAGCCAAATTAGTCTAGTAGTTCCATTACACAACCTCTCTTCTTGTCGTCTCTCTAGATTTAATTTTTTAGCTTGTTTAGAAATATATTTTCCTAAGCTAGAACGAATTTCTAGTTTATGAGCGTGATTAAAACCTAGGTCAAAAGCTACCTCTACTACGCCTCTCCACTTCTCTTCATTAGCTGGTAAAAGTGGCTGAGTAACTCCTAATATATCAATAACTAAGTCTTTGATACCAGAAGACCATCTAGGATTAGTAGCATCCACACCTAAGAAACTAAGAGCATTAGCTAAGTTTGACACTCTAACATCTACTGGTGGTAAAATTAAAGGCTTTGGTTCTTCTATTAAATTGGGTTGAGTATAACTACCTGTTTTCCGAATAGAAGGAAGAACTTCAGAAGTTACCCACTTACGAAAAGGTTTAGCTTCTGCTTTACGAGAAGTAAGAACTAAAGTATACATTCCTGACTCAGAAATTGCTGAAAGTCTAGTAGTATTTAGATCGTCGGTTAAAGCTACTACCATGCTGTAAGGTAATTCTTGCTTTTCATCTTTGTCCAAGCGGGTTAAAGCGTCTCTACTATTGGAAATTTCCAACACATCGCATAAATCTTTAGCAACAAACCAAGGTTCTCCATCAATACTAATAACTCGAACTTTCTGAGACTCAAAATCAAAAACTAAAATAGCTGAACTATCCATACTAAATATCTTATTTTCTTTGTACTCCTATATTATAGTACACAACTTTAATAGAATGCAAGTTATTTACTCACTCTTAACAATTTCTTTATATTTAACCTATCCTATAAGAGTTTTCAGCAAAGGTAAGAGAAAATCCTTCGGGAGTAATAATAGGTCTAGTTGTAGGCTTAGTAATCTTACTTCCATTATAAGTATCCTCCTTCTGTCCGCTCATTAGTCCTGAATAAATAAGAGGTAAATAAATTAGCCCTTTACGAATAGTGAATCCTTTATCATAATCCTTAGTCTCAGGTCTAACATAATCAATCACCTCCACGAACTTCCTTTCTCTTATAGCATCCTTAGCAATTTTATCTAATGAAACTAATACATCAGTAGTAGTATAGTCAAATTGAGCAGTGAATCCTTTACGAATAAGGGAATATTTAACATAAGAACCAGAACCAGTAGAAGCCATTCTCGTAGCTTCACCTTCATTAGTTACTTGATAAGCGTTAGACTCCACAAATAAGCAAATATAGGATTTCCCATTTATATCGTATAATACTTCATCTCCTATCTCAGTTCCTGCTAAGAGATTTTTTTCATTTAAGAAGCATAATTTACGATGAAGAGGAAAACATTTAGTTAAATCATCTTCTCTGCCATGATGTCCTAAGATTACTGGGTCATCTATATCTTGAAATTGAGTAGCCATTACTTTTGTCTCCTTTCGATTTTAGTTGCTAAATTATATAAGTGAGTATTAATATCTAATCCAGTATCCTTATTTCCACCTTGAATAGTTATAGGTGAGTTAACAGTCACATTGCCACCTTTAGCTATATACTCCTCTACTACTTTAACTAGCTCTTCAATATTTCTATTAAGAGTAGTAGTATTATCTAATTCTTCTTTATGTCTTCTATCTGCTTCATTTTTTTTAACTTGATTAGAGTTATCAAAAGACAATTTAAAAGAATCAACACTTTGTCTAACAGTTTTAAGTGAATCTATTAAGGGTTCTTTAGTAGTAGTAATTCCACCTTTCCTATTAGGGTCATCTACTACAATACTATCTTCTTGACCATCTTGGTCTTTAATAATAGTTCCTTTTTTAGGTTTAGATACTCCACCAGTAATTATTTTAGCAGTATCACTTAAGAGCTTACTAATATTTTTACCAGATACATTAATTAGGTTGTATACTGATTTACTACTATCTAATAGCTGAGTAGTATTACCCTTAAGAGTCTCAACCAAAGTGTTAGTAGTAAATTGTAACTTATCTATTAATGATTTTTGTAGATTAGTAATAGAAATAGCTACATTTTCACTATTATTCTTAGTCTCTTCTTTTTTTTCTTTATCTATAGGAGATTCACTTTTAGAAGTAGAAGTAGCAGAGATATTAGAGCTTTTACTTAACCCTCCAACACTAGGAATATTTGAAGCAGATGTAACATTAATTTTATCTACAGAATTAGTAGTTATATCAATTGGCTTTCTAGCTTCCATAGCTTTTTGAAAATCAGATATAATCTTATCAATACCCTTAGTGGATACAGTAGCAATACTAGCTAAACTATTTTGGTCTTGTCCTCTGAATTGTCTAGCTTTACCTGCTACTTCTCTGTCATCCGCAGTATCAGAAGTTAGTTGAGCAAGAGCTTGTTGAGCTTGTAACTTTTGATTTCTTTGATTACGAGCATTAATAACTTCTTTATTTTTTTCAGATTGTTCTTCTATTTTTGATAATTCAAGAGATAATTCCTTATTAGTTTTTGCTGCTAATATTCCTTGTTCTGCTGATTCTACTGCAAGTTTAGCTGCTAATTTCTCTTCATCAGTAGCATCTTTACGAGCATTAGTACGAGCTTCTTCAACTTTAGCGGTAGCAAGAGCTTGACGAGAATTAATCTCTAACATCTCTAACTCAACTTTCTGTCTTTCTCTAATAATTTTATTCTTAGCTTTTTCTAAATCAAAACTTTCTCTCTCAATTCGTTGTTGGAACTCTAAGAAATTTAAACGATCTTTAGCCTGGTCTTTAGCTAGTTTGTCCTTAGTTAGGTCACTTTTAGCCATTGACTGTTCAATTCCATAAAGAGAATCAATAGAGCTTAATGTTGAGTCCATTAATTCTTTTCTACTATTCAAAATAGAGATTTGAGTGTCATAAGCCTTAGTTAGCATATCACCTATCATTTTCTCTTTATTTGCATTAGCTTCTATCAGAGTTCCCTTCATCTTCAGTTGGGAAAGCTGTTTTTCATAGCTTACAATGATAACGTTTTGCTTAGCTTGTTCAACGTCAAGGGATGAGTTACGTCTTGCTAAATCCTGTTGCTGCTTAATTACTTGGATCTGATTCTGACTAATTTCAGCTTGATTAGATATTTGAGTAGAGATTAAATCTTCACTTCTACCTAATGCAGAGTATTGATCATTAATTGAATCTAACTGTAGCTGAAGTGCATCAATAGAAGCTTTATCTAACTTATTCAACTTAGCTTTTCTTAATTCTGCTTCAGTCTGTAATTTAGTTCTATCTAACTCTAATCTATTAAGACTAATCTGAATCCGCTCTCTTTCTAATGCAGCACGATTAATTAGTTCATTATTTTTGATAGAGTTTAGTTCTAACTCTTGACCTTCTAATAGAGCTTTCTGTTTCATCTCAGCTATTTGTACATCAATCTTAGCTCTCTTTTCAATATCCCCAGTAGACCTTTTACTTAGCTCTAGGATAGAAATTTGATAGTCAGATGTAGCTTTAATTACTGAACTTCTAGAATCCTCAAGTTTAATTTGTTCCTGAAGTTCTTTAGTTAATGAGTCACTTGCACTTACTTGTCTGTTAATAGATTGTTTTTGAGCTTCAATTGAATTACTTTGAGTCTTAGTTAATCTATCAATATCTCTAATAGCTTTATCTACTACAGACTTTTGATAATCTACTTGTAACTGAGATAGCTGCTTCAATATCTCTAAGTATTCCTTACTACCTTTTTGATATAGTTTAAGTTGTTTAGTAAACGCTTCTTGTTGAAGTAAATTCACTTTTTGACTAGATGCGGATATATTATCTTCAAAAGTTTCTCTATCAATATCCCCTTGAAGTAGTTTCTTTTCTCCTTCAATATTGGATATATCAATTTTAGTTTTCTTAAAGTCTAAATTATTCTGGATTAAATTTCTTTCTTTATCTAATGTTTGCTTTCTAAGATTATTTATTTCTTTTTGTAGATTAGCTTCCAATGCTAACCTCTCCTTACTACCTTCCTTATAAAGAGCCATTTGCTTTTTGATAGAATCAATAGTAAATTTAGTTTCTTTAATCTTGGTTTCTTCTACTACTTTGAGTTCTTGTTCCGTTGCACCATCAATTAGAGCAGCTTCCTTTGTAGCTACTTGTTTGTCTAATTTATTTCTTGCGTCTTCAAGTTGAGATTCTAATCGTTCTTTTTTATTTCCAAATTGTATTTTCTGTAATTTAGTAACTTCTTGGGTTAGCTGAGCTTCTAAAGTTAGGCGTTCTTTTGCTCCTAATTTATAAGTAGCTAATTGCTTTTGGATAGAACTAATATTAATTTGAGTTTCTTTTTCTTTTAGGACTCTCAGCTTATCTAAGTCTTTTTCAAAACTACCATTAATAGTTGAACGTTCTAGAAGAGCTTGAATTTTACTAATCTTAGTTTTTTCAAGACTAATTTCTTCATCTATTAGCTCCCGTTTGTTAGCTACTTTTTGCTTATCTAATTTTAATAATTCTCCTTTTAGATTACGTTCTAAGTCTTTACGCTGATTACTGCCTTCTTTAGTTAAGTTAATCTCTTTTTTAATAGCTTCAATATTAATTTGTAATTCTTCTTCTTTAGACGCACGAACCTTCTTAGAATCTTCAACAGAAGTTCCCAATACCATCAACTTTTCTAGCTGTAATTGGCTATCTGCAAAAGTTTTTTTACGATTATCTATTTGAGTTTGTAATCTAGACTTTTGATTTTCAAAGACTTGTTTATCTAGTTTAAGTGTTTCTTTAGCTATTTCTTGTTCAATAGCAATTCGTTCTTTTTTACCTTTTTGATAAATATTAGCCTTTTGAGTTAGAGCATCAATAGTGTTTCTAATATCTTTTTCTTTTAGTTGTCTATCAGCTTCTAAATCTTTATCAGTAGTACCTCTAACAGTAGATTTTTCTAATGTGATTTGTTCAGTTTCTAATTGTCTGCGTTTTTTCTCAAGAGCTACTTCTAGTCTTTCTTTTCTATTATCTAGTTGAGTTTTTTCTAACTTATTTACTTCTTGTATTAATTGTGTTTCAAGAGCTAGCCTTTGAGTGCTACCTTTCTCTGTTAAAGAAATCTGAGAGTTAATTGCATCAATGGATAATTGAACTTCTTGCTCTCTAAGCTTTCTAGTCTTTTCTAAACTTTCGTCAGAAGTACCTTTTAAATTATTTCTTTCTTCTAACGCAGCAATAGTGGACAGTTCAGTTCTTTTAGCTTCAATAGACTCGTTAACTCGATCCTTACCTTGTTTAACTTGAGTCTCCCTTAAAGAGAGTTGAGCCTCTACTAATTGTCTCTCGATCTCAAGGAACTTATCACTACCTTTTTTCTCAATAGCTAATCTAGCTTGTAAGCTTTGAATATTAGAACTAATCTTGTCTTTTTCTAATTGGCGATTTGATTCTAACTCAACTTTAGTAGTACCGTTTATGACAGCCTCTCTAGCTTTTAAATCTCTTTTACCTAAAGCGTTAGTTTGCATCTTAAACTGCTCTTCAATCCTCCGTCTATTGATTTCTAATAGATTAAGATTAAAGTCTTTTTCGTCTAATTCCATAGATTTTCTCAAAGCTTTGATAGCCTTAGCATTTTTTACCTCATCTTTCATTAGCTCGGATAATGTCTTTTGTTTTTCGGATAGTTGAATAGAATATAGATTTTTAGAATCTTTGAGTTCTTCTTCTATATATTGTCTTTTTGTGACATTACCTAATTCCAAATCTTTTTTTAAAACATCAAATCTAGCTTTACTTTGTGCTTTAGCTATCTCTATAGGATTATTGGATTTCTGTGCATTTAAATCTAGCTCTAAAGACTCTAATTCAGCTTTAACCTTAGCTACTTGAGGAGCAGATTCTTTATATAAACTAAGCAATCTTTTTAGCTCAATTTTTTTATTATTAATATTTTCTTCAGTAGTCTTAATGTTTAAGTTATTAACATCTTTAATATAATCTTCCTCTAAGACTAAACCGTACTTTTTCTGTTGCTCTAATGCGTTAGTCTCCATTGTAATAAGGTTTATACGTTGGGTACTAGCAGCTTTTTCATAACCTATAAGAGTCTCAGTTAAATCTTTATAAGCAGCAGGGGTAACTCTACCTTTCATTTGGTCATAGAAAGATTCAAACTTTTTAGCTACTTCTTCACTGCTAATCTCTCCACTTTCTGCTACTGCATTTAGTGATTCAATAAAAGTACCAATACCTGCTTCAAATTTATTAAAGTCAATTGAATCAGCGGATAATGTCTGTTCAGTAGCAACTCCAATTTCTTTTAATGTGCTTAATATCTCATCTTTATTTTTACCAGTAATTGCATCTTTAAGTTTTTCTAATTGTTTAGGATCAATCTCACTTTCTACTTTACCTAGCTCTTTTAATCCTTCAGTAAGGTCTAATGTCCCTTTTAAGGCTTGTTCAGTAAATTTCTGAGTGGAGGATGTTACAAACTTATTAGCACCCTTAGAAGACGCATCTAGAGCGTTATTAAAGTTCTGTAAATCTGTCTCTGCTAACCTAAGAGATTTTTTAAGCGAAGTTGAGAAAGTGGTAGCACCAATATCATCTTTAGTAGTAGATAGGAACTGTCTCTTCTTTTCTTGGTATTTATCACTTAATACACTAAAATCAGCTAAACTTTTTTCTAAGTCTTTAAGATTTATTAATTGAAGTTCCCCTTCAGAAGCTTCATAGCCCTTTTTCATTTTATCTGCTAGAACTTTTAAGTCTTTAGGTATTTCTACTCCAGCAGTAGTAAGGGCATCTCTAGTTTCTTTAAGATTTAATACCTGCTCTAAAGAGTATTTTTTACCGTCTACTTCTTTACCTTTAATAGCATCCTGAATAGATTTTAAAACATCTGTAGGTAATTGACTTACTACTTTACCATCTTCTCCTACTTTATAAATTTCCCCACCAAGAGATTTGATAGATGCTTTAACACTTAAGCTTCCATCTTTAAGGTCAGAAAGAAATTGTTTAGATTTAGTAGTAGAATCCTTGATCGAACTAGAATAAATGTCTAATCCAGAACTAATATTTGCATTTAAAGTAGTTTGAGAGCTATCTACTTCACCTTGAAGAGTTTTTAATTCATTAAGAGATACTTGTTCATTACTAAACTTATTCTCTCTATCTAGTAGAAGATTACGAGCTTCATAATATTTAAGTTGATCATCAAATTGTTTTTTACTAACTTCAATTACTTTCTCTCGTCTAGATATTTCAGCTTCAAGAATACTAATTTGAGCTTTATCTCTGTCAGTTAGTTTATCTCCTTTACCTTTTAATTCATCTAGCTCCTTCTTTTGAACATCTGTCATAGATTGGAATGACTCAATACGAGTAGAATTAGCAGCTTTTTCTCGCTCTAAGTCTTCCCCAGTAAGAATCATTTTATTTTTTATTTTTTGATTAGAAGTTTCAGTTAATAAATTCCCTTTCTCTAACTCTTTATTTTGTCCTCTAAGAGCTAGCTCATAAACCTGAATAAAATCAGATACTTGAGACATCTTAGCAGTTCTTTTTATGAAATCACCATCTCCCCAACTGTTCCATATAGCGGGAAGCATTTTAGTAAGAGTTCCCCCAATATCAATAAAATCAATAAGGGCTTTACCTGCATACTTTATTCCATCTCCAACCGAATTCCAAAGAGTAGGCTCAGTATCAGATAGTAACTTAGTGGCTTTTTCTAATCTGTCACTAAATTTAGTAAGACCTTGAGTGCCTTGATCAAAGGATATGCTCGCTCTATCAAATTTAGTAGCAGAGGCATCTAATGTTTTATTGAATTCTTTATAAGAGTTGTCTAGTTTTTTAGCTTCTTGACCTGCTTGAAGGACTTTAGCGATTAGTCCACCTAAAGCAGCAATTATAAGACCTACTCCAGTAGATATTAATGCTCCTTTAAGAGACTCCCCCATAAATTTAGCACCTTCACTAATGACAGCGAATTTAGATTTAGCACTAGCAGCTATCTTGTCAAAGGTATTAGTGGCTACAGCATTTAACCCGCCTATATTACTCCTTAAATCTACAAACGAATTTTTTACTCCTTCTACTGTATTATTAAAAAATTTAACAGGAGTTTGTAGTGCGGTAATTGTTTTTCCATAACCTTCTACTGAAGAGATTATTCCTCTATTAAAAGCCGTATTTTTAAAAGTAATTTCCCCTGATTTAGTTTTTAAATTTATTAAAGAACCTTCAGCTAAGCCTTGTTGTCTAGTAAGGTCTTTTAATTTAGTCTTAGATTCTACATCAGCTTTGTTATACTCTTTTTGTGCTAGCTGTTGAGTAGTTCTAGCTTTTTGAACAGTAGATTGTTGAGTAGCTTCTTGCTCCTGTAACTTAGATACTTTTTGTAACTGTTGCTGATATTCTTGACTATCTTTATTTCTAATTTTATCAAGAGTATTTTGCTCTTTCCTTAAAGCATTTTGAATAGTATAAAGCTTTTCTTCTTGACCTTTAAATGCCGAATCAACTCTATCTAAATTAGTTTTTTTAGTATTTAAATCCTGTTGGATTACTGCTAGTTCAGTAGTAGCTTTAGTAACTCTATTAAGTTTTTCTGTCTGGTCTACTTTACTTTTATTTAATTTTTCAGTTTCTTTATCAACAATATTATTCGCTTCTTGTAACTTCTGTCTTTGAGTTAAAAGAATCAATTCTTCTTGAGCTATTTTGTTATCTAAGTCTTTGCGAGTACCAGTAAGTTTAATTTTCTGGTCTTCAGTTATAGGAGTGCGATCTTTAGTCCTCTCTCTATCTAGTAATTGATCTTCTTTCTTATATACATTTTTTAGAGCTTCTTTGTCTCTATCTGATTTATTAGTTTTCCCTTCTAATATTTTTTTCTGTTTATCAAGGGAAGTTAATTGGTCTAAAGTAGTTTTATTATAAGTGTCTTGTAATCTTAGTTTCTCAGTGTTGAGTTCTTTAAGTTGTTTACGTTCCTCTTTACCAATAACTCTTTGACGAATTAATTGTTCTTTAGCTGCTATTTCTTGAATTTTAGTAGTTCTATTTACATTCTCTACGTTATCTTTAAAAGAGTTGTCAATATCTAATCTAAGAGCTTTTAGACTGGCAAGATTATTTTTAGTAGAAGATACCTCTGATTGCTTGGTATCTCTAGTGTCAACTTTAGTATTAAGAGATTCTTGTATTTTATCTACTTTTTGTTGACCCTTAATTACTGATGTATCTCTAGCTACTAAAGCATTAATCTCATTTTTAACTGCGTCAATAGAAGCCAATCTCTCAGTAGTAGTTTTACCAATAGAGTTAGTTAACCCTTTTTCTAATTCAGTAGAACTCTTAATTGCTTTATTAATTCTGTCTTGACTTAGTAGTTTTTGTTGGTCTATTCCTAATACTTGTTTACCAACAGCTACTAAACCTTGATTAGAAGTATAAAGGTCTTTAATTACTGAGCTTTCTTTTCTTAAATCTTTGAAATTATTAGTTAATCCCCCAAGAATTAAACCAAAAGCTCTATAACTAAGAATAGTGCCAGCAATACTAATTAACATTTTAGAAAGTGAACCAATAGTGCCAGTAACCTTATTAAGTCCATCAAAAAACTTAACCATATTACCCGCAATATTTACTAAAGGTTCCTTAAAAGTAACTAAGGCCTCTTTATACCACTCAATTGACTTAACCCCTTCCTGACTTCTACTTTGAAAAGCTTTACCAAAAGAAATCATTATCTCATCATAAGCATTAGTAATTTGCCCCATTTTAGCTTGAGAGGAAGAAGTAGCAGAGTCAAACGCTTCAGTTAAATTTTCAGAAGTAACTTTACTAATACTCTCAATTGAGTCTTTGGCTAATTTACCATTCTGAGCTAACACTTTCATTGCAAAGTTGAAGGAGTTAGTCTCATTATAAACTTCTTTAATCTTCTCAGTGTTATACCCTACTGCTTCCGCAAAATCTAATATACCTTTGACTATTCCTTTATCTTTAAAATATTCTTGGTTAAGAGTAATCGCTTTACCTTGAGCATCAACTAAACCTTCTAATGCTTTTTGTGCTTGAGGAGTTTTGCTAATAGTGTTTCTACTAAAAGCTTCCATCTGAGTAGTAATCTCTGGAACTTTAGCACCTAACTTAGTAAAAGCTACTACTAAGCCTTGAGTCTCATCTACTAATTTATCAGTACCAATACCTGCATTTTTAAGAGCTGAATACATACCAGTAAGATATTCCGTCATTTCTCCTACAGTAGTTAAACCTGCCTGTTCAGTGGCCAACCATTTAGCAGTAACAACTTCTAATTCTTTAACATCTTTAGTTTCTAATAGTCCAGCACCTTTACTAATAGCACCCCCAAGCTGGTATAGGTCACTACCAGGAGCAGCTTTATTAGCTTTAATTGCTAGATTCACTACATCTTGGTTTTGTTGAAACTCAGTAAATCCACCAGAAGCAGCTTGATATGCAGCATTTAATGCCGTAAGCGAAGATACACTATTCTTTAGATTCTTTTCTAATCCATTTTGTAGTGCATCCCCGTATTCCGATAACCTTTCTTTTGATAAACCAAATACAATATTTACTTCATTTAGTTTTTGCTCAAATGAGTTAAACGCAGAAGTAGCTTTAGAAGAGAACACCTCAATAGCTTCTTGATTACCTGTTAATACCGCTGCTATCTCGTTAAAAGAATTCATTAAGGGACTCCCATCAAAGCCACTAGCAGCCATAACGTTAATTCCAGTGTTAGTCATAGTAACTGCATCTAACACCCCAGAAATACCAGTACCAACAGTTTTTAAAATACCAGTGCTAATAGTATAAACGTTAAGAGCATTCATAGCTCCCCCTAACAAAGTAGCTTTTCCCGCTAATTTACCTAAAGCTCCTGACCATTCATTAGTTGATTTAGTGGCTTTACCATAATCTTTAATAAGGGTCTCTACTACACTCCTCTTAGCAGTAATGTTTTTGGTAATATCCTTTAATGCTCTAGAGCCATCTCTTAAACCAGTGTTAAATAGTTTAAGTGACTTTTCATTAAGTTGCTTAAATGACTTCTGAGTTTTTTCTAAAAATTGAGAGAACTTATCATCTCCTTCAACGTTAAACTTAATATTGCTACTGGTATCCATTATTAATTACTATCAAATTTAAAATTCATGAAATCGTTAGCAGATACTTGTTTACCATTATTTATAGTAATGATAGAAGAATCTCCTTTCTCCTGCTTAAACTTCTCTCCTAGCTCTACTGCAAATTCTCTATTTCTTTCTTCTTGAGGTCTATGATGTTCGAGAGTCTGATTAATTAGTAAATCTAAAGAGATACTATCTAGCTTCTCCCATAAATCTCTAACTGGATTAATTGGATACTCTTTATAAACTTCTAAGAGAAAAGCTAATTGGTCAATAGAACTATCACCAGAACTAGGTAGAGGAGCAGATAATTTTACTCTTTCTTTTCTTCCCTCTTCTCCTGGTACTTTTTTATAGCTTCTCTCATATATAAAGGAAAATCTAGTTTATGTAAATCTGCTAATAGAGACGGTTTCCATCCTTCTTCTAAATCTAACACTCCCTCATCACTCATACTTTGAGAAATAAATATTTGACAAATTTGCTCTAAATCATCTGCAATTTCTTCTAAATCAAATCCTTTCTCTTTCTGTCCTAAAATATTTAAATTTTTAGCTAAAGTTTTAAGTAATTCCCATGACTCATTATTACGGATAAACTCTCCCATATTAGCATCAGTATCTAAAAAACTAATAAGAATCTCCTTATGTAATTGAATAAGAGTATCTAACTCACTCCTAACTACTCTTTGAATAATATATACTTTATTAGTAACTAAAGAAGTCGAATCAGTCTCAGAATTGTAAATTGAACTTTGTACTTTAACTTTGAAATTTTTCATGATGAATTATTATTCTTTTAACTTACCTTCTCATAATATAGCATTATTATTTCTTTATGCTATATCTTCTCGATTTCTACTATTTGACTATAAAATAACTGGACTACTATGGCAAAAATTACTCTTATGGACAAAAGAACAATTTGAACTATCTACTAAGAAAACTCAAAGTAGTAATGCTAATCTTATAGTCTATACTACTAATGAGAAACCTAATATTTATTGGTTCGGATTATATAAGACATTAGAGAAACTATTAGCTTGTCCCTTTTGTAAAGGATGTTGGAGTGGATATTTAGTATATCTCTTATTCATTTTTAACCCTAATGATTTAAATTTAGACTTAAGAGAAATAATGGATTTTGCTATGTTCTCTTGGTCTTGCGGTTTATTATCTTATTTATCAGCTCAGAAGTTAGGGATATGAAATTTGTCGCATATTTTAACTGAACTGTTTAAACTGATTCCAAGTATTGAGTCTAATTCTTTTTGATTCTCTTAAGTGTTATAGTAAAAGCTTTTAGACCCTAAGAATACTAAAACCTCGTCAAGTTATTATTAGCTCTAAATTTACTAAGGAACTTGCCAATTTTACCTAACTTTCTACCATCTAATTTAAGGGCTGCACCTGCTGGGTCAGAGGCAGTTTTAATAGCGTTTACCATAGTTCCTGCTCCTTTTTTAGCTAGATAAGTAGTCTCTTTAGGGTTTCGTATTAATAGTGAACTTATTTTTTTCTTAACTTTACTTAAAAAAGATCCTCTATTAATAACTTTGTTACCATTAGTCTTAATTGCTTTTACTGTTTTGTCATATTCCATTAGATTGTTAACAGTATTTTTAGGAACTTTAGCTATTTCAGAGGGAATGGAAGTAGCTTGTTTCCTGATTGTTGATGAACCTAATTTTAGAAAGTCACGTCTATTCATTTTCTTTTTCTTCCTTTATCACTTCTTAGTTTTCTAGCTAATTTGTAACCTAATACTCCTACTAAACCTGCTCCTGCTAGTCCAAGAGCTGTTTTCCCTTTAATTTTACCAATTAATTTTTTTAATTTATTAGCTTTTACTGAGGAAGGTTTATGATTTTCACTAAAGCCTTTGAATGTTCCTTTGCCTTGTTTATTAACAAACATTTCTTCTGCGGTACTAACAGTTGCTTGCACTCTACGAATCTTCTTCCCACTATGTCTTTGACTTAATAATTTATTTCCAGTTTCTTTTTCTATTTTCAGCAATAGTCTTGGAGATTCTTTTTCCGTCACTTATACTAAAGGGTTGTAATTCTCTTTTCCATCTACTAGCAAATTCAGCACTATTGTCCCAACTACACATTCTTTGATACATATTATTTATTGTTTTCTTTTACTACTTAATTATACTCTATCATGCTACAATGTTATTTAATAACGATCCTGTAACTCAACTGGACAGAGTACCAAACTTCTAATTTGGATGTTGTAGATTCGACTTCTACCAGGGTCATTTTAATTTAAGTAAGAGAATAAAAGAATAATTATGTACTATATAGGATCTAAAAATAAATACATGAAAGAGTTAGCACCTATTATTCAGTCATATATTACTCCTGATACTAAGGGATATTTTGAACCTTTTGTAGGAGGAGCTAATTCAATCTGTAAAATTAATCATCC
>Ga0335395_10001512_pt1 | contig 14596 bp, 12 predicted proteins | sample MAT02_FD_205744 | JGI IMG/M metagenome (GOLD analysis project Ga0335395, IMG submission 205744) | Freshwater microbial communities from Lake Fryxell liftoff mats and glacier meltwater in Antarctica - MAT-02 (spades assembly) (version 2) ...
GGCAGGTCGGCCGCCAGGGTGCCATCACGACGCAGGGCTTCGATGCCCTGGTCGATCAGGGCGCGGATGGGTGCTTTCACGGCAGGGGCAGGCTCGTATGGGACCCACCATTCTAGCTTTTCAGGCGCGGCTCGCCGCGGCGGGACGTTGCCCTCACACCCATCCGCGCGCCGCGAGCGAGACCGGGGGGCCATCACCCACCACGAAATGGTCCAGCAGCCGCACCTCCACCAGCGCCAGCGCCTGCTTCAGCCGTGCGGTGATGGCGCGATCGGCCGCGGAGGGCTCGGCATGGCCCGAAGGGTGGTTGTGGCCCACGATCACGGCTGCCGCGTTGATCGCCAGCGCGCGCCGCACCACTTCACGCGGGTGCACTTCCGCGCCGTCCACGGTGCCCTGGAACATTTCCTCGAAACCCAGGGTCCGGTGCCGCGTGTCCAGGAACAGCACCGCGAACACCTCGTGCGGGCGCCCGCGCAGGCGCTGGGCGAAGTAGCGCCCTGCCGCCTGGGGGTCGGTCAGGGCCTCGCCCCGCTCCAGCGCCGCAGCCAGGTGGCGGTGGCCCAGCTCCAGCGCGGCGGCCAGCGCGCACGCCCGGGCCGGCCCCAGGCCTGGCAGCGCGCGCAGCGCTTGCGGGGCGCGTTCCAGCAGGGCGCGCAGCGGCCCATGGGCGGCCAGCAGCTCGCGCGCGGTCTGCACCGCATCGCGCCCGCGCAGCCCGGAACCGAGGAAGATGGCCAGCAACTCGGCATCCGACAGGCTGCCGGCACCGCCTGCCAGCAGCTTTTCCCGGGGTCGTTCCTGCGCTGGCCAGTCGCGGATGTGCATGACCCCAGCATCGCGGACCCATGCGCACGGGGGGATCGGGCCGGTGCCATGCATCGGGTAAGCTGAGGGCCCTGGGGGCACTAGGAAAATCCCGACGTGGAGCAGCGGCTGGAAGGGCGACGCATCCTGTTGTGCGTGGGTGGCGGCATTGCTGCCTACAAGGCGCTGGAGCTGGTGCGACGCCTGCGTGAGCAGGGCGCGCGCGTGCAGGTGGCCATGACCGCCGGCGCGCAGCAGTTCGTCACCCCGCTCAGTTTCCAGGCCCTGTCCGGGCAGCCGACCCGCACCTCGCTGTGGGACAGCGCCGCCGAAGCCTCCATGGGCCACCTGGAACTGGCCGGCTGGGCAGACCAGGTGGTGGTAGCGCCGGCCACCGCCGACCTGCTCGCGCGCCTGGCCCATGGCCTGGCCGACGACCTGGTCACCACCCTGTGCCTGGCCACCACCGCCCCGATCCTGCTGGCGCCGGCCATGAACCACCGCATGTGGCTCAACCCGGCCACGGTCGCCAATGTCGCAACGCTATGCCGGCGCGGCGCGCGGGTGGTCGGGCCGGTGGATGGGCCGCTGGCCGAAGGCGAGTCCGGCCCCGGACGCCTGGCCGAGCCGTCCGACATCGTTGCGGCGCTGGCCGACGAGGGCGCAGTCTCACCCGCCGATGGCACCTCCCTGGCAGGGCTCAAGGTCGTGGTCAGCGCCGGGCCCACCTACGAGGACCTGGATCCGGTCCGTTACCTGGGCAACCGCAGCAGCGGCAAGATGGGCTTTGCCATCGCCGCCAGCGCGATGCGCCGTGGCGCCAACGTGGTGCTGGTGGCCGGGCCGGTCAACCTACCCACGCCACCCGGGGTGACCCGGGTGGACGTGCGCTCGGCCGCGCAGATGCGCCACGCCGTGTTCGCTGCGTTCCCTGCCGACATCTACATCGGGGCGGCAGCGGTGGCCGACTACACCCCGCGCATCCCGGCGGCCAACAAGATCAAGAAGTCGAGCGAGTCGCTGGCCCTGGACCTGGTGCGCACGCCCGACATCCTCGCCGAGGTCGCCGCCCACACCCAGGGTTTCAAGCTGGTGGTCGGGTTCGCCGCCGAGACCGAGCGGGTGGCCGAGTACGCGCGCGGCAAGCTGGTGGCCAAGCACCTGGACCTGATCGTGGCCAACCGCGTGGGCGTGGCCGATGGCGGGTTCGAGAGCGACCGCAACGCGATGACGGCCTATTGGCAGGACGGGGAGCGGGCCTTCGATCCGGGGGCCAAGACCGGCCTGGCCGACGAGTTGATGGACCTCATCGTCGAGCGGCTGCGCGCATGAGCCGTTCCGGGGTTGCGGCGCCGGCCGCGGTCGAGGTCAAGCTGCTGGACCCACGCTTCGGCGACGCCTGGCCCTTGCCCGCCTACGCCACCGTGGCCAGTGCAGGCATGGACCTGCGCGCCGCGCTGGAGGCCCCGTTGGTGCTGGAGGGCGGCGCTACCGCCCTGGTCCCCAGTGGCCTGGCCATCCACCTGGGCGATCCCAACCTGTGCGCCGTGGTGCTGCCGCGTTCGGGCCTGGGCCACCGGCATGGCATCGTGCTGGGCAACGGCACTGGGCTGATCGATGCCGACTACCAGGGGCCTCTGCTGATCAGCCTGTGGAACCGCAGCGTCGAGGATTTCACCATCCAGCCCGGCGATCGGATCGCCCAACTGGTTGTGTTGCCGGTCACACGGGTAAGCTTGCGCGTAGTGGATACTTTTGCGGACAGCGTGCGTGGCCAAGGGGGCTTCGGCCACACTGGCGTCCGCTGACAGGGGCAACGAGAGAATGGGCGAGAAGAAGAAGTCGGGTGATCTGCCAGTGGCGCTGGCGGACCTGCAGCGCGCATTGCCGCTGCTGGCGGGCCTGTTCGTGCTGCTGGCGTTGTGGATCGGGTGGGGCGGCGTGCAGCAATGGCGCGAAGCCAGGCTGTCCGAAAGCCTGCACCAGTCGCGCGATGCCGCGGTCCAGGACGCCCAGTCCGCGCTGTCCACGCATACCCGCGAACTGGCCGACCGGGTTGCCGGGGCGACGGCCCAGGCCGCGGCGCGCCAGGGCGACCTGGTCACCGCCGCCCGGATCATCGGTGATGGCTGGGACACCGTGGACCCGGTCCAGGTGCTGGCTGCCGACCTGGAGGGCGCGTACGCCAATCCGGTGAAGTTCGGCTTCAGCAAGCTGGCCCTGCTTGAATACGCCATGCTCCAGGACCGCGCCGTGGCCCGGGTAGTGGGTGACAGCAACCACCGCGAGCTGGGCCTGGCCGCGCCGGTGGCGGGACAGGTGGCCTACGCCAACCTGCCGCTCTCGGTATTGACGGCACCGCTCGACCAGGCAGCGGTTGCGGGCGCCGCCTACCTGGGCCTGCGCCAGGGCGGCCACAGCGTCTACCAGGTGGGCAACCTGGGCCTGTCGGGCGGCGCCGAAGCGCTGTCGCGACCGGTCGGCAACAGTGGCCTGCGCGTGGTCGCCGCAGTGCCCGACGGCACGCCTGGCGCATTCGGGCTGGAAGCGGTGCCCAGCCTGGTGGTGGCTGGTGTGTTCGCACTGCTCGCATTGCTGGCGCTGCTGCTGGCCAGCGGTCGCCTGCGCCTGGGCAGCGGGGCCGCACGCCCCGCCGCGCACGAGGAACAGCAGCCCACCCTGGGCCAGTCCCTGGAGCTGGCGCCGCTGCCGGTGGCCGCAGCGAGAGTGGCCGAGGCAGGCGCCAACGGCGGATCCTCGGCCAGCGAAGGCATGCCGGTTGATCCGGAGATCTTCCGTGCCTACGACATCCGCGGTGTAGTCGGCACCACCCTCAGCGTGGAGGTCGCCGAACGCATCGGCCAGGCCATCGGCTCGGTCATGGAGGAGCAGTCCCTGGTGGACGTGGTGGTGGGCCGTGACGGCCGCCTGTCCGGCCCCGAGTTGTCGGCCGGCCTGATCGAAGGCCTGCGCAAGGCCGGCCGCAACGTCATCGACATCGGCCTGGCGCCGACCCCGGTGGCCTACTTCGCCGCCTACCACCTGCGCGCCGGCAGCTGCGTGGCGGTGACCGGCAGCCACAACCCGCCCGACTACAACGGCTTCAAGATCGTAATCGGCGGCACCACCCTGTCGGGCGACGCCATCACCGACCTGTACAACCGGATCAACGAAGGCCGCCTGCACGAGGCACCCAGCCCCGGCTCGCTGCAGCAGCGCGAGGTGGCCGAGGACTACATCCAGCGCATCGCCGACGACGTGCAGCTGGACCGGCCGCTCAAGATCGTGGTCGATGCCGGCAACGGCGTGGCCGGCGACATTGCCCCGCGCCTGTTCGAGGCCATCGGCGCCGAGGTCATCCCGCTGTACTGCGACGTGGACGGCACTTTCCCCAACCACCATCCGGACCCCAGCGAAGCCAAGAACCTGGAAGACCTGATCCAGACCGTCAAGCGCTTCGGCGCCGACCTGGGCGTGGCCTTCGACGGCGATGGCGACCGCCTCGGCGTTGTCACCAGCCAGGGCGAGATCATCAACCCGGACCGGCTGCTGATGCTGTTCGCCGCCGACGTGCTGGAACGCAATCCCGGCGCGCTGGTGATCTACGACGTCAAGTGCACCGGCAAGCTGCAAGGCTGGATCCTGCGCCACGGCGGCACCCCGTTGATGTGGAAGACCGGGCATTCGCTGATCAAGGCCAAGATGCGTGAAACCGGTGCCGAGCTGGCCGGCGAGATGAGCGGCCACTTCTTCTTCCAGGAGCGCTGGTACGGTTTCGACGATGGCCTGTACGCGGCCGCGCGCCTGCTGGAAGTGGTGGCGGCGCGTGCCGAGACTCCCACCGAAACGCTCAATGCCTTGCCCGACAGCCTGTCCACGCCGGAGATCAAGGTGCCGGTGAAGGGCAGCGCGCATGACCTCGTGCAGCGCTTCGTCGACAGCGCCGACTTCCCCGGTGCGCGCATCGCCACCATCGACGGCCTGCGCGCGGACTGGGACGACGGCTGGGGCCTGGTGCGCGCCTCCAACACCACGCCGATCCTGGTGCTGCGCTTCGAGGCCGACAGCAAGGAAGCGCTGGCCCGGATCAAGGAAGAGTTCCGCAGCCACCTGGCGACGGTCGCACCGGAGCTGTCGGCCAAATTCTGACCGGCAACCGGCCCAGCGGGGCAATGCCCCGGCGGGGCCGCGGCGGTCCCTAGTTGGTGGACGCCATCGCGCCGGCCGCCTCGCTGTCCGAGGTCGCCTGCGGCTCGTCCAGGCCTTTCATCTTGCGCCAGCGCTGCATGATGTCGGCGATCTCCACGTCCAGTTCGCGGCGCTGGCGTTCGAAACTGGCCTGCAGCTTGCGCTGGCGCAGCAGCTCGGCATGGCGCCGGCGGATGCTGTTGCTCATGTCCGGCCCGACCGCGGCACCGGACAGCTCGCGGTCGCCGGCGGTCTGCAGCAGGGTCACCAGGCCTTCCCTCAGGCTGGTGACGTTGTAGACCGACATGCGGATGCTGTTGTCGACGATGCCGGTGCGTTCAGTGAACACCCGGCTCAACTCGTCCTGGCTCGGATACGACAGCAGCATGGCCTGGTCGGTGCGGCGGCGGGTGTCGACCGCGGCCTGGTCCACCTGGCGCTGGAACTCTTCTGAGGTGGCGCGCGCGCGCTCCTCCTCGGTCATGGCCGCGCCCACCGAAGACGTACGCATGCCACTGCGGGCGCTGATCTCGTCGCGGGCCCGGTTCACCGCTTCGGGTGGCAGCGCATCGCTGCATACCCGCTGCCCGCCTTCGTTCCAGCAATACAGCTTGCGGGCGGGCGTGTTGTCCTGCTGCGCCAGCGCCGCCGGCGCCAGCGCGCACAGGGCCAGCAGCAATAGTGTCTTGTTGGGCATGTGCGCAGTCCCTTCTGCTCAGTCCGCGGTGGCGCTGCCGTAGCTGGCCCGGTAGGCCAGCAAGCGGTCGCGATGGGACACAAGGTCAGCGCTTTCGCCTGTGAAAGCAAGCAGATCCTGCAGGTTGGCAACGGCGATCACCGCTACCCCGGCCTCCGCGGCCACCACCTGGGCAGCCGAGAGGCGGGGCGCACCCGCATCGGTGGGCCTGGCCAGCACTTCCTGGCGATCCAGCGCGACCACGATGCCGGCGATGGTCCCGCCAGCGGCGCCGATCAGCTCCAGGGCTTCGCGGATCGCGGTGCCGGCGGTGATCACATCGTCCACCACCAGCACCCGGCGGCCCTGCAGCGGCGCGCCGATCAGCTTGCCGCCTTCGCCATGCGCCTTGGCCTCCTTGCGGTTGAACGCCAACGGCAGGTCGCGACCGCGGCCGGCATATTGGCAGGCCAGCGCGGTGGCCAGCGGGATGCCCTTGTAGGCCGGTCCGAACAGCAGGTCGAAATCCAGCCGCGCCGCTTCGATCGCGTCGGCATAGCAGGCCGCCAGCCGGGCCAGCTTCTCGCCACTGTCGAAGCGGCCGGCGTTGAAGAAATAGGGGCTGATGCGCCCCGACTTGAGCGTGAACTGGCCGAAACGCAGCGCCTGCGATTGCAGCGCCAGGTGCAGGAAGCGGCTTCGATGGTCGGACATGGGGCTATCCAGGCGGGGCGTGAAAATCATAACCTGCGCGGTGCGCGTGGACCCAGGCCAGCGCCCGGGCCGCGGCGCTTCGGTTACGCTGCCTGCGCGCCAGACCCGCCATCGGAGGACCCGAGCACCCGTGCGTATCATCAGCTTCAACGCCAACGGTCTACGCTCGGCCGCCAGCAAGGGTTTCTTCGACTGGTTCGGCGGCCAGCACGCCGACCTGTTGTGCGTGCAGGAGACCAAGGCCCAGGAGCACCAGCTCGCGGGTCCGGCCTTCCTGCCCGAGGGCTACCGCGCCTGGTTTCGAGACGCCTCCACGCGCAAGGGCTACAGCGGTGTGGCCCTCTACAGCCGGCGCGAGCCCGACCAGGTCCGGACCGCTCTGGGCTGGCCCGAGTTCGACGAAGAAGGGCGCTATATCGAGGCCCGCTTCGGCAACCTGAGCGTGGTGTCGTTCTACATCCCGTCTGGGTCTTCGGGCGAACTGCGCCAGGGCTTCAAGTTCCAGGCGATGGACTGGCTGGCCCCGTTGCTGGAGCAGTGGCTGCACAGTGGCCGCGACTACGTGCTGTGCGGCGACTGGAACATCGTGCGTTCGCGCCTGGACATCCGCAACTGGGCTTCCAACCAGAAGAATTCGGGCTGCCTGCCGGCCGAACGCGACTGGCTCAACGCCCTGTGCAGGGACGATGACGGCTGGGTGGACGCCTACCGCGCGCTGCATCCCGAGGGTGAGGACTACACCTGGTGGAGCAACCGCGGCGCCGCCCGCGCCAACAACGTGGGTTGGCGCATCGACTACCAGCTGATCACCCCATCACTGCGCGAACGCTTGCAGGGCTGCTCGATCCATACCGCCTCGCGCTTCTCCGACCACGCACCCTTCACCGTGGACTACGCGCCTTGAGCGCCGCCGTGGAAAGCGAGCCCACCCGCTACAAGGGCTGGGCCGGGATCCGCCGCGCGTTCGGCACGCCCTCGGCACTGACCATGCTGGTGCTGGGCTTCGGCAGCGGGCTGCCGTTCCTGCTGATCGCCTCGATGACCCTGTCCACCCGCCTGCGTGACGGCGGCCTGGACCTGGGCAGCATCGGCCTGATCAGCCTGGCCAGCTTCTTCTACCTGCTGAAGTTCCTGTGGGCGCCACTGCTGGACCGCTACGCTTTCCCGCTGGTCGCCTTCCTGGGCCGGCGCCGCTCGTGGTTGCTGGTGTCGCAGCTGCTGGTGGCGGTGGGACTGGCGGCGCTGGCGTATTCGCGCCCGGACCTGGATGTCACCGGGCTGGTGCTGTGGGTGCTGGTAGCTTCGTTCGCCGGCGCCACCCAGGACTCGGTGGTCGATGCCTACAGGATCGAAATCGCGCCGGCCTCCGCGCAGGCGGCGCTGGCGGCCACCTACACCCTGGGCTACCGCTTCGGCCTGATCCTGGGCGGCGCCGGCGCCCTGTACCTGGCCGAGTTCAGCGGCTGGAAGGCTGCCTACCTGTGCATGGCCGCGCTGATGGCCCTGCCGATCGCCGCGACCCTGCTGAGCCGCGAGCCGGCCGCACCCGAGTCGACCGTGGTCCGCCGGATCGACTTCGTCGGCGCCTTCTGGCAGCCGTTCTCGAGCTTCTTCACCACCAATGGCGTGCTGCTGGGCCTGGCCCTGCTGCTGTTCGTGGGACTGTTCAAGTTCCCCGACCAGGTGATCGGGGTGATGGCCGGACCGTTCTACCTGGATTCCGGCTACACCAAGGCCGACATCGCCACGGTGTCCAAGCTCTATGGCATCTGGATGGGGATTGCCGGTGCATTCCTGGGCGGGGTGTGCGTGGCGGCATTCGGGTTCCGCCGCATGCTGCTGCTGGCCGCGATCGGGGTGGCCCTGTCCAACCTGGCCTTCCTGCTGATGGCCCAGTACCCTTCGCAGATCTGGGCCTTCTACGCAGCCGTCAGCGCCGACAACCTGTTCCAGGGCTTTGCCGGAGTCACCCTGATCGCCTTCATGTCGTCACTGACCAACCGCAACTTCACCGCCACCCAGTACGCCCTGCTGGTGTCGCTGGCCAACCTGCCGGGCAAGTTCGCCGGGGGCCTGTCCGGGTTCCTGGTCGAGGCGACCTCCTACAGCCTGTTCTTCGTGATCAGCGCACTGACCGTGATCCCCACCCTGCTGCTGCTGGCCTGGCTGTGGCCGCGCATCCGCGAGCCCGAGGCGAAGGCGCAGGCGCCGGCCTGATGCGCGCAGCCGCGCAAGGGTGGATGATGGTGGCCTTGCGGAGGTGAGTCCATGAAAGACATCGTGTTGAAGGATATCGACGAGATCCTGGCCCAACGTATCCAGCGGGCCGGGGATGCGCGCGGCTGGAGCCGCCAGGAAACCCTGCTGCACCTGCTGGAGCTGGGCCTGTTCGCCAGCGAAAGCGAAATCCGCACCGGCTTCGACGACACCGAGGTCGACGTGCTGTCCGATGCGATCGCCGCCCTGCGAGAGGTGCCCAGCGGCCCCGGCATCTGAGGGCACCGGCCCCGGCCGTGGCCGGGGGGGCGGTTCAGGCGTGGTGGATCGCGCCGATCACGCGCGGCCCGCGCGCACCACTGACCGCCGGCAGGTTGCCTGGCCGGCCTGCCAGGGTCTCGCGCGCGAGCCAGGCGAAGCCCATGGCTTCGACGAAGTCCGGGTCCAGGCCGTGCACGGCGGTGGATTCGACCACCACGCCGGGCAGGTGCGCGCCCAGCCGCGCCATCAGCCCCGGGTTGTGCACGCCGCCGCCGCACACCATCAGGCGGCCGGTGTCCGGCTGCGTGGCGGACAGCGCGCGGGCCACCGTGGCTGCGGTGAGTTCCAGCAAGGTGGCCTGCACGTCGTCCGGCGCCAGCGGGTGGGCGCCCATCCGGTCCTGCACCCATTGCAAGTGGAAGTGCTCACGTCCGGTGCTCTTGGGCGGCGGCAGTTCCAGCCACGGGTCGGCCAGCAGTCGTTCCAGCAGGCCGTCATTGACCCGCCCCGTGGCGGCGAACCTGCCACCCTGGTCGTAGCGGGCGCCGGTGTGCCGCTGGCACCACGCGTCCATCAGTGCGTTGGCAGGTCCGGTATCGAAGCCGCGCACGGCGCCGTGGACAGGCAGCAGGGTGAGGTTGCCGATCCCTCCCAGGTTGAGCACCGCCCTGGGCTCGTCGGGGCAGGCCAGCAAGGCTGCATGGAAGGCCGGCATCAGCGGCGCGCCCTGGCCACCGGCGGCCACGTCGCGACGCCGGAAGTCGGCCACCGTGCACACGCCGGTGCGCTCGGCGATCACGCTGGCATCGCCCAGCTGCCAGGTAAAGGGCAGGTCGCCCCGTGGACGATGGCGCACGGTCTGGCCATGCGAGCCGATCGCGGCCACCTGTGCGGGTGCGATGTCGGCCAACTCCAGCAGCGCGGCGGCTGCATCGGCGAAGGCCCGGCCCACTGCCACGTCCAGCCGGCCCAGTTCGTCCAGCGAGTCTGCCGTGCCGCCCACGCCCAGCGACACCAGGCGCTCGCGCAGCACCGGGTCCCAGGCAAAGGTGTGGCCGGCCAGCAGCCGGCAGGTCGGTTCGAAGGTCACCAGGGCCGCATCGATGCCGTCGGCGCTGGTGCCGGAAATGAGTCCTAGGAACAACCCTGCATCATGGTCTGTCATCGACGCATTGTAGGCGCGCGCCGGAGCGAGGTCCGGTCCCGGTGGCCGTGTAGCAGTCGCTCAGCCCTTGGGCGCGGCCGCGGTCGCCTTGCCGGCTGCGGCCACCACCGTGCCTTCCGCGGTCGTCGGCGCCACGTCGGCGTAGATGATCTGCTCGACCGTGCGGATGCGCGCCAGTGCATTGGAAGTCTGGGCCCGGAACGCGGCCAGATCCCTGCCCGACAGCGGCTCGGGCGGCGGCATGGTCACCGACAGCGGATTGCGGTGGACGCCATTGACGCGGAATTCGTAGTGCAGGTGCGGGCCGGTGGCCAGCCCGGTGGCGCCGACGTAGCCGATCACCGTGCCCTGGGCGAGGCGCTGCCCCTTGCGGATCTTGGCGATGCGCGACATGTGCCCGTACAGGGTGGTGTGGCCGCGGCCATGGTCCAGGATCACCACGTTGCCGTAACCGCGCTGCCAGCCGGAAAACTGCACCCGCGCATCGCCGGCGGCCATTATCGGCGTGCCGGTCGGGGCGGCGTAGTCCACGCCATTGTGCATGCGCATGGTGCCCAGCACCGGGTGGCGGCGTGCGCCGAACTTGGAACTCAGGCGCGCGTACTGGATCGGCATGCGGATGAAGCTCTTCTTCAGCGGCCGGCCCTCGGAGGTGAAGTACTCGGGCTTGCCGCCGGCGCGCGCGTAGCGGAAGCCCGAATAAAGCTTGCCGTCCACGGTGAAGGTGGCGGCCGCGACCGGGCTGGTGCTGACCAGCTCGCCCTCGCGCCAGGTCTGTTCGACCAGCACGCTGAAGCGGTCATCCGGGCCCAGGTCGGAGTTGAAATCGATGTCGTACTTGAAGATGTCGTCGGTCAGCGACTGGATGTTGGCCGAGGTCAGGCCGGCCACGCGTGCCGAGCGCGACAGCGAACGGCCCACGTTGCCGCTCAGCACCACCATGCGCGTGGTGCGTTCGCGCTTGATCAGCTTCTGCTCGATCCTGTCGCCGGCCAGGGTCAGCTCGATGCGGTGGTCGGCATCGCGGTCGAAGGCCAGCGCGCGCAGCGCGCCAGCGGGGGAGATGTCCAGCGAAATCTCGGTGCCGGGCTTGACCCGGGTCAGCGCCGGCTGGGTGCCGGGATGTTCGAGCAGGCGGTGCAGGGTGGCGGCGGGGATCTCCATTTCCTGGAAGATCGCGCTGATCGTCTGTCCCGGCTTGATCCTGACCACCTGCCAGTCGTTGCCCTCCACATTGGGCTCGCCGCTGCGGTCCAGCTCGGGCAGGGCCAGCGGCACGGTTGCCAGCGGTTCGATCGTGGGCGCTTGCATCACCGTGGAAAAGCCCGGGACGATGGTGGCCACCATGATGCCGATGGTGGTGAACAGGCTGGCGTGGATCCACTGCCTGCGGGTCCAGCGATTGGCGGCCAGGTGCTGGCGCATCGACGAGTTCAGTGCGGAGTCGCGGAGGATTTCCAGGCGTTGCTGGAAACGTTGCCTGCGGCTTGCGCCGTCACCCGGATGATCCATGCTTGGTGTCCCCACAGGCCTGAATGGCAAGCCCCAACCGGGGTACCATAAGCACGCGAAATGTCCGCGTCAAACCCTTGACCATGCTGAATTTTCTGGTGAAGCAGGTATTAACCTCCATTTAACTTTGTATTCAGGCTGTGAAGGACTTTCATCACAGCCGCCGCCCTACGGAAGTCCCGCTCTTGTCGCATGCAGCTGCCCTTGAACTGATCGCCCGCGGTGCCGACGAGATCCTCAAGCGCGAGGAACTCGAGGCAAGGCTCAAGCTGGGCCGGCCCCTTCGGGTCAAGGCCGGTTTCGATCCGACCGCCCCTGACCTGCACATCGGCCACACCGTGCTGCTCAACAAGATGCGCCAGTTCCAGGAGCTGGGGCACCAGGTCATCTTCCTGATCGGCGACTTCACCGGGATGATCGGCGACCCCAGCGGCAAGAACGCCACGCGCAAGCCCATGACCCGCGAGGATGTGGAATCCAACGCGCGCACCTACGCCGAGCAGGTGTTCAAGGTGCTCGATCGCGAACGCACCGAGCTGCGCTTCAACATGGAATGGTTCGGTGCGATGTCCGCGGTCGACATGGCCCGCCTGGCCGGCCTTCTGACCGTGGCGCGCATGCTTGAGCGGGATGACTTCGCCAAGCGATATGCCGCGCAGCAGCCCATCTCCATCCACGAGTTCCTGTATCCGTTGGCCCAGGGCTACGACTCGGTTGCGCTGCAAGCCGACGTGGAGCTGGGCGGCACCGACCAGAAGTTCAACCTGCTGATGGGCCGTGCCTTGCAGGAGCACTATGGCCAGGCCCCGCAGGTCGTGCTCACCATGCCGTTGCTGGAGGGCCTGGACGGGGTCAACAAGATGTCCAAATCCTTGGGCAACTATATCGGCATCGGCGAGCCGGCCATCGACATCGTCACCAAGACCATGAAGATCGGCGACACCCTGATGTGGCGGTGGATCGAACTGCTGAGCTTCGACATCGGGGTCGGCGAGGCGCGCACCCTCAAGGCGTCCGTGCTGGCCGGCCAGCTCAACCCGCGCGACGTCAAGCTGCGCCTGGCGCGGGAGCTGGCCGCCCGTTTCCACGGCGCGGCAGCGGCCGAACAGGCCATCGCCGGCTGGCAGGCGGTGGTCAGCGGCCAGGGAGACACCTCGCTGTTGCCGCTGCTGGAACTGGGCGTGCCGGCCGAAGGTCTGCGCATCGCCGCGCTGCTGACCGCCGCCGGGATCACCCCCAGCAACGGCGAGGCCACCCGCAAGCTCAAGGAACGCGCGGTGCGCGTCGATGGGGAAGTGGTCGAGGACCCACAGGCGCGCTTCGCACCCGGTTTCGAAGGCCTGCTCCAAGTTGGCAAGCGCAATTTCGCCCGGGTCCGGTTGCTGGGTACCTGAACGCAGGGTTTCGGGCGGCTACGCTCGATTGGCCACCATCAAGGCGGCGCCTGTTGTTCCCGGGGCTTGCCAGGAAGGACATGGCAGACCGCCCGGCAGATCGCGGTGATCGTCTTGCCCCCGGGACGCTGGGACAACGGCCCGATCGCGGCCCATTCATGACGCGAAACCCTTGCCCGGCAAGGGTGATGGCGCAAGGCCGGAACCTATTCCTGCCGGGCTCTTCCCAAATCCATTTTTGCCGCCCATAATTCGCCCCCCTCGCAGCCACCAGGCGGCGGGGGGCGGAGCGAAAAAACCTCGTCACGAGGTGTTGACGTTCTCCACAAGCCCCCTATAATGGGCGGCTCACTCGGACCCACCGGCAGCGACCAGGCCAGCAGGAACGAGGGAAGGCGTAAAAATCTCGAATGATGTATTGACGCCAACGAATACTGCCGACATAATGTGCGGCTCACCTCGACGGAAACGACGGGGTACAGAGGGAAGGCGCTGAGGCCGACCTCGAAGCTCTTTGACAGTGTGCGCAGGTGACTTGTGTGGGCGCCTGCAGGAAGGACATGCTGTCCATCTTGCAGACGTTCGATTCATGAGCATCTTGTAATTAGTAATTTGCAAGCGATACGTATAGCTAAGAATCAAACGTTCTGCATTTTCAAAGTATTGGCCGCAAGGCCTGTAGTTTTAAGTGAAGAGTTTGATCCTGGCTCAGAGTGAACGCTGGCGGTAGGCCTAACACATGCAAGTCGAACGGCAGCACAGGAGAGCTTGCTCTCTGGGTGGCGAGTGGCGGACGGGTGAGGAATACATCGGAATCTACCTTTTCGTGGGGGATAACGTAGGGAAACTTACGCTAATACCGCATAAGACCTTCGGGTGAAAGCCGGGGACCTTCGGGCCTGGCGCGGATAGATGAGCCGATGTCGGATTAGCTAGTTGGCGGGGTAAAGGCCCACCAAGGCGACGATCCGTAGCTGGTCTGAGAGGATGATCAGCCACACTGGAACTGAGACACGGTCCAGACTCCTACGGGAGGCAGCAGTGGGGAATATTGGACAATGGGCGCAAGCCTGATCCAGCCATACCGCGTGGGTGAAGAAGGCCTTCGGGTTGTAAAGCCCTTTTGTTGGGAAAGAAATCCTGCGGATTAATACCCGGCAGGGATGACGGTACCCAAAGAATAAGCACCGGCTAACTTCGTGCCAGCAGCCGCGGTAATACGAAGGGTGCAAGCGTTACTCGGAATTACTGGGCGTAAAGCGTGCGTAGGTGGTTGTTTAAGTCTGCTGTGAAAGCCCTGGGCTCAACCTGGGAATTGCAGTGGATACTGGGCGACTAGAGTGTGGTAGAGGACAGTGGAATTTCCGGTGTAGCAGTGAAATGCGTAGAGATCGGAAGGAACATCTGTGGCGAAGGCGACTGTCTGGGCCAACACTGACACTGAGGCACGAAAGCGTGGGGAGCAAACAGGATTAGATACCCTGGTAGTCCACGCCCTAAACGATGCGAACTGGATGTTGGGCACAACTTGGTGCCCAGTATCGAAGCTAACGCGTTAAGTTCGCCGCCTGGGGAGTACGGTCGCAAGACTGAAACTCAAAGGAATTGACGGGGGCCCGCACAAGCGGTGGAGTATGTGGTTTAATTCGATGCAACGCGAAG
>Ga0335395_10001513_pt1 | contig 14593 bp, 8 predicted proteins | sample MAT02_FD_205744 | JGI IMG/M metagenome (GOLD analysis project Ga0335395, IMG submission 205744) | Freshwater microbial communities from Lake Fryxell liftoff mats and glacier meltwater in Antarctica - MAT-02 (spades assembly) (version 2) ...
TTTTTTCGATTTGTTCGGCGTGAATCAGTATGGGATTGTCCACGGTTTATACCTCTGTCAAGTTCTGAGTCTAGTTTACTTTGACTTGTGTGTACACGGTAGCCTTAGTAAGGGGGGGTTGGGGGGGGTAATATCTAGCGCTACTTTATGAAATTGGTATAAAACACAGATGCTCCCTTATTCCTGCTTTTTTCTTGCCAATTACCATACGGGTTGACTTTCTATTAAAAGTGTGGCCGCGATGGTATCTACCGGCTTTGAGAAAAAGTATCCCTGTCCGTATTCGCATTGCAGCGCTCTGAGCAAATTAAGCTGTTCGATGGTTTCGATTCCTTCAGCAATTACATCCATACCTAAATGACTGGCTAAAATTAAAATAGTCTGTACAATGGCTTCGTTGCCTTCGTCTTCAGTCATGCGACTGACAAAAGCTCGATCGATCTTTAAAGCATCAGTTGGAAAAGTGTGCAGGCGGCTCAAAGAAGAATAACCTGTGCCGAAATCGTCAATATATAATTGAACTTCTAAATTTTTCAATTGCGCGAGGGTAGCGGCTGCTGATTCGGCATTGTCCATGATTACGCCTTCAGTAATTTCTAATTTTAAGCTGCGGGGGTCTAGTTGAGTTTCCCGTAAAATTTCGCTGAGGCGATCGATTAAATCCGGCTGTTTGAATTGTTCGTTAGAAAGGTTGACGCTGACAGTCAACGGCGGATTTATGGGAAATCTTTGGTGCCACTGGTGGATCTGACGGCAAGCCGATCGCATCATCCACCAACCAATCGGTACAATCAATCTGGTTTCTTCTGCGACTAAAATAAATTCGCCGGGAGATACTAAACCGCGCACGGGGTGATACCACCGCAGCAGCGCTTCAAAACCGCAGATTTTACCGCTGGTTAGAGAGACGATGGGCTGGTAGTAAAGCCGAAATTCCCGGGAGTCGAGAGCTCGCCGCAAATCGTTTTCCAGTTGCAAAAGGGCGACGGCGCGAGTGTGCATACTTAAGTCAAAAACTTCGTGGCGAGCTTTCCCCAATCCCTTAGCGTGGTACATGGCCGCATCTGCATCTCGCAGCAGTTCTTCTGGTCGATCGTACAACATTTGGAACGGAACACGGGCAACGGGAGAGTCGGAAGACAAGGAAGAGGCAGCAGTTTCCCGATCGATATTTCCGACATTTCCAGAGTCCGACTGTTCGCTGCTTTGCGTTGGCTGCGGAGGCAAACCAGAACAAACAATGCCAATGCTAGCACTGCTAAAAACTTGATATTCGTTGAGGTAAAAAGGCTCTGCCAGTTCCGCTTGCACTCGTTCGGCAATTTGGATCGCATCTTCTGTATTTTTGATATTTTCTAACAAAATAGCGAATTCGTCGCCACCGAGACGGGCAACGGTATCTCCAAGGCGCAAACAGGTTTCCAGGCGCTGCGCGATCGCGATCAGCAAGCGATCGCCCACTAAATGCCCCAAACTGTCGTTGACAACCTTGAAGCGGTCGAGATCGATAAACAGCACCGCAAACAAAACTTCGGGACGGCGTTTTGAAAGATCGATCGCGTGTCCCAAGCGATCCATAAATAAAGCTCGGTTGGGCAAACCCGTTAGCGTATCGTGCAAAGCATCGTGTACTAACTTCTCTTCTGCTATTTTGCGGAGGGTGATATCTTCGACAGTGCCTTCGTAGTAAAGCAAATTGTCGCCAGCGTCGCGAACCGCCCGGCCGTTTTCGGAAACCCAGATGGTAGTGCCGTCAGCGCGGTAAACTTGGGACTCGAACTCCGACACACAACCGTGTTTTTCGATCGCGCGCAAAAACTCGACGCGGCGGTCGGGATCGAGGTAGAGTTGGCGATCGATATCGTGTATGTTGGCGATCAGTTCGGGGGCTGACTCGTAGCCGTAAATTCTCGCCAAAGCAGGATTAGCGCTGAGGTAGCGCCCGTCGGAGGTTGTCTGAAAAATTCCCTCGATCGCGTTTTCAAAGATGCTGCGGTATTTTTCCTCGGCTTTTTGCAGCGCTTCTTCAGCTTGCTTGCGCTCGCTGATATCCGTCAGCGTCCCGAGATAGCCGAGAACTTCCCCGCTGTTGGCAATTTCCGGGACTGCTTGCCAAAATATCCAGATTGTGCGATCGCCGTTGCAAAAGCGGTACTCTAACTTACAAGGCAACTTGTCTTTGACAGCGCCATACCACTGGCTCAAAACGCGCTGGCGGTCTTCGGGATGCAAACTTTGAGTCCAACCTTCGCCCAGTGCTTCTGAGACCGTCAGTCCCGCCATCTCCAAAAATCGCTCGTTGACGTACAAGCAATCCCCTGTAGCGTCGGCGCGGAAAATCCCGACCGGCAGTATTTTTGCCAAGGTGTAATAGCGGTATTCGCTTTCTAGCAGCGCGCTGTCAGCTACTTTAGTTTCGGTGATGTCAAACATCGCGCCTTGAAGGATGACGGATTTGCTTGCTTCATCGCGAACTGCGATCGCTCGATCGCGGAACCAGACTACTCGACCGTTGCGGGCGATCGCGCGGTATTCTGAAACCAGCGGCGCGTCGCCAAAGATATCTTCTCCCTCGCTAAATTTCTGTGTGGCGTTTTCTACCAACACGCGATCGCGGTCTTCTGGGTGAACGAGTTTCAGCCACAAATCTGGGTCGGCCTTCCATTCAGCTACAGAATAACCCAGAAAAGTCTCGATTTGCGGGCTGATGTAAAGTTTGGCAGCGCTGCGGTTGAGGGGAGAAATGTAGGTGACAGCCGGTATTTGTTCTACAAGGGCGCAGTATTTGGCTTCTACGGTGCACAGTGCTGCTTCTAGGCGCTGCCGCTCTAATTCGGCGGCGGCGCGTCCGGCAAATATGCTGAGAATTAGTTGAAATTTAGTGAGCTCTGCTTCTAGCAAAGGTCGATCGTCGAAAATACAAATAATGCCTAAAGGTTCGCCGTAAGAGTTTTTGAGCAGAACTCCGAGGAAACTGCGCGCACCTGTAACTACCGCTCTGCGGTCTTGTGGGAAGGCTTCCACCAGGCCGTCAGGACAGGAGTACATTGCCTGCTCGAACACTAGGGTTTCGGGAGTATTGGCGGTGTCGCACTCAAAATTTGGCTGCCGCTGTCCGTCGCTCCAAAAACTGAGGACTTGCAATCGATCGGGAATTGCATCACTGCGTTCGATCGACTTAATCGACTTGGCCGCAACGGCGCTGCGAACTCCGAGAGAGGCGGCTAAGTGGCGAACCAAGCCATCAAAGAATTCTGTTCCTCCCGGCGCATCAGTACCTGCTAGGATGTTCCCGAGCAAGTCTTCGTCTAATTCTGCAGCAGCGCGGACAATTTTGGTTTGGTTGCTGGCCTTCGGGCGAGATCGATTTTCCGCCATCTCTCCCTCCACACTCTGACTTAGGGTTGTGCTGGTGGAAAGCTGGCTGGGAAGTGAAGAATTCACAGTTGGGCGCTGTGGCTGGGGGAAGAATAGAGCGCGAGCAATACCTAAAACTTTACCCAAGAATCTGTCAGCGAGGGGCAACAGATTTGAGTTGGGGAAAATCAAACAGTTTTTCCAAATTTTCAATCCCGCAGATAAATCGCCGTTTAATTCTGGCGGCTGCCGTTGCTCTGCGGCGGGCGGCAGATTGGGAGGCCTTCGCTGCAATTTGAGATAAATTGCCAAAATAAAAGCTAAAGTCGCCGATAATCCCACAAGATACGAAAAAATCTCAAAGTAAAAAAATAAATCTCGATCGAACATTGATTAACACCGCTCGACAATTATAGTAGGTATCTGAAGCCAATCTATTCATTAAAAATAACTAAGTATTGTCACCAATGGTTAACGCAGACAAGGTACGATCGCAGTGAAGGCGAAAATAGAGTTAATAGCTTGTAAAAGTATAGTCATTTATTACATGACACGGGAGGCGTTGAGTCCCTCCCCTTTCGCTCTCACTTCGAGCGGATTAACCCGCCTCGGCTGAACTACGCAGCTCTCTATCCCATTACTAAAAGCATTTGGGATTGCTTTTCTCAAAATATTGTAAGACCCGTTAACATCGGCGTTAATCAATCGACCCGACGTTTTGTACAATCCTCTCTTAATTCGCGAACCACTAAATGTGACATCCAGAGCTCCAATATTTCCGTAGACAGGAATTGGATCTAAATTGAGAAAGTTCGATTTAGAAGTATAGGATTCTTCTTGCTCCATCACTTTTATTCCCATCAATTCAGCTTTGTATTTCAACATTTCAATTAGTCGAGCATGAGGTATGCTTACAAAGTTTTGATTGTTTTTTTTTCCTAAATTAATCTCGTTTTTCCATTGTGCATTTTTGCCAATTACTAGCGTCCCAATCTTTTGTGATGCCAGAAGATTGATAATCTGCCGACTGCTGTGGTGCAAGTAATTATCGACTTTTTGATGGCGACAACGAGTTAGGCGCTGAATGCGTGGTGAGGTTTGGCGATTTCCTTTTAATTGAGATTGTAGTTGTGCCTTACGCTTGTTGTAGAATTGATTGATTGATTTCAGTGGTCGCCCGTTAATCAGTACAGGGACAAATCCCGGCTGATTTGAAGTTAACGCCACTAAATTATTTAGCCCTAAATCGATACTAGCAATTGCTTCAGGGGGACTTGCCATGACGGTGGACTCCGGCTTACTTCGACTAAGCTCAGTACAGGCATTATAAATTACCTCGATTACATAGGAATCACATTTGGAAATTAGTCTAACTTGACAAATTTGTTCTTTTTTTACCTTGGTTTTAATGAAAATATTAGTACCTGAAAGCTTGATAATTCCTTTTTTTAGTTCCTTGCTACTAATTGCTTGAATTGTATAGATGAGAATATTCCGACCCTTGACTTTATCTTTATACTTCGGTAATTTCGGGCGACCAGTGAATTTATTCGGCTCAATTTTGTAAGTTTTGACTGCTTCAAAAAAAGATTTCCAATTCTTGTCCAATACCATTAATATTTGTTGACTTACCTTGGCTGGTAAGTCCTTGTATGCTTGATGATACTTCATCAAACGGTTCATTTCGTTGTAATTGATATAACCCCATCCATAGACAAAATTCTGACGAATAACGTAGTTAGCCGCGTTGTACAAATTTTTGGATTTAAAGGCTAATCTGTCAATTTCCACAAAACGATTCTCGGTGGATTTAATGATGTGTCTCTCTGCTAGTTGCATTCAGACTCTCCATTTTTTAACGAGGGCAAGAATTCTCTCAGTTGACCCTTCTGACTATATGATACTACCATTGTCTATTGATGCTTACAATCTTAATGAAGTTTTATAATACCGCTATGCAAGCGATCGTTTTTGAAACGCCCGGAAGTGCGTCCGTATTGAGGCTGCAAGATATTCCCCCCCCTACTATACAAACAGAAACTGAAGTTTTGGTGAGGTTGCGGGCGGCGGGAGTCAATCCGATAGATGTTAAGTTGCGATCGCGCGGCACTTTTTATCCAGAAAAAACTCCTCACGTTTTGGGGTGTGACGGTGCTGGAATCGTAGAGGCTGTCGGTGCTGCGGTGCAAAGTTTCCAAGTGGGAGACGAGGTTTTTTTCTGCAATGGCGGTTTGGGCGGGTTGATGGGTACGTATGCTGAGTTTGCCGTTGTAGACGAACGTTTCCTCGCCATCAAGCCTGCTACTTTAAGTTTTGTTGAGGCGGCCGCGGCACCGTTAGTTTTAATTACAGCATGGGAATCGTTGTACGATCGGGGGCGGTTGCAAGCTGGCCAAAAAGTATTGATACAAGCTGGTGCCGGCGGTGTCGGCCACGTCGCGATACAGTTGGCTTCGTTGCAAGGTGCTGAGGTTTGCACTACTGTTAGTTGCGAAGCCAAAGCCGAATTGGTACGGCAGTTGGGTGCAGATTTAGTTATTTTATACAAAAATACCGATGTTGTCGATGAGATTTTGACTTGGACTCAAGGACAAGGAGTTGACTTGGCTTTCGATACAGTAGGGGGAGAAACTTTTTACCAAACTGTTCCGGCTGTGAAGATTTATGGAGATTTGGTAACTATTTTGGAACCAGATCCGGCTTTGGGGAATATGAAAACAGCGAGGATGCGAAATCTGCGAATTAGTTTGGAATTAATGTTAACTCCGATGCTGCAAGGTTTGGCGGAGGAACAGGAACAACAGGCTCATATTTTGCAGCAGTGCGCTGGTTTGTGCGATCGTAATTTGCTCAAAATTCATGTCAGCAAAACTTTCCCGCTAGCACAAGCTGGATCGGCTCACGAACTGTTAGAAACAGGCTCGGTAACAGGTAAAATAGTGCTTGAAATTCCCGGCGATTGAGATTTCCTGCGAAGGGAATTGGCGGCGATACAAACTTGCACCCGACGACGGGAGCGGGTTGAAAACATTGTGAATTCAATCTAAATTCCGCCCTTCAAATTGAACCTCACATGAGGTTCAAAACCAGAATGCAGTTCGCTTGCTCGCGCTTCAAACCCTCAGACAATAAGTCATATCATCTCCGGTCGATCGATCGCAATAAGTAAGGTTTGTAGTGCGGACTTTAGTCCGTAATTTAGGGCGGACTAAAGTCCGCACTACGAACCGTTTGTGCTATTAATCGATCGGACATTATAGCGGTTCTCAAAAAAGTGAGGATAGCCCTATGCCCTATGCCCTATGCCCTATGCCTATGCCCTATGCCCTATGCCCTATGCCCTATGCCCTATGCCCTATGCCCTATGCCGGATAGTACCTCATATGAGAGTTCGAAAGGCTATATGTCATCCCCCAATCTAAAACCTCAAGTTTTCCATCTAAAATCGTGTAACTTACCGTCTCTACCCAAAGCTTCATCGGCCAATTCCACCATCCAGCGATTCGGCCTGGCTTGGGGTCTGGCCGCCAGCACCAAGGCCCAAGCTTCTCGTTCTTTACCCCGGCCCAACAGCGCAGCACAAACAGTCAAAGCTGCAGCAGTTGAAAGGCTGATGCCGCTGTGACAGCAGACTAGCAAATTGCCGGGGTTCGCCGACATTTTGAGGGCAAAGTCAATAATTTGGAGGACGTCATCGAGTGTAGGTAAAACCCGATCGGGGTCGTCAACGGGCGTTTCGAGGTCGTTTAACAACCGCCGCAGTCGGTTCGGGATTTTGTGAAAAATTTTGGGTTCGGGTAGGCCCGGAGTGCCGATCGAGATTAAGTATTTGAGTTGCCGTCCCGCAGCGCGATCGATAATGTATTCAGTGGCTTCTGCTTCCGAAGCTATCAAAATTTTCGGCAGTTTTCCACCCAATAAATCTGCAGAAGTTGAGGATTCAGAATCAACTGTGTTTACCTCAGCGCTAAGATCCGGCAAGTATTGGGCCGCCAGGGCGCGAACGTCAGCAACTTCTCGGTTTAAAGCTGCTTCCAGAGCCCAAATAGCAGCACCAGATCCAATTTGAGCCAAGGATTTAACAGCTTTTTGACGCACTCCAGGGGTTTCGTCCCCCAGCAGATGCACCAAACCTGCTACGGAATCCTCTGTCCCAATTTGCCCCAAAGCAGCAGCAACTCTCCACCGGACATAGGATTCGCTGTCGCCTCGCGCGATCGCCAGTCCCGCGGCCACCATTTTTTGCAAGTTAGCATCACAGCCTGTATTAATGTTCCCGAGGGCCACCGCCGCCCTGCCGCGAACGAAAATATCTCGATCCGATAGCGATCGCATTACTGCCACTGCAGCCACCTCGCTGCTGATTTCCCCCAAGGCAGAAACTGCACTGCCGCGCACGTCTGAGTCGTCATGGTTGAGGGCTTGCAGCAGCCCCGCCACAGCCGTTTCCGTGCCGATTTGTCCCAAGGCCTCGGCGGCCCTCAAAGAAACGGCGTAGTAGTCGGGATCGTGCAGCAATTCTACTAAGTGGGGTACTGCGTCGGGGTCGCCGATTTTCCCCAAAGCCGCCGCAGCCCGAGCGCGCACTATTGGATTTTGGTCTGTGAGGGCGTTCAGTAGCCCGGGAACCACCTCTGAGCCCCCAATTTTCCCGCAGTTGACCGCCGCCCGCCAGCGCACCTCGGGGTCTTGGTGTTTGAGGGCGACAAGCAGTGCTCTGACGGCTGTTTTCGGCTTCATTTGGCCCAAGGCCCAAGCGGCCCAGGCGCGCACTGCGGAGGTTTTGTGGTTGAGGGTGGCAAGCAGTGCTGTGACTGCTGGTTGCGAGTCAATTTCTCCTAGGGCCCAAGCGGCCCAAGCTTGCACTTGGGAATCTTCGGATTCGAGCGATCGGGCTAATTCAATTACTGCGGCTTCCGAGCCAATTTTGCCGATCGCCCGAATGCTGTGAAGGCGCACGGCACTTTGTTTGTGGTTCAACGCTTTGACTAGCATCGGAATTGCCCAGTCGGAACCAGTTAGTGCTAGCAGTTGAAGTTTTAGCAGTGGCGAAGTTGGGATTTTTCCGATTAATTTTATTGCTTTTTTTTGAAATTCTGGCTTGAGAGTGCCGGCTAGTTTTGAGCCTAGTTTTAAGTTTACTTTTAAAGCTAATTTGATGGCACGCAAAGCCAGACTTTCCTGTTCTACTTGTGGCAATATTGTCGCCAAGGCGTGCATTCCTTGTCTTTCTTTCAAATATTTTTGTTTAAATTGAGCATCGCTGAGCTCTGGTAGCTGTTGGATGAGGCTTGCTGCTGAGTTCATCGATTTATCCTCATATTTTGGCGATCGCTTGAGATTGCTCTTTTAAACTCGCCGAAGCGTCCATTTTAGATTTTAGATTTTAGATTTTAGATTGGCTTCACAGATTAATCTGGAAGCTTAAACTCGGGTTAAAAATTTTGGGTTAGACACTGATACCATTTTTCTAAAGATATGCTATAGATGAATTCTGAGCCACCCCGAACTCGCGGGGGGGTTGGGGGGGTAATATCTAGCGCTACTTTATGAAATTGGTATGACTCTCGTGTCAGCGGCTTGTACCTGTTTTTGGGCGGGCTCATAAAAAAATCTAGCTGTACCTACAAAACTCAAATTCTCAGAAAACTTGCACCACTTTTAAAATATGTCGGATTCGACTATTTTGGGCAACTCCTCAATAATTAATTATCTGGTTTGTTTTGGCGGCTTGAAAGTTAGTACCGCTTGCTACTTGGCATCGCCGCGCTCTTGAGTAGGCGAGCTGCGCTATATCATTTTATCGCAAGTTGGCTTCAAAGAGCGATCGGCTCCGTTGAACGCAGCGAACCGGAAACAACTTAATTCCCGAACAGTCTGTCAACCGTAGGGCCCATTTTTCAAAACCTCAGCCAAAGCGTTACCGTTATCTCGCAAACCTTCGTAAAAAAACAGCACTTCTCCTTGAATGCCGCGAGCGCGGTTGTAAGCAATTACTTGCAACAACAGCTCGGGATTCATGCTATACTTACTACCTCGATTCGCTAACAAAATACCGGGGGACACGCAGTGCAGTTGTTCGCCGCTAAGCTGTTCGCCAACGAGTCGATCGATCAATTGTTTGTAAGCCTTAAAATCCCGGCGGTAAAACTGGGGATGAAGCATATCAACCAACTTTTTGTCAACCCAAGTTTGAGAATCTTGCAAATATTCCACCAGTCCCCATTCATAAGGACTAGGCGAAAGCGACAGCAACAAATCAGGACTAATAGCCTTCAATTCTCGGTGCAATCGAGCCACAAACTCAGTAATAATATCGGCGCGCCAGTGCAGCCAATGTCGCTCTCTCGGATTCTGTGGCGCTTCTCTCCCGCACTCTTGGAGGTAGCGTTTAACCGTTTTTTCGTCATAACCGCCTTCGGAAGGAAGCGCAATGCGATCGTCTCCTTGAACCCCATTTACCGGATAATTCTTAGCAACTTCCAGCATCAACCCCAGCAAAAAATCTTGAACTTCCGAATCGAGAGAATTCATCCATTCAAACTTATTTTTCTGAAGTAAATTGCCGCTGCAATCGCGAGCCGCCCACTCAGGTTTTTTCGCCAACAAATGACCGCCGTTGAGATTGTAAGAACTCACAAATCCGTATTCAAACCAAGGAATAACTTTTAAACCAACTCTGTTAGCCTCAACAATTAATTCTGCCAGAGGGTCGCGCCCTTGATAGCGCGCATCTATTTCTATCCCAAATTGTTCGCGCATTATTTGAGAAGGATAAGCAGTAAAACCCCGGTTCCAAACAACAGGAAAAACCGTATTAAATCCCGTATCTGCCAGAAAGTCCATTGCTTCAGAAATCCGCTGTTTTGAAGTGAGAACTTTGCAGTCGGTGCTAGGTATCCAAACGCCGCGAATTCCGGCATTTTTAGCCAAGGAACTTGGCAGCACCGCTGGATTTTGTTGTGCCAAAAATTCAGGCACAAATCGCTGTTTTAGTTCGGAGGCAAAACTGCGAATTGCTGACTGGAAAAAATTAAAATATGGCATTTAATATATTTTTTTTGTAGGTGTGAACTGCGCACCGGTTGAATTTGTAGGGTGTGCACTGCGCACCGGTTGAATTTGAATCCCATCGTGCCGACACCGGTTGACTTTTTCGGTGCTTTTCCGCTCACCTTATAAGATTAGCTGGTGCGAAGTGCACACCCTACAAGATTAACCGGTGCGCAGTGCACACCCTACATTGATTGGTAGCACTCAATATTATTTATCGATAAGGTGTGCGAAAAACACCCGATATTATTTATAGATAAGGTGCGCCGCAGCGCACCCTACATTAACGAGCGAGGGGCGCAGCGCGCACCCCAAAATTGTACTATGCAGCTACTCCAGACAACTTCTGGCTCAAGGCTGCTTTCAAAAGCTCGGCCTTATCAGTTTGCTCCCAAGGCAACTCTAAATCAGTACGTCCGAAGTGACCGTAAGCCGCCACATCTTGATAGAAACGACCGCCTCTTTCAGCAGGCAAATTCTGCAAGTTAAATGCGTGAATGATGCCCGCAGGACGCAGTTCAAAATGCTGCTTCACAACTTCCAACAAGCGATCGTCATCAACTTTTCCAGTGCCAAAAGTTTCGATCATCATGCTGACAGGCCGCGCGACGCCGATCGCATAACTTAACTGCACTTCGCACTTTTCGGCCAAACCAGCAGCCACGATATTTTTAGCAACGTAGCGACAAGCATAAGCCGCGCTGCGGTCTACCTTCGTGGGGTCTTTTCCCGAAAAAGCGCCGCCGCCGTGGCGGGAATAGCCACCGTAGGTATCCACAATAATTTTGCGGCCCGTCAAACCCGAATCTCCTTGAGGCCCGCCGACTACAAATTTGCCGGTAGGGTTGACAAGAAAGCGAGTTTCTGCATCTGGTTTGACGCTAATATCGGCAAACACGGGTTGGACGACAGCAGTCCAAAGGTCTTCTTTAATCTTGGCTTGAACCGCGGCTGTGTCTGTGATATCGCCGATCGCCTCAGTGTGCTGCGTAGAAATTAAGATCGTATCGATACCAACAGGTTTCCCGTCTTCGTAAATTACCGTAACTTGGCTTTTGCCATCGGGACGCAGATAAGATAACTGACCTGTTTTGCGGACTGCGGCCAATTGACGGCAAATCCGGTGCGCTAAGCTGATCGGCAGAGGCATCAATTCCGGCGTTTCGTTGCAAGCAAAACCAAACATCAAACCTTGGTCGCCCGCGCCGATAGCATCCAATTCCTCTTCGCTAGCTTCTTCCCGGCTTTCCTGAGCCGTATTGACACCTTGGGCAATATCGGGAGACTGAGAGTCAAGAGCCACCAACACCGAGCAGCTATTGGCAGAAAAGCCGTTGTCAGCGTGGATGTAGCCAATATCGGCTATTTTTTTCCGCGCCAACTCTATGTAATTTACGTGAGCTTTGGTGGTAATTTCGCCCGTGAGCAGCATCAAGCCTGTGTTGACGACAACTTCGGCTGCAACGCGGCTTTTAGGGTCTTCGGTCAGCAAGGCATCTAAGATTGTATCTGAAATTTGATCGCAGATTTTATCGGGATGGCCTTCGGTAACAGATTCAGAGGTGAACAGGTAGCGACGTGACAATGATTATTTCTCCTTTGATGGGGGCGAATCCTGCACGACATTGACGACAGACGACTGACTTTTCAGGTAGAGGCCAAGAATCATCGCCTCTGGGCCGCCGTCGAAGGTTGGTCGGTCTGCTCTGCAGTGTTGAAGCAGGGTGGGAAATTAGGTAAAGTGACACTACTATAGCAAAGTCATAGGATTTTAGATTTTAGATTTTAGATTTTAGATGGGGAAGGACTGATCGGATCGAGGTTGGGAGCTTTACCTACAGTTGAATTATTTTGGGAAACTAATATCAGTTTGGGTAAGTCCCGAAAAACTTAAGTCTTGTCGGATTCTCAATAAATCTTTGACCCAGGCAAAAAAAATGCAGCCGCCGACATGACCGATGGTCGATTCCAAAATTTTAGACCAAACTGCAAGCTTCCAGATTCAATCCTGCAAGTAAATCTCAAATCTCAAATATCAAATCGACGTTCCAGCGATCCTCTACTTCCTAACCTTGAGATGTAATGGGCTCCCCTCACCAACCATTTATAGCCTTTCTCAAAAAAGTGAGGTACAGGTTGAGATTTTAGATTTTAGATTTTAGATTTTAGATTTTAGATTGAGGGATCGATACCTCATCGTGAGAAGTGCTATATGAAACCGACACACAATTTTATAAACCCGCCTTCCGCCATTGTTTATACGAACAATTTTTCAATAAATTTATGGTACATTTGTATTGTTGGTGGGGGCGGGCGGGTTTATGAGATTATTCGTTTTTACCATAGATTGTTGGTGAACCCGCCCCTACAGATTCGGTACTGTTTAGCACGCATTAAGACTCAAAGAAACCGGGTTTTTTTCCTAGTCTGTTGGTGATACCGAGATATTATGGAAAAAACCCGGTTTCTGGCTACCTTTCTGGCTACTCGTGAGGCTAAGAAACCGGGTTTCTATGAAGATTTTCGGTTGAGTACGAGAAATCTAGGAAGAAACCCGGTTTCTGGGATTAGCATTTTCACGAATCAAATTTATTTACAAAACTACTTAATAGTTCATAGTAATTAATGATTGCCTGGATCTATTTAAGATTAAACTAAGAGAAACAGCAAATAAAAGTTTTCACATTCACAAGGGAAGAGTTCTGAGAAACAGGCAAACACAAGTTTTTTTCCTAAATCATCACCTTCTCCTTCCCCTTCACTTTGTGTAGGAGGCAATATGAACGAAAATGTCATTGGGGCCGCGCGAAACGTTGCAATTGTTGGCCCTTATTTAAGCGGAAAAACCGCACTGCTGGAAAGTTTGCTGTCAGTGACAGGAACAATTACTCGCAAAGGTAATGCTAAAGATGGCAATACAATAGGTGACGGTTCTGCTGAAGCGCGCGATCGCAAAATGAGTGTAGAAGTCAACAGCGCTACCGCTGAATACGAAGGCGTTCGCTTCACATTTCTTGACTGTCCGGGTTCGATCGAATTTGCCCAAGAAACTTACCAAAAAATTGGGTCAAAGCCCCGTCCTTATAGCACGGCTTCAGAGTGGATTAATTGTCGAGAGGCTAAATCAAGGCGATGAAGGCTATTGACCGACATCATGCGAGGCATTTAACAGGTTTATCTGAACTAGATACATCAAAAAGTAACTCACTCAAATCTTCTATTTGATTAGCCATTAATCTTAAAGCTTCAGGAAAAGTATGAGTACCTAACCTGCGAGCCAATGACACTAAAAATTGCCTAACCATTGCCCAATTAGCAGGTGCATTGCCGCCACGACGAATATCGTTATCCTCGTTTAACGTCACATCTTTGACCCAATGAAGTCGGTTTTCAATCAACCAGTGGCCACGAATAGCATCGGCTTGCCTGACTGGCTGACCAATCCAGACTACTTAAATAGTAGTGTACTTCATCGAAATCAACTAGGTGACGACGACTTTTTTTTCCCTCCCATCTAGTTCCATATCTCCTGACCACAATTATGTGTTTTGCACCAGCCCAAAGGGGTAATAATTGAGGTGGAATTGGATAAATCTTGGTGTGGCGAGTTGTGGTTCGCCCATGTACAGATTCAGAGACTTCCGAATCGTCAGTTACCACGACAGAACTGACTAATTTATTAGCCGCTTTAAACAGATTTAATTGATTCTTTTTGAGCGTAACTATATAGTCATTGCCACCATTAATAATTAAGGCTAGCGTTTTTTTTTGACAATGTAGTGCATCGACTGTAATTACTATTTTATTTCCCGATAGTTCTTTGACTAACTCCTGTACGACTTCGACTTCACTTTTTTGTTTGTTTTCCATAACTTGATGTTGAACTACCCATCCATGATGATGACTATAAACGGAAACCATACTGACAAAGTTTTGGTACGAACTGCTACCACCAACTAAGGTGCTTTTGATGCTTTTTCCATCTATTGCAATCAATTCTCCTGGCGTTATTGATAATTGTTCTCTAGACCAGGTATTAAAAAGAACGGCTAAAGTCTCAAAATCTAATGATTGAATTATATTCTGAACGTTGAATCTGATGGGAATCTAATATCTCTTGGGAGGTTAAATAATTTGTAATTGCTCAACCCCCTTGACAAGAAGACGAGATAGACATTAGATA
>Ga0335395_10001514_pt1 | contig 14591 bp, 6 predicted proteins | sample MAT02_FD_205744 | JGI IMG/M metagenome (GOLD analysis project Ga0335395, IMG submission 205744) | Freshwater microbial communities from Lake Fryxell liftoff mats and glacier meltwater in Antarctica - MAT-02 (spades assembly) (version 2) ...
AAGATGCGCCGAAGCGAATCAGGATCGGCCGAGGCGACCACGAAATCGGGGTAGTCCAGCAGATACGTCGTTCCCCGCTGGTCCATCGCGGCGAGGGTCGACAACTCGACCAGCAACGGCACGAGGTGGTCGAGGTCGTTGACGCGAACGGCGTGCGCCACGGCGGCGCGAAGTCGCGCATGGCGAATTGTCTGCTGGCCCACGGTGCCGGTGATGCTCGCGGGCAGCCGCTCGTCGAAGGCCAGCTGAAAGAGCTTCTCCCCATCCTCCAGCTGCAGCAGCAGGTCAGGAAGCGTCGCGGCGGCATAGACCGACTCGCCCTGCATGGCGAACAGATTCGTCGCCAGCTCACGCAGCGGCGTAGCGTCGCTGGCGTAGTTGCGCCGGATGAGGGTTTCGGTGGGCTCGTCGCGGAACATCAGACCATGCTTGGTCTGCTCCAGCAGCGGCGACAGGTCTGCCGCGAAGCTGATGACCGCGCCCTCGGCCATGCCGTTGACTTGCGCGTACTCCTTGAGCGGCACGGGCGGCGGCAAGGTGGCCAGCCCCGCCAGGAAAGCGCGGATGCTGCGATCGGCATTGCCCAGCTTCCGTGCCTCTACCAGAGCTTGGTCAATACGGTGCTGGATCAGGTCGTCCAGTGCGATCGGCTTGTCGATCTCGCTCGGCGCCAGCAGTCCAGGTTCCACGGCCAAGTGTTCCAGCACACGAGCATTGCCCTTGGACCGTGCCTGACCTACCTGGATCATCGTCTCGGTCAGCTTGCTCACGCGTGCGCGCAGGAACGCACGTGTCTCCCGCTCGACGAACGGCGCCAATTCGATCTCTTCGGCGAAGATCTCGCCGGTTGCGGTGAGCCGCCGATGCGTTCGGGCACTGACGACCACCTGCAGACCGGCGATCGCTGCGCCGTGCTCCAAGCTCTGCAGCAACAGGCGCGGGAACGAGTCCTGATGGCGATCGCGAGCGATTTCGCTGGAGTTATCGATTGCGTCGAGCAGCAGGACCAGTTGCCGGTCCGCCGAGCCGCGGCGCAAGGTCGCGACGGCTTGCTCCAGGCGCACGCGGAAGGCGCGAAGGATGTCTTCGCTGTTGCTAGTCGAGGGCAGCATGGGGTCGCACAAGCCTCGACAGGCGAGGTCATTGGCGATGTGCACTAGGCCGCGGCTTGGCAGGTGCCTGCTGTCGTCGGAGGCACGGTACTGCCCCATGCCGAAGCAGTCGAACAGGATCGTCTCGTGCTCGTGACCCAGTCGGGCGGCCAGCGAGTTCATGAAGACCGTCTTTCCGAACCCGCCTTCGGCATGCACGACCAACGGGCGGGTTAGCCGTGGGATGCGGTGGACGGCGTCGTCCAACTGCACGCGATCAACCACCTTTCCGATCGGCGGGAAGCTCGCCGGCGCCGGGAGCAGGTCCTTGTCGTCGGACAGGCCCAATGCAGCCAGCACGTCCGTGCGCACGATGACGTTGCGATGCTGCTTGATCAAACCGGCCTTGTCGCGTGCCATCTCCCGGAGATCCGCGAGACGGCGCCGGGCCATGTGGTCCCGCGCGTCTGACCAGTCCACCAGGGTGAGTGCGAGTTGCTGCTTGTTCTCGCGCAGGTCGCCGGTCAGGCCGATCATGTCCAGCCGCGCGGCGAACTCGGCGCGGTCCTTGCCCGTCAGCTTGCAGGCGCCCGCCAGCTGCTTCGCCTGCGCTTTCGCGTCGCCCTCGAGCGGGCTTTGCGTCGCCAGACCTTCGATGGCCTCGAGTAGCGCTGGCGCGATGGGCCGGTTGGTGACCAGCTCGAACCGCAACTTTGCCCGCGCCTTCTCGGTACCAAGCGACGTTTTGCAGGCGCGATACGTGCGCGCAAACTTGTCGATCGTCTTCTTCGCATCCGCCGCCCGAAACGGCTTGTGCTCGGCCGCCTTGGAGTACTTCACCTGGACCACCACCACACGCTTGGCGTGCTGCAGGTTGGCCCGGCCTCCGAAGTACAGGACCGCGTCGGCGATCTCATTGCCTTCGTTCGAGACGCCGCGCTGGTCCTCGTTGGCGAAACCTTCCACCGCAATGCCGACCAACTCGGCCCCGGGCAGGAGCAAGCCCAGGCACTTCCGAGCGACCCAGGCTTCGTGGAACTCGTGGCCGTCGCGGGAGGCGCGGACGGTGTCTACCGCCGGGCGCGTTCGGGGTTTGGCCTTGCTCTTGGGTTTGGGCGACGCCTTGGGCTTCGGTGTGGCCTTCCGCGGGGTTGCCGTCGTGCGCGTCGCCGTGGACTTCTTCGTTGCCGTCGCCATTGCCTGTTCCGCCGAGACCTAGTTCAAGGATACCCATGATGGCGCCCCATCAAGTTAAAGGTCCTGCAGATCGCGCCCGCTGCGACGGTCGAGGCTCAGATTTCTGGAACGCGGTTGAACTTACGGTCTCGGCCAACAGCAGCCTTCAGCCGCGCTGCAACGAACGACCGCAAGCAGTCTTGAGCTGTCATCTCTCGATCGGGGCTTGCCGTTTCGCGACTGTCAGCGGGGCCGGCGAGAATCCCTGCACCGCCCGACCCTTCAGCCTGACCCACCGTGCGCTTGCTTCTATACAAGGACCTCGACCTCCGCCGTGTCAAGCCCGCCTTCGAAAGGCTGCGTCTGGCCATCGAGGCCGACGATTTCCGGTCGGCCGATGTCAAGAAGCTGAACGCCGGCCCCTACTACCGCGCCAAGCTCGACTACGCCAACCGGCTGTTGCTGCAGTTCGCCCGGGTGTCGGAAGGCGAGGGCACAGTCACCGTCTGCTTGGCGCTGGAGGTCATCGACAACCACGCCTACGACAAGTCGCGTTTCCTCCGCGGCGCGGTGGTGGACGAGGCGAAGATCGACCGCGAACCCACCACAGAGGCTGCTGCCCCTGCGCTCAGCGCCGAGGCCACCCCTCTGCGCTGGCTCGGCGCTGGCCGGACGCAGTTCGAGCTGCTGGACAAGCCTGTCGTCTTTGATGACGCGCAGGATGGTGCGTATCGTCACCCGGCCCCGCTCGTCGTCATTGGCTCGGCTGGTTCCGGCAAGACCGCCGTCACGCTGGCGCGGCTGCGTGAAGCCGAGGGGCGGGTGCTGTACGTCACCCTGTCGGCCTACCTGGCGCAGAACGCGCGCGCGCTGCATGCGGCCCATGGGTTCGAGAACCCCAAACAGGAGGTCGATTTCCTCAGCTACCGCGAGCTGATGGAAACCTTGCGCGTACCTGCTGGCCGCGAGGTGAGACTACCTGCCTTCGCCGGCTGGTGCGACCGCCATCGCCAGGCGCTACGCCTGCTCGGTAGCCTGGACGCCCCGACGCTATTCGAAGAATTCCGCGGCGTGATCGGCGCCCGGCCGGGCGGCCCGCTGCCCCTGGCCGACTACCTGGCGCTGGGCACCCGGCAGAGCCTGCTGAACGGCGCGCAGCGGGAGATCGCGCACGGCCTCTTCAAGCGCTACGTGGCATGGTTGACTGAAGTGGGCCTGTACGACAGCAACCTCGTGGCCCATGCCTGGCGCACGCAGATCGCAGAGGCTGCAGAACCGCCCTACGACTTCATCGTCATCGACGAAGTGCAGGACCTGACGCCCGTCCAGCTGGCCCTGGTGCTGGCCCTGCTAAAGAAGCCCGGCCAGTTCATCCTGTGCGGTGACAGCCATCAGATCGTCCACCCCAACTTCTTCAGCTGGGCGGCGCTCAAGAGCCTGTTCTGGCAAGGCCTTGCCGGTGACGCTGCGCAACGGCAACCGCTGCAATTGCTGCAGGCCAACTATCGCAACACCCGCGCCGTCACCGACCTGGCCAACCGGCTGCTGAAGATCAAGCAGGCGCGCTTCGGCTCGGTGGACCGCGAGAGCAACTTTCTGGTGCGCAGCACCGCGCCGGAGGCTGGCAGCGTGGCGTTGGTGGCCGCCAAGGATGCTGGGGTGAAGGCGCTGGATGCAGCCAGCCGCGAATCGGCCGAGCATGCGGTGATCGTGCTGCGCGACGATGACAAGCCAGCGGCCCGCGAACGCTTCCGCACGCCGCTGGTCTTCAGTGTTCATGAAGCCAAGGGCCTGGAGTACCCGCACGTGCTGCTGGTGAACCTGGTGTCCGGCCAGCGCCAGGCCTATGCCGAGGTGTGCGACGGCGTGCAGCCCGCCGATCTGGAGGCAGAGGAACTCGACTTCCGTCGCGCCAGGGACAAGGCCGACAAGTCGCTGGAGCTCTACAAGTTCTACGTCAATGCGCTGTACGTTGCCATGACGCGTGCCGTGCAGACCCTGACGCTGGTGGAGACCGACGCGGGTCACCCGTTGCTGGCGCTGCTAGGCTTGCAAGCTGGCGAGGTGCAGGCTCGAGCCGTGCGCGCGTCGACCCGCGAGGAATGGGCGCAGGAAGCCCGCAAGCTGCAGCTCCAGGGCAAAGACGAACAGGCCCAGGCCATTCGCGACGCCTTCCTGCAGCACAAGCCGGTGCCGTGGACGCCATGGAGCCGGGCGCTGATCGAAGAGCTGCTACCGAAGGCCCTCGACCCGAAGAACGTGAGCGCCAAGCCTCGGCAGGCGGTCTTTGACTACGCGCTGTGGCATGGGCAGCACCAGTGGATTGCTGCTTTGGGCAAGGTTGGCTTTGCGCCAGCCAGGGGCCTGACAGACGCTGGCGGATTCTGGGGTGCTGGCAGTCTGTTGCCCAACCCCCGCGGCTACCGCGATCCGGCCTGGGATGCGATGGAGGTGCTGACGCGTAAAACGGTGGCTGCTGCGCGCCAGCGTCATCTGCAGCCTTGGCAAGGCCGGAATTTCAAGGAGTTGCTGCGTCAGGCTGCCGCTCACGGCGTCGACCACCAGACCGTGGTCGGCGCCACGCCCCTGATGCTGGCCGCGATGGCCGGTAACGCGCCTCTCGTGCAGGCGCTGATGGACAAAGGTGCCGACCCATCCAGGCGTGACGAATTCGGCCATACCGCGTGGGACTTTGCCGTCAGTGGCGCGCTGCAACAGCCCGCTCTCGCCAAGTTGGGGCTGCCCGCCGTCTTCGACCTGCTCGCCCCGCAGGCGCTGGACGTGCAGACCTGTGGCCGGCTCGTGCGGCTGGAACGCAGGCAGGGTGAGTACTGGGTGCTGACGCTGATGCTGGCCGGCCTGAAGACGCAATGGTCACATTGCGTGATCCGCCGGCTGGAGCCATGGAAGTACGCGGCGGGCTTCTTTGCCGACCAACTGCATGAGGTCCTGGCCGAGCTGCCATCCTGGCTGTGGGCAGACAAGCGACGCAGACGTTCCTACATCAACCAGGTGCTGGCCCGGGCAGAGCGAGACAGCAGCTATCAGCCTGCGCGCCAGCTGTGGGTACGCGCCCGCAGCGGCCACTACCTGCCGAACCCAGAGATGCGGTTGCGCCAGGGTGACGGCTGGGTGCCGGTGTACGACCTGCTGGCGCTGGACTGGATCGACCGCGGCTGCGGTGAACCTGGCGACGAGTACCAGTCAACACCTGGAGCCGTCGCTGCAGGACTCAAGAGGCCTGGGACGGAAACCCTGCAGGCAACCCCAGACTGAAGGTCGGTCCGTTGGTCAGAGCATGTCGTCGACGCCGAGTCGCTCCGCCTCTCGCAAGGCGGCGTTGCCTTGTCGGAGGCAGATGACCGGACCGGCCAGCAGGACGACGGCGTATGCGGCGAAGCCGAGGACATGCAGCAAGGTGAGTTCGTGCATTCGGGACTCCTTATGCCGATGGGCTTCCTGTGCCACCGATCATCCATCGCCGGGACCCGGACGCCAAACAATGAGGCGAGCCGTCGCCGGCCACGATCAAGCCCATCATGAACTATGCGCCGTCCAGCCCGCTCGACGCTGCAGCGCACATGTTCAGCCACGCAGTGAAGACGGCGTGAACCAGGACGTTCGATAGTGCCTGGCCCTTGCGATCGACCAACCGCAACCTGATCCAGCGTGCCAGCGCCATGTCACTGGAGTCTGTGTCCGGCAATCCCACCTTGACCTGCGAGGCTGCATAGATGTCCAGCAGGCCTGCAAAGGCAGGAGGGCAGGTTACCCGGTCGTGGCGCTGACGCAGCACGATCTGGATCTCTTCAGGCGCAATGCGGCAAGCCTTGAAGAACCTGACAACGGTGACGAGGTGGTGGGGATCCTTCACGGCCACCTCGTGATGAAGCCGCGTCGTCCGGTCCAGGAGCAAGCCGACCGCATCAGTCGCCAAGGTTGGGTCCCTGGTCCAGGCTTCCTCGATGTTTCGAACGAAGTGGTCAAGCTGCGTCTGCTCTGCCTCGTTCATCCTGCAAGGTGGCAGGTGAACTCCTGCAAGACCGTCGGCGCCAGCGGCAGGCAGTGTGGCGCCTGCCCACTCATGGAGCTGGACGGACGCTTCGATGACAGCACGGATGCTGGCTTCCGGCCGCCCAAAGTGCGAGGCAATGTGGGGCAGCGGCTGGGCGTGTCTGGCGTGCGCATCGAGCAAGGTCCGGACCTGCCCGGCGCTCAGCCAGGGTAGGCCGCTGGCAGGTTCCCTGGCCTGTGTCGGAACCGTGTGGGGCTGTGCCGTCTTCCATCCCGCGCGTGTCCGGGCTGCACAGAGCAAGGCGCGCCAGCCCTTTGATATCTGTTCGCTATAGCTCGAAGGACTGATGCGCGCTGCAGCCGCAAGCACTACCGATGGCACCTCCTCGGCAAACTGAAAGACGGCCTGCAATTGCAGCAAGCTGAACAGATGCAGGTAGTGCATGAAGGTTGTGGCGACAGCCAGATGGCCCTGGATCTTGGTGATCGCGAGCAACGCCCGCCGATCTGTCCGGTCTGCGCTGCCCAGCAGTCGAATCCGCAGGGCCTCGCCTTGTTGCAGCCATTCCAGCATGGCCGGCTGAGATGCCCACAGGCTTGCCCAGTGCCCATCGTTGTCGGCTTCCAGCGCCAGATACAGCCAAGTGGCCCCCGAGTGCCGCAAGCTGTAGACGCGAAAGGCTGGGTCACCCGTCACCTGTCTGAGCACCTTCCTCAAGAGGCACAGAAGGTGATCGTGATAGGCGCGCAATTCCTGGCCTTCAGGAGCTGGAAAGAGCAGCGCCTGTCGTGCGTGGCTGGACGTTGGATCCTCGTGCTCCGCCAGCCGGGCCAACAACGTGGATTTGATCCGCTCACATGCATCCGCTGGCGCCAACAGCGACAGCGGGACGCGCCGAGTGGCCTGCTTCGTCTTGAGGCCGTGACCGTCGTACTCGCGGACCAGATAGCTCAGTTCGTCGCTGTCTGTGATCTCGAAGTCGCCCAGCCGTGCTTCGAGATACTCCCGGGGCCGCGCAAGGGTCCACACGCCGAGATGTAGAAGGTCCTGCAGCACGTCGCGTTCTCGCGGGCGCAATGGCGGCTCGATCCCTGACCGCAGCACTTTGAGCGCATGCTCATACTCATCGACCGACAGGATCCGTGCGTCGACACGGATGTCCATGTCGGGGTTCTCGATGTCTTCGATGTCCTCCAAGGGGACCGACGTGGTCGTGTCGTTTCCGCCAGAACCGGACCTGCCAACAAGTGGTTCATGGGCTTGAAGGAGCTTCAATCCTCGCCGCAGGTCAGGCCTGGACGTGCCGGCTTCCAGTTCGTGGGCCAGCGCCCCGAGCACCTTCCTGATCTCCTCCGGTGACATCTCGCTGAACCATACGTCACCCATTTCAGCGGAAAGCCGGGGAAGCAGCGTGCTGGCAACACGCCTGAGGCCCACCATGCTGTCGCCGTCGGACGGATCTGCGGTGAGCAGCAGGCTTTGCGCCGTTCTCGCGAGCCAGTCGAGTGCACCTTCAGGAAACGAACCCGGCCGATGCTGCCGGCTGAGCGTCAGCAGCCGCCCCACCACCTCGCCATGATCCTGCACAAGTGCATCGTCGGCGGCATGAAGCCATGGATGCGCCGACCGAATGTCCAGAAGCACGTGGTCGATGTCGGCGCCGCCAGGGAGCCAGGAGATGGCTCCGGTGGCCGCTGCCCTATCGTTGACTTTCTGCTCCGGCAGGGTCTTGGCTGACGCCGGATCGAATGTCAGGTCTTCCAAGCTCAGTAACCCCGAGGCGGGCAGAACCGACTCCGTGAGAATGGCGCCAGACCGACTGGATTCGAGCCGCCAATCTCCGAACAGGCGTTCCCAGCATCGCCGATCCAGGGATGTGGTGCTGATGCCGCGCTGTGCACATTGGACGACATGCTGGGGCACGCGCGTCGACCACATCGCCCTGGCGCCTTTGAGCACGTTCTTCCAGTTGCCTGGACACAGATGCCGTGGCGTGCCGTGTTCGAGCAGCAGTGTGTTGATGTAGCGGGATGTGCTGCCGAGATTCAGCGCTACAGGAGACGGCGGCGCCTGGAGCACGAGCATTTCGGTCAGTGGGTCCAGGAACCAGCGCACGTGCTGGCGCCCACCCGGGATCGCGGAGGGCAGGTCGAAGTCGATGTAGCTGAAGCCGTCAGGCCCTGCACACAGGTTCAATCGACGAGGCCCTGGCAGTGCCAGGAAGTCCATGAGCTTGGACAAGAGCAGCATGTCGACGGCCATGCCATGGATGGTTGCGGACAGGCCGATAGCGATCGCCCAGTAGCGCGGGTCTTCATCCGGCTCGTCAGCGCGGCGTCGGATCCAGCCATGGAGCGAGGCCCGCCAGCTGGCCACGGCTGGCAGCCTCTGAATGGCCAATGCACTGATAGGCGATGTGGGATTGGTGGTCAGCGCGGCAACCCTGGTGGTCACGAGATCGACTTTGTCATCCCGCAAGCGGCACAGGCCGGCAAGCAGCAAGCGCAGCCAGGAAGCGGCGGTGGTGTCAGGCAGATGATGGCGACTCTTGGCGAGGAGAATCTCGTCTTCCAGCTGGTGGGCGCTCGCCTCGTCCAGCGCCGGGTACGGCTGCTCTACAGACCCGACCACCACCATGGCGTGAGCGTTGGCAGACTTCTTCAGCAGCCACATCAGGCTGAGGAGCTGTGGCCGGTCATTGGTTGCGGCGTGACGTTCCACCGCTTCCCACATGGCCTTCCTGGGGGCTGGCAATTCCGGCGGGGGGTCATTCTTCCCCCAGAGGGCTCGAGTGGTCAGCTTGGACGGGGGGCACTTCCGCCCACGGCTGGGAAGCTGCCAGCCGCTTTGTACGCTCAGGCCTCTGTCAGCGGATGGGATGCACAGGCTGCGCATCGGATGAAGCCCCAGAGCCTGGGTATAGAGGGCCATCTGAGCGCCCACTGCTTCGAGAAATGCCGCAGGGTCGTGCGAGGAATGCTTGCTGAACCAGTTCTGGCCATGGCTGAAATGCCCCAGGGTTGCGTCGATCCATCGTCCCGGACAGCCGCTGTCGGCCCACTCTGTCCTCAGGAGGGCGCGCCCAAAGTTGACGGCAACGGGCAACCCCAGCGCATGGAGTTGCTGCTTGATCCATGCTGGTCGTGCTGGCGTGAGGTTCTCATCATCATCAATGACGAAGAGTCTCTGTGCGTGGGCGTCGAGTGCCTGCCAATCATGCAGCAGACCCAGGCGCTGGATCACTGCGGCGTTGTGCTGCTCGAGACAGTCCGCCATCAAGACGGCGTCATCCGTCAGCGGCAGCAGGCGTGACTTGTCCTGCATGCCGTTGTGCTTGTCGACGATGCCAACGGGAGGGCATGAAAGGCTCAGATTCGACTCACGCCACAACTCGGCTACGTGGCTGATGCTGGTGCCTTGCATGCCGGCCCGTAGTCCGAAAGTCAGCGACTGAAACAGCCAGGCGTAAAGCGTGAAGGTGTTGTGATAGGAACGTATGGCGGAGCGGCGCCCAGGCGACGGCGCCTCGGCAAGCTGGTTCTGCACGGACATCAGAACCCGACGCACCTCGCCCAGCTCGACCACGTGACGGCAGCCCACCCATCCCGACTGAAGCGCGGCGATGGCTTCAGCCGTTGCTCTGGAATCGATCCACTTGTCTCCATCGAGCGTCGCCAGCGCTGCTTGGTGAAGCAGCGGAAGCCAGGACGCCCTCACCTGGCTGTAGAACAACCTGGACTCATTCGCGCGGCCAGCGTCGAGCGTCACCAGCCACGCCGGGACGGCATCACCGCCGATACAGGACATCCTGGCTTGCATGGACGCGGCCAGCCGGCCCATCGTGAGCGTGGCGCGGGGGTCCTGATTGATGGGGTCCTTGGCCTTTGAAAGGCATCCGCTTGCGAGACGTGCTGCTGTAGCAGTTGTGACGCCGAGCACCCGTCGGCTCAAATCCGACGCTTCGGGCAACCGGCCAAGCTTGTCGGCAAGCAAGAGCAGTTCTGCACCCAGGCCTCCAACATCGGGCAGCAGGAAAGCACGCTGGCGTCGTCGACCCGTAGCGGCTGCCGCAACGGAAAGCTGGGTTCTATACGTGGGGCTGGTCTCGGGCACGAGGAACGCCGCCGCCTGCCATGCCTTGGATCCTTCGGCATGGCGAATCGCCAGCAGGCAGATCTGTTCCTGCGGCACGTAGCACAAGGATTCCGCCAGGCTGCTGTCCAGCCGATCAACCCGCAGTATGGCAATGGCAGCGGTGGCCACGGTGTGCCAGCCAAACAGAAAGCATGCCTTGACCAGTAGCCCCCCCGCCGCTTCCTGTCGTGCGACGCTCTGGTTGCTTGCACTGCCATCCAGATACGGGTCGATCGATGCCTGAGCAACCTGCATTGCTCTGGCGCGCTCAGTTTTGGATGCAACGTCCAGGCTCCACTCGAACGCCTGGCTGCGCAACTCGATCGCGAGTCGGCGGTACCTCATGCAGGACATTTTTTTGCTCGCCCAGAACGGGTCATAAAGCTCCAGCTCCCCGTCGCGCAGCGAGCCAGGCATGTCGCCTTCGGCCTCTTCCTCCAGCGGGTCTGGCTCGTCAGTTGCCGGCAATGAGACGCGGGTCACGGGCGGTACGTCGTCGTCCCAATCCAGCTCGACCTGACGCTTTATGTCGATGCCTGCCCAGGCGATCCAGCCTGGGTTGTGACTGTGTCCTCCGTGGCCTGACCCAGGCTGCTCGACCCGCCGTGTGCGCGGTTCCAGGTGCGTTGAGTCAAGCAAAGTACGAACGGCGTTCAGGTAACGCTGCAAGGCGCTGAAGTGTCGCGCCGCCGGTTCCCTGTAGGCCAGCGCGATGTCCGCGTAGCTAGGCTGGAGGCTGGCCATGCTGTAGGCGAATTCGACGGTATTTGTTGCGTCGGGAAACTGCGCCAGCAAAGGTGCGTACTCAGCGAGACTGAGTTCTCGCATGGCCCTTCCGACCGGATCTGCGCGCATTGGCACCGCCGCAAACTCCTTCTCGCCGTCGTACTCTATGAAGGCATCCAGATCCAGCGCTGCGCGGGAGCGTGCTTCGAAGTACACGGCCAGCACGTGTCCGCGCACCAACTCGTAGCGTTCGGCCGCCACTGCGCCAATTCCGCCCGCCGGTTGGCTCTTGCACTGGTGCTCGTTGAAGAGCGCGGCCGCGACCGGATGCCTGCCGACGCCGCGTCCGACCAGCGGGTGGTCGCGGTCGTGCTCTGGGCTTCTGAACATTTCGCGCAAGGCCGGATCGGCGCGCAGCAAATCGTCGATTGCCGCGATGCAGCCCAGCGTGCTGAGCATGCCATCCACCTCGTGGCGCCAGGGGCGGGCCCAGTCCAAGTTCTCCGCCGCAAACACAGCGCTGCCAAGGATTGCGGTCATGTTCTTGAAGACTCGGTCGAGTGCTGTCAGCTCTGGCGGGGCGCCGATGCGCCACAAGATCGCTTTCAGTCTGTCGGGTGACCCACCTGCCTGAGCGAGATGGCTGGACAGCGTCTGGTAGGCCAGGCTGCCTGCGACCGATCGGCGAGGGGAAGGTGACCCTGTCATGCTGTTTCACCCGGCTTCGGCTTGACCTGTCGCACAGCCGGCAGCTTGCGTGGGTCACACCCCAGCACGCGCACCAGATTCATCTTCTGGGTCGTGGAGAGAGGGTTCACATCGGCCTTGATTAACGCTTGCCAGACCCTTTCGATCGTCGCGGGGTGGAGCTGCTGGCTGAGTGCGGGGGCGCAGGCGGCAAAGAGGCTCGCGCTGATGGCCTGGAACCGGGTTTTTGCGGAGATCTGGTAAGCCAGCGCGATGACGGTGATCAGGGTGTTGGCGGGCCAGTGGTTCTGAGCGGCCAGGAGGGTTTCTGGATTGGCGACCCAGTGCAGGTCGGTCGTTCCATCGACATTCCCGACGACGACCGGAGGGCGGACCAGCAGCAGGGCCTTGAGCCCCTCGTCAGACCAGTCCCTGAACTGGATTGCGCCTTCTGCAGCCGCGTCCAACGCCCGCATCAATTCTCCGGTCGTTGGGTCAATACCTTTGATCCGCCCTATCCGCACGTGCGCCAGTCGTGCAGTCCGAAAGAATCGTGCCTGCTCTGCGGATACCCGTCGTGTGCCGTCCTGGTTTCTAGACATCTCTGTTCCTGATTTCGCCGAAAACGCTGCCTGTGGGGCAGCACTGAGCGCTCAGAGTAAACCGGCTAGGAATCATTATTGATATCGATTCAGAACCTTTTTTCGCTGGCAAGGGGAGTTAGAAAGTATTTCGGGCAGGCTTTATTCTGAAGCAGTTTATTTGCACTTCATGAGGGGCTATGGATTGCACGAGCTAATAACCAACGCCACGGTGATGCCGTTGTTTTTTTGACATGCAGGAGCAGAGGAAGGGAGAGGGATCGCACTCATCTCGCACTTCGGCGCTGTGGAAGTGCGGCGGTAATGAGCGTTCGCGAAATGCCTTCGGTCGTACAGCAGGCCCGACCAAGCTGTTGATGCAAGGGCACGACGTGGGTACACTGCTGCATTCGCTATTCGCGAATAGAGAACAGCCCAACTAGGCTGCGAAGCCGCCCATGTCGTCTGCAAAGTCCAACCCTCAGCTGGTCCTGCGACCCCAGGATCTACTGGTCCTATTGCGCCTCTCGCTCGTGGGTGAGGGCGATGACGTGCCACCGTATGCGGTGCTGGCCGCAGATTTGGGGTTGACCGCTTCTGAAGCTCATGCGGCGGTCGCGCGGGCGGTGGCGGCACAGCTGGCTGCCAAGGACGCGACTGGCCGCCCCCGGGTCAGGCTGGAGTCGCTGAGGCTCTTTGTCCAGCATGGCGCCCGGTACTGCTTCCCCGCGACGCGGGGCCCGCAGACACGGGGCGTGGCAACGGGATACGCCGCAGCGCCACTGAGCGCGCTGATCCGTGCCACCAACGGGGAGCCGCCGCCAGTGTGGCCTGACAAGGACGGCCTCGTCAGGGGAGAGGCGCTCTATCCGCTCTACCCCACCGCGGCCCAGGCTGCCAGGCGAAACCCGCAGCTGCATGAACTGCTGGCCCTGTTCGACGCCATACGCGCCGGCAGCGCGCGCGAGCGCGCATTGGCCATTCAGCTACTGGACGAACGCTGGGCAAGCCGTGAACCGGCATTGTCGACGCCATGAACTCGAACGACCCCAACGTCGTGATGCTGGACATCGTCGCAGAGCGCCTGGGCGCTGAGCTGTGCGACAGCCTGGTATTCGTAGGCGGCGCCGTTGCGGGCCTGCTGATCACGGACCCGGCGCAGCCGGCGATCCGGCCGACCGAGGACGTGGATCTTCTGGCGCAAGTCGTTGCGCGCCGGGAGTACTACCTTCTTGAGGAGCAGCTGCGAGCCAGAGGCTTTCAGCAGGACATGCGCCCTGACGCCCCGATTTGCCGTTGGGTCGTCGCAGGCGTCACCGTCGATGTCATGCCGACGCTTCCCGACGTGCTGGGATTCAGCAATCGCTGGTATCCGCTGGCCACAGCGACTGCCTGGGCTGCTACGCTGACCAGTGGGCGAGTCATCAGGGTGATCTCTGCGGCGGCTTTCCTGGCCACCAAGCTAGAGGCGTTTGCCGGACGAGGGCGAGGTGACTACCTGTTCAGTCACGATCTCGGTGACGTCATCAGCGTCGTAGACGGACGCGGGTCCCTGATCAGCGAACTGCTCCTGTGTGATGCTGAGTTGCGCGCGGGGGTTGCTGCTTCTGTGGCCGGGTTGTTGGCGACCCGCAGTTTCCTGGACAGTTTGCCAGGGCATTTGCCAGGCGATGTTGCCAGCCAAGAGCGACTACCGGACCTTTTGTCGAAGCTGAAGCATATTGCTGGACTCGGTCCGAGCTGAGTCGGCTTGCAGCGACGAGGCCGCTACGAGTGCAGTCCGCCGGCGCGCGCGCCGTGTCAAGTGCGCGCGCGTCAAACCAGATCTGCGCGCGCGCAGAAAATATTGCAGCGCGCGCCGCAATCTGCGCTTTCCGGGCTGGCCGAGTATTTGCAGCGCTATGAACTTGGTGTAGAGTCTGCCCAACGGTCAAGACGGACTTGCAGTTTGCAAGTCGGGTTGTTCGGGTCGGTGGGCTTAGATCGGGTTCGGCAGGGGCTAGTTGGAAAGCGCTCGGATCCATGTAAGTGCTTGATTTGGCAAGATAAAGCCAATTAACGTCGATTGATTCGGCTTAACTACTTGCCTAGCCATTGGCCTCATAACCCAAAGGTCGCAAGTTCAAATCTTGCCCCCGCAACCACGAAAACAGCAGCTAAATCAACGAGTTAGCTGCAAAG
>Ga0335395_10001515_pt1 | contig 14586 bp, 10 predicted proteins | sample MAT02_FD_205744 | JGI IMG/M metagenome (GOLD analysis project Ga0335395, IMG submission 205744) | Freshwater microbial communities from Lake Fryxell liftoff mats and glacier meltwater in Antarctica - MAT-02 (spades assembly) (version 2) ...
TTCCATTACCGCCTTGGGATTGTTTGACTCTTGTGTACTTTTGTAATGTACTTTCAATGGGACAATTACCATTTCAAGCTTCACAATCCTGTACGCATAATGGTTGCCTTTGTTGGGCCTCCCTTATGGGGTAATGTTAGCTTCGCCAATGTTATAAGGGCTTGTTAGGCTAGCAGCACTGTTCCAGTGACTTTAGAACTGTTTAACCACTAGCGACAGAGCAGGGGACTAGCTTCGCATCCACAGGGTGTCGTGACCTAAATAACGTAGTCAGTTAAGACTTAGGCTGGTCAGAATAGCTTGCTTCGAGACTTGCTCGCGACCAAGCTCAGTGTCTTTAGACCTGAGTTCCTGACAAATCTCTCTTTGTCATTACACCCATTTAGTGTAGCGTAACACCGGGAAGGCCCACACTGTTCGATCGGGCTGGTGTGCCGTAATTTACCTTTCGGTTTTCTCCCTTGCTATTTTCTGAGAAATACGTAAAAGTTAGGTAATATCAATTCCGGTTGCACCGTCAGGTGATTGTTGAGTGTTGACCATTCGACCCAACGACTGCGTTTATCCTGAGCGTAGTCGAAGGGCAGGGCACCGCTGTTAACTGTTAACTGTTAAGTATTTGGACACTTAAACAGTTAAATATAGCAATCCTAAATGAGTCGTAAATTTTTTACCCCACCCCAACCCTCCCCTTAGCAAGGGGAGGGAGTAAGAAATTCACAAATGATTTAGGATTGCTATAATACCGATGCAACCGGAAACGATATAACGCCTCGATTCCCGTAGGGACACGGCACTGCCGTGTCCTAATCTGCTAGCCTTTGTCACTAGACTTGTCTCCGCTTGTTAAAATTCAGGTTGCGAAGCATTGTAGCCGATCGCAATTATAAATTTCTCCTTTTACTCAAATGCTAAAAAAAATATCTCAACAAGTCCAAACTTTGCAGGAACAAGCAAGCCAATTGCCACACGCACAACAGGCAATTTTAACAAAAATTCTGGAAAATTTGTCTGATTTTTTGCAAGAATTGGCTGGCACTCGCGAGTTGGAAAGCGCCACAAACAAGGAGGCTAAAGTAGTAGAATTAGAAAAATCGAATCGCCTTTTAGAACGCACGGTGGCGCAACAAGCCTCTCAAATCAGACAGTTGCAAGAACAGTTAGACAAAGAAATCAGTCAGCACCGTCGGGATAATCAAGCATTCACCAAAAGTGAAGCAAAACTGCAAATACTGCTGCGAAATTCTCCCGATCTAATTAGCATTTTAGAGTCGGACGGGCGTGTACGATACCACAACGGCGCAGTGGAACGGCTTTTGGGTTACAAGGCAGAAACAAGAATTGGGAAAGTTCACGGAGAGTTAATTCATCCTGATGATTTACTGGCTTGGCAGGCCTATTTTGGCAAATTGCTAGAACATCCGGGAATTGCTAAGCCGATCGAATATCGGGAGCGGCACGCTGACGGTTCTTGGGTATATGTGGAGGCGGTTGGTAACAGTTTGCTTCAAGATTCTAATATCCACGGAATTGTCCTAAGTTCGCGGGAAATAGGGGAACGCAAGCAAGCAGAAATAGCTGTGCAGGAGTCGGAACTTCACTACAAAATCATGTCGCAAATTACTTCTGATTTTGCCTATTCTTTTAGGGTAGAACCAGATGGCAAGTTTGTCTGCGAGTGGGTAACGGAAGCTTTTGGGCGCTGTACTGGCCGTCTTCCTGAAGAATTGTCAGCTTCGGGCTGGTGGAGTTCCGATCTAGTTCATCCTGACGACAGGAAAATGTTAATCGAACAATTAAAAGACTGTACTGACCTTCGCACGGGAACCAACGAGTATCGAATTGTTGACAAAAAAGGCGAAGTGCGGTGGGTGCGGGACTTGTGGCAAGCGGTTTGGGACAAAACTGAGGAACGTGTTGTTCGTTTGTGGGGGGCTTGTCAGGAAATTAGCGATCGCAAGCAGGTAGAATTACAACTGCAAGTCGTTAACGAGGTTTTGCAAGCACAAATAGAATCTTCGCCGCTGGCAATTAATTGTACCGATAGTGAAGGCAAAGTAACTGTCTGGAACCGCGCGGCAGAAAAACTTTTTGGCTGGAGTGCTACAGAAGTTTTGGGGCAACATGAGCCTAATATTCCCGAAGGGCAACAGCAAGATTTTCAAGCCATACTGAAGTCGTTGTTCAATGGCAAAGCGCAGAACGGTTTTGAAGTGTCTTTATTGAAGAAAGGCGGTGGCTGGATTGATCTCTTGCTATTCGCGGCACCCGTACAAGATAGCAGTGGCGAGACTATCGGTAGTATAAAAATATTTTCTGATCTTTCAGAACGGAAACGCATAGAGGAGGAGCGCAAAAAACTAGCAGGAGTGGAAAATAGGGAAGAACCGTTTTGGGCGCGCTATATCACTCCTCCAAAAAGTAATAAAAAAGACAGTAAGTGATAATTAAAAATTAATAATGAGACAGAGATGATCTGGTTGGGTGTAGAAGACCCCGATCAGTCGATCAACAATTAAATTATTTACTGGTTCGATGATTCTTCTTTGAGTCTGGCAGCAGACAAATCAGCGTGAGTCTGACAAGCATCACTTAACTGAATGAAATCTAAGACATTACCAATTACCTTTGATGTGATTTAGGGGCGTGCGGAACTCGTGGGACGCTTTCAATCAGTATCAATAGTTACTTTTATAACAATCAAAATGACTACGGACTACTGACTACTGTCAATAAATCAATACGGTTTACTTAACACTATTTATGCCCGGAGATCCCCCTAAATCCCCCTTAAGAAGGGGGACGAAAGAGAGCTTTCTTGTCCCCCCCTTGGGAAGGGGGGTTAGGGGGGATCGGTCTTAAGTGAACCGTATTGGTCAATAAATAGGTTCTTGATAAAGTGGCACGGTGAAAGTAACCGTCGATCCGAGTCCTTCCCCCATGCTGTAAAAATTTACGGTGCCCCCCATTGCTTCTACCAGTTTTTGGGAAATAGCTAATCCCAAACCTGTGCCGCCGTATTTTCTGGTACGATCGCCATCTACCTGAAAAAACGACTCAAATAATTTGTCTTGTTTGTCGAGAGAAACACCAATCCCAGTATCAGCAACTCGGATTTTGATCAGGCCGGGAAACTGCTGATTCTGAAAAGTCACTTTTTTCTTGAGCACTTCGGTACTAATCCGAATTCCCCCTTCGTTAGTAAATTTAATCGCATTTCCAGTCAGATTCAAAATGATCTGAAGCAGACGTTGGTAATTGCCATACACAATAATCTCCTCGGAAGTAGCGAGGGTTTGGATTTGAAACTGCAATCGCTTGGACTGCACCTGAACCCGCGTAAAATTTTCAACTTGCTGCAACAATTCGCCTAATTTGACAGGAGCGAGGTCTAACTGCATTTTGCCAGCTTCGATTTTAGCGACATCCAAAATATCGTCGATGATGCTGAACAAATGTAGGGCTGAACGATGAGCCTCAAGGATGAATTCACGAGCTTCTTCCGGGTCATCTGCCATGCCGTCCATCAGCAGTTTCAGAAAGCCAATGATGCCGTTGAGAGGGGTGCGGAGTTCGTGAGAAGTATTGGCAAGAAACTGACTTTTGAGCTGAGAAAGGGCAACAGCTTCGGCGCGGGCGTGTTCTAGTTCTTGATAGAGGGTAGCATGGGCGATCGCACTTCCGACTTGAGCGACTAATTCGCGGGCGAATTCAAGTTCGATAGGACTCCACTGCGGGGAATCTCCGCAGCGGTGCAAAGCTATCAGTGCATTGGGTTCGTCTTGATAGGAAGTAGCTGCTACCAGCACCGAGTGCCGCTGGAAGGGGTCGTTGGGGGGATAAGGCCGCTCAACTGCTACTGGATTGAGGGTGGTTAAAGTTTCAATCCACCCTGGCTGTTCGGCGGCAAGCAATTCTAATCCCAGCATGGAAGAGTAAGGTTCTTGGCAGTATTCAGCTACTACTTTCAGGGTTTTTGATTGGAGATGTTCGATCTGAAGTGGGGGGGTTGGGGGAGATTGATTATCCTTGGCAATTGACAGTGGCAATGTCGGTGCTGCGGAACTGACATTTTTTGGATTTTGAGGGGGAATGAATGGGGAGGATTCAAAAATTTCGCTTGTTTGTTTGTAGGAACAGATGATGCAGCGACTCGCATTTAAAACTTGACCCAAACTGTTAACTGTTTGCTGCCAAATTGTTTCTAAGTCGAGGGTTCGGTGCAGGTTTTGAGCTATTTGGGAGATGATTTTGCGATCGATTTCGGAATAGGGAGGCGACGATATAGCAGGGATGGGGGTTTCTGGGAGCAGCATTTTTTGCTGCAACTCCGGGTCAAATTCCTCGGAATTTGGCGACTCATCTGTTGGTTTGTCCGACAGCAGGTGTCCCATGACTAAAACTTTTACTGCTTTGCCATTTGAGGTAAGGATCGGAGTGAGTGTCAAATCGAAGAGAAAATATTTTTCGGCGTGGTAAAATTGATAGCTAAACCTTTCTGGTACGAGGGTTTCGAGGACTTGTTGCAGGCGATTGATGTATGGTTTAGCAGGAAGAGGTTGGAAATTGTCGATGGCGGGACGATCGACAATTTGTTCTGCTGTGAGATTGTACTGCTGGCCTTGTTGCCAATAAAAAGATAGATATCTGCCCTCTCTGTCTTGGGTAAATATTAATTCTGCCCCTAACTCTTGGAAAAAGGCTGTAGAGGCAGGACTCGATCGCCGGAAATCTGTGTTAGAGTTCATCAGAATAGCAGATAAAAGTAGTTAGGCTATTAAGAATTAATATTTAATATTTAGGAATGTTCGCAGATTAATTATCCGGTTTGAAAATCCCTAAAAAATTTGATGCTCTCGGCTATTGAAGCTGGGGACTAGCCATCAATTCTGTCCCTCACCTTTAAGCATCCCCTGATTTTTATTTAGCTAAGTTTATGGTAGAAAACTATGACCAAGAATTTCTAGATGGTACAAGCCCCCGGATTTATCCGTGGAATCAATCCAAAATCTCAAATCTCAAATCCTCAAGCCCCCGCATTGATCCGTGGGGTCAATCTAAAATCTAAAATCTAAAATCTAAAATCGATTGACTTTTGTAGCGAAATCTGCCTGTGATGACAGCGACACTTTGGGGCGATCGCCAATTTCACAGTCAGCAGATTAGCGCCAGAATTCGCGATCTAGCCTCAGTCGTTCCACTCACCACGAGGCGGAACTGGGGGGTTGCGGCGCAAGCTCAGAGCCAATTCGTCTTCGCGGCGATCGCCTCTCAACCACTGCCTAATTGCAGTTTCAATCACTTTGCTGGGGTCATTGGTCAAGTGCTTAATTTGGTCTAAAAGTTCAGCATCTAAGTGGATAGATAATTCCACTTTTTCTGACGAACCGTGGGAAGGTATGCTTGACTCGTTCATCGTTAAAAAATCCTAGTTTTAATTCTTAAGTTTCAATGTTACAGCGTGACTAGACTAGATATTTGCAGTCGAAGATTTCCACCCAACCTATCCCCAACCGCTTTCTGTACAATGAGATAGAAAGAAGTTTTTTCCTCTTGGGTGTCTTGGCTCGATCGGACGCGATCGAGGATATTGACACTCTTGAGTTTTGCCTCACTTGTGGTTTTATCTCAATCCCCAGTAAGAGGTTCAAGCAAGCACTGTACTCTTGCTTGTGTAATCATACAACAAAAAGTATCCTTTGCCGATTAGGTTTTTGACAAAAAATATGACTAACGTCCCTGTATCTCGGATTCGCAATTTTTCGATTATTGCTCACATCGACCACGGAAAATCGACTTTGGCCGATCGGCTGTTGCAGGCGACTGGGACAGTACAAGCACGGGAGATGAAGGAGCAGTTTTTAGACAGCATGGATCTCGAACGCGAACGTGGCATTACGATTAAGCTGCAAGCGGCTCGGATGAATTACACTGCCAAGGACGGTCAGGAGTACGTGCTCAACCTGATCGACACTCCTGGACACGTAGACTTCTCTTACGAGGTGTCGCGATCGCTCGCTGCTTGCGAAGGGGCGCTGCTGGTGGTAGACGCTTCTCAAGGTGTAGAAGCACAAACTTTGGCAAATGTCTATCTAGCTCTGGCAAATGATTTAGAAATTATTACAGTTTTAAATAAAATTGACCTACCGGGGGCGGAACCAGAACGGGTAAAAGGGGAAATTGAAGAAATTGTCGGTCTCGACTGTAGCGGGGCGATTCTGGCTTCTGCGAAGGAAGGTATCGGTATTGATGAGATCTTGGAGGCGATCGTCGAAAAAGTACCACCACCACAGGATACTGTTGATAAACCGCTCAGAGCGTTAATTTTTGATAGTTATTACGATGCTTATCGGGGGGTAATTGTTTATTTCCGGGTGATGGATGGCAGTGTCAAAAAGGGCGATCGGGTTTTATTGATGGTTTCTGGTAAGGAATATGTGATCGATGAATTGGGTATACTTTCACCGACTCAAATTCCAGTAGATGAACTCCACGCCGGGGAAGTTGGTTATCTGGGCGCAGCAATTAAGGCAGTAGGTGATGCTCGTGTCGGAGATACGATTACTTTGGTCAAAAAGCCGGCAGCGGAGCCTTGGCCCGGTTATACTGAAGCGAAACCGATGGTTTATTGTGGCTTGTTCCCGATCGATGCTGACCAATTTCCCGACTTGCGGGAAGCTTTGGAAAAACTAGAACTCAACGATGCGGCGCTTTCTTACGAACCGGAAACTTCGAGTGCAATGGGATTTGGTTTCCGTTGCGGTTTCTTGGGTTTGCTGCACATGGAAATTGTGCAAGAAAGACTGGAAAGAGAATACAATTTGAATTTAATTGTGACGGCTCCTTCGGTGGTTTATCAAGTCACAACAATTAAAGGAGAAGTGTTAACAATTGACAATCCGAGTCACTTGCCCGACCCTCAGTATCGTGATAAAATTGAGGAACCTTATGTGCAAGTGGAAATGCTATCCCCGGAAGCTTATGTGGGGACGCTGATGGAATTGTCTCAGAATCGGCGGGGCGTTTTTAAGGATATGAAGTATCTCAGTCAAGGGCGGACGACGCTGATTTATGAGTTGCCTTTGGCGGAGGTGGTGACGGACTTTTTCGATCAGATGAAATCGCGATCGCGCGGTTATGCGAGTATGGAATATCATCTCATCGGTTATCGCGAAAATCCGTTGGTGAAATTGGACATTTTAATTAATGGCGAATCGGTTGATGCTCTGGCGATGATTGTCCACCGCGATAAGGCTTATAATGTGGGCCGCGGGTTGACGGAAAAACTCAAGGAATTGATTCCCCGCCACCAATTTAAGGTTCCGATTCAAGCGACTATTGGCGCTAAGGTGATTGCTTCGGAGCATATTCCAGCTTTGCGGAAGGATGTGTTGGCGAAGTGTTACGGTGGCGATATTTCGCGGAAGAAGAAGTTGCTGCAAAAGCAGGCGAAGGGTAAGAAGCGGATGAAGTCTGTGGGTACTGTGGATGTGCCGCAGGAGGCTTTTATGGCTGTGCTGAAGCTCGATCGGGATTCATGATGAGTGTAGGGGCGATCGTCTTTAAAGGCGATCGTCCTTACATGAGTTGTTTGTAGTCACCCGGCGGTTGAAACCGCTTTTGACCTGTTACTCGTATGTGGCGAAGCGCCTGTCATGCGAGTAACAGGTCAAACTACAAAAACAAAGTCTGCCTCCGCTGACTGAAGAATAGGTATAATATTTATTGTGTAATCATGTTAAATCTAAAGCTTCCTGAACAAAGGCGAAAACTTTATATTGAAATTGCACTGCGTAGATGTCGTCCCGGTAGCGGCAGCAGTCGAGAGTTTCTGAAAAAAAGAACCTGGAATCATCCCGTGACAAACATTAAAACGATTATTCAAAAGACTGTGTTTGTCGTAGTAGGAGGGGTTGCTACGCGCCTCTATATGCCTGAACGAATGACCGATAAACTTGATATTTTAGTATTAGCTGAGGAGGATGCTAATCTTTATCGAGAATTAGAGCAAGCTGGTAGCATAAGAACTGGAGAAATTAGCATTGGGGGCAGCACTTGATGCTGTGGAAGATTTAGAAAGTTTAATCGTGTTGGGAAAGTTAGAAATGGGTGAGTAAGAGATAAACAGAGTATAGGGCTTACGCATGGGGCCAGAAACCGGGTTTTTTTACAGAAAGACGCGTTACACACCGTTGTATTTCTGCACGGCGACTATTGTAGCTCAAACTGAGTAGATTTAACCACATTCATGCCCGCCGCCGCAAATCTTTGATAAGCTGCATCTGCTTGTTCCGTAAAATCAACAACACCCGGAACAACGACAGGCGATGTGCAATCTTCCAACAAATAAACCTTCTTAGCCAACTTCATATCTCGCGCCAAAATTTCCATCAGCAAATCATCAATTGTCCAAGCAACGCAGTGACTCTTAGCTTGTCCGGCAATAATTACCGCATCAAATTCGAGCAACTTATCAATAAAATTAGCATTCTTTCCCGCAATCGGATTTCCATCGCATCCATCTAAGACTTCCGGTTGCAAAACCGAATAGTTTTCTGTCAGTGGATTGCCACCTTTGATTTCAAAAAATGCTTGGCTATTCCGGGCGATGCTATGAAAAAATATGGCTTCTTCCACAGCCGAAACTAGAGCGTGTCCGATGCCGCCCAGCATCGAGTGATACGGCCAAATTGTCAGCGGAAATTTGCCATTCTCACTAAGTTTAGTGACGTAGTGCAGAGCGTGTTTTTGCAGTGCAGAAAAATTACCGCCGCTGATGCTATAAGCCACGGCTGGATTAACTTTCCAGATGCCTTTTTGGACATCTTCTAGGGTAATGGAAGTTGCGGCAGGTTGGGGGTGTTCGCCTGCATCATTTATCCAAAAGATGGGATGAAAAATTTGCATAGCGGTATGCGTGTCCATTGTGGGCGCAATAGCTGTAATTAAGTGTAAATTACGATAAATGAACTCACACAGCCGCACATTGTCGTCTACTGCACCGCTACCGGAACGCCCGCCGACAAACAGTTCAAATTCCGGCAAACAAAAAGTATTTTGAGCGTCGATTATCATCAAACAAATGCGGGTTTTGTCGCTAGAAGCGGGCTGGATGCTGTGTTGGTTTGCCCACTTTTTAGCTTCAGCGGCGCGTTTTCCGTAGGGGACTCGCCAGACTTCGCTGACTTTTTTTGCGTCGAAATAGTCGGGGATTGGGAGTGGCGTTTTTGCTGTCATGGCTGATTAAGTCCGGTGGAGAATAGTAATTAGTAATTGGTAATGAGTAATTGGGTGCTGACTGGGGAATATTTCTCTCGGTTGAAAACTGCTATATAATGCTGGTATCCATTTGCGGGTGAATCATGCCACAAGAACCAAGTCAAAATTGTACCGGAGAGATTTTTAAGCGCAGATTGTTGTTTTTGTCGATCGCGCTTTCGATCGCTCTCTTAATTGTAGCAACTAAATCTTCCTACGTTCAAGAACTTTTAAGAACCGTTTTAATACGGATCGAGTATTTAGGCGTTTGGGGCCCTGTCGCCTTCATCGTTACTTACAACTTAGCTACTGTGCTGTTTATACCTGGTTCTGTGCTGACGTTGGGAGGCGGGGTGCTTTTTGGCTTGTGGTGGGGTTCGGTGTACGTGTTTGTCGCGGCAACTTTAGGGGCTACCTTTGCTTTTTTGATCGGGCGATACTTGTCGCGCGATCGCGTGCTAAAATATATGGAAGCTCATCCTAAATTTAAAGCTCTCGATCACGCCGTTTCCCAAGAAGGATTGAAAATAGTTTTTTTGACTCGTCTTTGCCCTTTACTTCCTTTCAATTTATTGAATTACGCTTTAGGAATTACTCAGGTTTCTTTGAAAGATTATGTGCTAGGTTCTTTCGGCATGATACCAGGAACTATTCTGTATGTTTACTCCGGTTCTTTGATAGGAGATATTGCTGTAATCGGCACTGGAACTGAGTATACAAATCCCCAAGCGTCAGCCGTAAAATGGTCGATCAATATCATCGGTTTGATTGCTACTGTCGTGGTTACTATCTCTATCACTCGGATTGCTAGTAAGGCTTTAGATGAAAGTGTTTAATTAGGAGAATTTGCTAATGTCGCAGTCAAAAGTCGATCGCGTAATAGTCCCCCCGATGGACGAATACAACCAAAAATTAGTCTCCTATTTACATCCGTCTGACTGGGTAAATCCGCAGCCAGCCAGCCGTTACAATTTAGTGGTAATTGGTGCGGGGCCAGCCGGATTAATTGTTGCCGCAGGTGCGGCCGGTTTGGGCGCGAAAGTTGCTTTGATTGAAAAACATTTGATGGGCGGCGATTGTTTAAATGTGGGTTGCGTACCTTCAAAAGCCCTGATTCGTTCGTCTCGCACTGTCGGCGATATCTGGGAAGCAAGTAAATTTGGTGTTAACGTTCCTAACAGTGCAAAAATTGACTTTTCAGCCGTAATGGAAAGAATGCGGCGAATCAGGGCGGGAATCAGCGATGTTGATTCTGTTCAACGCTACCAGCACAAATTAGGAGTCGATGTTTTTTTAGGTTCCGGTCGTTTTACTAGCAATAATACAGTAGAAGTTGCAGGTCAAACTCTCCGCTTTAAAAAAGCAGTAATTGCCACAGGTGCAAGGGCGCTACAACCACAAATTCCCGGCTTACAAGAAGCCGGATATCTGACTAATGAAACTGTATTTAACCTAACAGAAAGACCTGAGCGTTTGGCAGTAATTGGCGCAGGACCGATCGGCTGCGAATTGGCTCAAGCCTTCCGCAGGCTGGGTTCGCAAGTCGTGTTGCTGCACAAAAATGCTCAGATTTTGGACAAGGAAGATGCGGATGCTGCTACAATTGTGCAGCAGGCTTTTCTACGCGAAGAAATTCAACTAATACTTGAATCAAAAATAGAGCGCGTTGAGAAAACAAATTTAGGCAAAGTAATTTATTATCAATCTCAAGGTAAGGAAGCATCGGTAACCGTAGATGAAATTATTGTGAGCGCGGGGCGATCGCCCAACGTGGAAGGATTGAATCTGGAAGCTGTCGGAGTCGAATACAATACACAAACTGGCGTATTTGTCAACGACAATTTGCAAACTACTAATCCCCGCATTTACGCTGCCGGTGACATTTGCATGAAACATAAATTTACTCACGCTGCTGATTTTGCCGCCAGAATGGTAATTCAAAATACTCTGTTTTTCGGGCGCAAAAAGCTCAGCACTTTGACTGTACCTTGGTGTACATATACAGATCCAGAGGTGGCGCGTGTCGGAATGGGCGATCGAGAATTTCAAGCCGCAGGGATTGATGTCGATACATTTTTAATTCCTTTCAGTCAAGTCGATCGGGCAATTATTGACGGTGAAGAGGAAGGATTTGTGAAAATTCACGTCAAGAAAGGCAGCGACAAAATATTAGGTGCAACTATTGTCGCGCGACACGCCGGAGATATGATTAGCGAAATTACTTTGGCAATGGTTAACAATATTGGTTTAGGAAAAATTGCGAGTGTAATTCATCCATATCCGACGCAAGCTGAGGCGATTCGCAAAGCTGGGGATGCGTACAATCGCACTCGCTTGACGCCGTTTGTGAAAAATTTGTTCAATCGCTGGCTGGCTTGGACTCGATAAGATAACTCGGCGATTGAAATCGCTTCTATACAAACGAAGTCCGCGCAACGCGAGACTGAAAGACGATGTTTTTTTTTTATGATTGTGTTTCTGTTTCTGTTTCAAACCCTACACCTTCATACAAAAGTGCGATCGGCAAATCAAACCCAATACTTGATAAAGTGATAATCTCCCCAGCAGTGTAAGAATAGTATAGCCACATTCTGCCCTCTCCTCGACAGTAACGTTCAACAAAAATCTTTTGTGAATCAATCAAGATATACTCTTGCAAAGTCGGAATTTTTAGGTAACAAGTGAATTTTTCATCCCTATCTTTAGAACTTGTACTGGGTGAAAGAACTTCCACAATTATTTTAGGATTCTGAATGAATGTGCGGGAATTCAAGTCTTGAGGGTCGCAACTGACTATCACATCAGGGTAGTAGTAACGGCTTTGAAAACTGACTTGCAATTTCACATCTGACACGTTCATCCGACAACCTCTGGAACGTATATGCGGGTACAAGTTCCTGTAAAAGTTGAGCGCAAGATCGTTATGAGGAATTGTACTACCCGTCATAGCAAAAACTTCGCCGTTGACATATTCGTGGCGAATCTCTTGTTGAGCTTCCCATTCGAGGTATTCCTCAACGGTCATTTTTTGGGGTGTTTGGGGAATGGCTATCATAACAAATTTTTTTGTGATGTTACTTTGATTGTAGCGTTAGGGGTGGGACTTTTGTCGAAACACACCATACATTAAAAATCCCCTTCATCTACTTGAAATACAGTCAATCCTAACGACCGCCACATATCAACAACTTGCTGGCGATCGTCCAAAACAAACTTAATGTTATACTTCCCATCAATATGCTGCCGATAAATTTCCTCTTTCATAATCGCATCCTTCCTCATATCTCCGGTTTTCCGCAGATAAAGACCAGCATAATTAACCTCATACTGCTGCAACCATTTTTCAGTTTGAGGCTGACAGTCATCGGTTCTACCCGACACCACAATAATATTAACGCTGGGCTGCCACTTGCGGATGGTATCTAAGACGGGCTGATTCGGTAAATCGCGATCGCACTTTGAAGCATCAAAAGGACTTCTACCATTCAAAACTGATAAAGTACCGTCCATATCCACAATAATTGCATCCGGCCAATCCGGGTTATATTCCGGTGGCGAAACAGGAATCCGTACATACTTATTGTACATCTTCATAATCACATCTTTGCCAACAGAATTGAGTCTTTTCAAATCCCGTTTAATACATTCCTCCACCGGAACTTGCAGAAAAGAATCATTAACTTCGACAACAGCTTGACCTTTAACCAACTCCTTGATATGCTCGATGTGCGGTTCGAAATTAGTATCGTCAACAATGACGTGCTTTCCGCTTTCCAAAGCCATCAAAATAATCGTATCTCTCAACTGCATAATAAACTTTTCATTGGCGGGCGACCAATGAGAAGCGTGAGCCATTTCTCGCAGTAAATCTTTATTGCTGCGAACCCACCTTGCAGGTTCTGACAGCAGCAATTCCCTCGCAAATTGAGACTTTCCCGAAGCGGGTAAACCGACAAGTACAATAACTCTTTTCATGGCAATGGGTAATGGGGAATTGGGAATTGGGAATTGGGAATTGGTAATTGGGCATCGGTTAGTCGTTATTGTTTATTGGTAGAGCATCACTAATAACAAATAACAAATAACAAATAACAAATGACAAATAACTACTCACACTCGATAATTCATCCGTTAAATCCGTTACAAAATCCGTTTCCGAACTTCATCCGTTAAATCCGTTACAAAATCCGTTTCCGAACTTCATCCGTTAAATCCGTTACAAAATCCGTTTCCGAACTTCTTTACAATCCTAGATGAATGTAATCTAAACCCAATAACTCCTCTATTTTATGGATAGTAACATCGCGGAGAGCTTCTTTGACACCCGCAACTCTCCGAGCTCGCAAAGAAAACAAAATCCCGGAATAGGGCAAATGTTTCACAGCTAAAGCAAAATCTTTCTGAACTTCGATAGATTCGTGCTGTCGGTAAACATCCTCAATTTCTTGAACCAAATATTGATATTTGTCCTTAACTTTTTGATACAACTCAGTCCACTCAGGAAAATAAGCTAAAAACTCTTCTCCTTCATTAGTCAAAATAATCTCGATCATGCGGCGCGTAGAAAACCCTTCACGAAGATGGGAAATCGCAACATATTGAGGCGACTTAACTTTAACTCGATTGAAATTAGCATCACAAATAATATACCCTTCCGAATCCATCGGGTCTAAGTGCTGAGATGCTTCGATCACTTCTTTCCAGCTAGTTAAAGGATAAGATGCTACCAATTCCCAGCCGTATTTATCAGCCCAAATAGTCGGCTCTGTTTCTAGCAATGTTTGAGTGTTGCGAACACCATGAAACACAATTTGATTGTTTTTTTGTTGAACAACTATTCGATTGTAAGGTGTCATCAACTCAAAGATAAAACATTGATCGGTTTCTTGCGGCAATTTATATCCCAATTCTTGCCATACTTTCCAAAAAAGTTCGGCAAAGCTGAATCCAAAACCGTTAACTTCACCTGCTGCGTCGGGAGTGCCGCTAGATTGCACTCTCCATTCTCCTTTGTAAAAATAGAGTACAATCAGAGAACCGTCTAGTTTTTCATAAACTTTGGCACTGTTCCAATCAATTGTAGCCGCGTGCCCTTCTCCGTAGTTGAAAAATTTGTCGTAGGGATAAGAAACTATCTGCCAATCTTGGGATGAGTCTAAAATTATACCTCGACACTGTTGGACTATTTTTTCGCCCAGCGGGGACTCTATCTGCGAGTATTTCAGACAGACGAGATGAGGATATTGCCGATCGCGCGTAACCTTGATATGATAAGTTTCGGACAAATTTTCTAACCCGTGCTGGCGCAAATACTCTTGCAGTTCCACG
>Ga0335395_10001517_pt1 | contig 14582 bp, 13 predicted proteins | sample MAT02_FD_205744 | JGI IMG/M metagenome (GOLD analysis project Ga0335395, IMG submission 205744) | Freshwater microbial communities from Lake Fryxell liftoff mats and glacier meltwater in Antarctica - MAT-02 (spades assembly) (version 2) ...
GCACTTTTTGGGTTTGTGATTATCAATGAAAAGCTACAGCCTGTAGCAATTCTCGGCATGGCTGTGGTGACATTGAGCGTGGCTGCTATGAGTGTGGAACGGATGGTGACTCCTCAGAAGAAGGCTAGTTGAGGCAATATTTGTCCTTAACAGGGAGAAACGGAGGACACGCCAGTGCCGTGTCCTGATTTCGGCTACTAATAATTCCGATGCTACCGAATTTGAGAGCACACCATATATCAGGCAGGGTCTATATCAAAAACAAACGACCTAGTTAAATGCTTAACTAAGTCGTTTTGCTGCAAAGCTTGTAGAACAAGATTCAACGGAGAGGGAGGGATTCGAACCCTCGTTAAGTTGCCCTAAACAGACTTTCCAGGTCTGCGCCTTCAACCGCTCGGCCACCTCTCCAAAGATAAACTTTGTTTTTTTAGCCACAGCTTAACTACCTTAGCAGAACAAATCTGATTTGGCAAGGCATAAAAGTATAAATTTACTGTTTAATGTGAATAGGGCGTAAAACGGGCGGGTCAAATTTTCCTCCCCTATGTCGCAAACCGATTCATACCAAGAGTTCGACCGTTAACCCTAATCTAAAATCTAAAATCTAAAATTCTATGACTCGCTCTTACACAATTAAAATTTACAACAGACAAACTGGCTCGAAGCACACCGTGCGAGTCCCCGAAAACCGCTACATCCTCCAAAACGCCGAAAACCAAGGAGTAGAGTTGCCTTTCTCCTGTCGCAACGGTGCCTGTACTGCCTGTGCGGTGCGGGTGGTATCTGGGGAACTACACCAGCCAGAGGCAATGGGACTTTCTCCCGAATTGCAAAAAGAGGGTTATGCTTTGCTGTGTGTCAGCTATCCCCGTTCCAATGTGGAAGTGGAGACGCAAGATGAAGATGAGGTGTATGAACTTCAATTTGGCCGCTTTTTCGCTAAGGGTAAAGTGCGATTTGGTTTACCTTTAGATGAAGAGTGAGAAAAATGCCAAATGCCCAATGCCCAAGGTTGCTTTATAGATTTTTATCGATCGCCCTTTGCTTGTTGTTAGCTAGCTGCCAAAAACCGGAAATTCCCACAGGAACTATTGTTCAAGTACAACGGACTGTCAGCGGGCAAACAATCGAAATTATCAGTACAGCAGACAAAATTGCTCTGTTAGAACAAATCAGGCTGATTGGGATTGAAGTACCGGATTTGAAACAGCAGCCTTGGGGAGAAGCAGCGAAAAATAAACTGGAACAGCTAATTGGTGGGAAACAGGTATTGTTAGAATCAGATGTTGAAGAGAAGGACAGGTTCGATCGCAAATTAGCCTATTTGTGGCAAAATCGAGTGTTGGTCAACGAACAGCTAGTTAAAGAAGGTTATGCTTTGGCAACGGTGCGATCGCCCAACACCAAATACCAGCAGCGAATTGTCAACGCTCAAGAATGGGCGAGACTGATGGGTAAAGGCATTTGGAATCCCAAACAGCCCCTACGCCAAACTCCCGCAGAATTTCGCCAGCAAAATCAAAAATAATTATGGGAATTGGGAATTGGGCATGGGGAATTGTTGACTGTTGACTGTTGACTGTTGACTGTTAACCAATAACCAGTAACTAATAACTAATAACTAATAACTAATGACTAATGACTAATAACGAACTCCAAAACTTATTAGAAATAGCCACCGAAGCCGCCCTAGCAGCGGGTGCTATTCTGCAATCTTTCTGCGGAAAGTTAGAAGAAATTCAAGAAAAAGGTCGATCGGGCGATTTAGTTACAGAAGCTGACAAAGCCTCAGAAGCCGTCATCTTAGAAATTCTAAGCCGCCATGTACCCGACCACGCTATTCTCGCCGAAGAATCGGGTAAATTAGGAAATGCTAGCAGTAAATACCTGTGGGCGATCGACCCTTTGGACGGTACAACCAATTATGCTCATCAATATCCATTTGCCTGTGTGTCGATCGGACTTTTAATCGAAGGCATACCACAAATTGGTGTGATTTTCGATCCTTTTAGTAACGAATTGTTTCGCGCAGCTAAAGGATTGGGGGCTACTCGCAACCGACGGGCGATCGAAGTTTCCCAAATCTCAGAATTGACCAAAAGCTTGTTAGTTACCGGCTTTGCCTACGATCGGCGCGAAACAGCCGACAATAATTATGCCGAATTCTGTCACCTCACCCACCTCACCCAAGGCGTGCGGCGCAGCGGTTCCGCCGCTCTCGACCTCGCCCACGTCGCCTGTGGCCGCTTAGACGGATATTGGGAACGAGGACTCGCCCCTTGGGACGTAGCAGCCGGCGTACTTATTCTCTCCGAAGCGGGAGGTCAAGTTACAGCTTATGACGGTAGTGCCTTTGAGATTAACTCCGGTCGAATTTTGGCGACAAACGGCAAGATTCACGCCGAACTCAGTGACGCATTGCTGAAAACTCCGCTTTTATCTTCTTGGGGGTAGCGATTGGTCAGGAAGGAATCAGCAGTAGTACGGGGGGCATTACCCCTTAAGGAAGGCTACATTAAAGATTAAAGCATGGTAACAAGCCACGGAACGGAGAGTAAGATTTATGTCTTTTGAAATGACTAAAGGGCTGTTTAAGTTTGACTTTACAGATCAGCACGCAATTTTGGGAGTTCCGTTGGATGCGGAGTTTAACGACATCCGCAAGCAGTACATGAAAATAGTCCGTCGCTTGCACTCGGATACTTGCCCTTTTGAGGAGCAAGCGGACAAAGATTGGGCTAACCAGTTTTTGTCAAAGGTGGTTAACCCGGCTTACAATAAGTTTTCCAAAGAAGGCGATCGCAAAGAGTATAATTTGCTTGTTACCGCGATCGGTAAACGTGCAGCCAAAGAACCACAAAAACCTCAAGTCGAAAGTGCCATAGGCAAACAACTAGCGACGGCTGGAAATTGGGAAGAACTTTACAAAACAGAAGTTAAAAAACTTTCAGCAAAGCAATATGAATCTGTTGAACAGGCGCTAGATGTCATCAATCAAATTAGTGAACTCAATATGGTTTACCTGCTGCGAAAAGAAAATGTCATGATCCGGCTACCTGTAGAACCTCCAACGCCTGAGAAACCAGAGCCAAAAGTAGTAGTAAAACCTCCCACTCCTGTTGTTGAAAGAATTTCTGAGATGGAAAAATATTGTCGCCGCGCTCAAAAATTTATGGACAGCAAAAATTTCGCTAAAGCAATTTTGGAGTTGAGGGAAGCCAAAAAGTGCGAGCCGAAAAATAGCAAGTGTCAAGCTATGTTGGCAATGTGCTATTTTCAACAAGGTCAAGCAACAATGGCAAAAATTGAAATGAAGAATGCTTTGGCATCAAATCCTGAAGAACCGATGGCTTTGGATGTGAAGAAAAAGCTGGAACAGCCAGCTTCGGGCAAAGGGAAAAAGGGTGATGATAAACCGGCTGGATTGTTTGCAAGTTTTACCAATTTGTTTGGTGGCGGTAAGAAGAAATAGGGAATAGGGAATTGGGAATAGGGAATAGGGAATTGGGAATTGGGAATTGGGAATAGAGAATTGGGAATTGGGAATTGGGAATTGGGAATAACCAATAACCAATAACCAATAACCAACAGTCAACAGTCAACAGTCAACAGTCAACAGTCAACAGTCAACAGTCAACAGTCAACTAACTTATGGTTCATCAACCCCCATCGGGTGCAAGAGATTTATTGCCCCTTGACGTAGCTCAAAAAATTTCGATCGAACGCCGTTTGCAGCAAGTGTTTCACCACTGGGGCTATCACCGAATTATTACTTCTACTTTAGAACGGCTAGAGACTTTGATGGCTGGAGGCGCGATCGACCGATCGACCTTAATTAAACTACAAGACGCGGAAGATGGAGAACTCGGCTTGCGTCCAGAATTGACAGCTTCCATCGCCCGCGCTGCTGTGATGCGGATGGGTGGGACTCCCTGGCAACCTCAGCGTCTCTACTACAATGCTAATGTGTTCCGCAAAGGCCCAGATACAGGCTCAGGCGGGCAGCAGGAGTTCTATCAAACAGGGGTAGAGTTGCTAGGCTCAGGGGGGACGGTGGCTGATGCGGAAGTGCTGCTACTGCTGTCTGAGTGCTTGCAGGGTTTAGAAATTGATGACTGGCACTTGGTGCTGGGAGAAGCGGGTTTGACTGCTACTTTGTTGGAACCGTTTCCGCTGAATGTGCGTTCCCAAGTTCGAGGGGCGATCGCGAATCTCGATCGAGTAGGCTTGGAAAATTTACCGCTGTCTGCCGAATTGCAAGAAAGAGCTCTATTGTTATTTGACTTGCGCGGCCGCCCAGAAGATGTGTTGCCAATTGTGGCAAAGCTCGATTTAGATTTGCCGCAGCAAGCAGCCTTAAATAATCTCAAATCTACGATCGAATTGCTGTATCAATGTCAATCAAAAATCCCCAATCTGAAATCCCATATCCACCTCGATTTGAGTTTGATTCAAACCTTTGACTATTATACTGGCATTGTGTTTGAAGTGGTCAGCAGCCCCAAGACGGGACAGCGAGTTTTGGGACAAGGCGGACGGTACGATCGACTATTGGGATTGTTCGATCCCCAAGGGCAAAATCATCCTGGAATCGGGTTTTGTCTGAATATTGAAGATTTGCACCAAATTTTGCTAGGTGAGGGTCAATTGGCGAATGAGACCCCAGCCAGCGACTTTTTGGTTGTGCCGGAAACTCCTGAAGCTGCTGCTGCCGCCTTTGTTTACGCTCGAAAACTCCGAGAGTCTAGTGATCTGGTTCGGGTGGAAATGGATTTGGAGAGTCGGGAGAGTTTGGATGGGGTGCGGGAATATGCGCGCGATCGGCGTATTGCTCAAATTGCGTGGGTGAATGCCGAAGGATTACCGACAATGGAAACTGTAAATTAGGATAATTGGGAATTGGGCATCGGGCATCGGGCTTTATAGCATCGGGCATTGGTAATGGATAGTTGGTAATTTATGATATTATGTATGCTGCTGATTTAGAGCAGGTGTTGCCAATTGCTAATTGCTAATTGCTAATATCGTTTAATATCGTTTCCGGTTGCATCGGTATTGTTCAAACAGTCAACAGTTAACATCACCTGATGCTGCACACCGGAATTGATATAATTCCCCATCTAAAATCTTTTGAGAGAACACTGTGTCACATACTATCGTTACGAATATTTGCGAAGGGATTGCTGATTGCGTCGGCGCTTGTCCGGTGGCTTGCATCCAACCAGGCGATGGCAAAAATATCAAGGGTACGGATTGGTTTTGGATTGATTTTGATACCTGCATTGACTGTGGGATTTGTTTGCAGGTTTGTCCTGTTGAAGGTGCTATCCTCGCTGATGAGCGGCCTGAGTTACAGCAAACTCCTGCTTGATTGAATTAACTCTTCTTTTCTTTTATGTCCTTTGTGTCTTCGCGGTTTGTTAGATTTCTATAGGAACTTTTTTTTGTGAACCGCAGAGGGCGCAGAGGGCACAGAGAAGAAGGTGAGAAATATCTGAAAAATCAAGGTTTAGATATCTTAAGTACAGGTAATTAATTATGCTACTTTTAGATCCAAAAACTCTCGTTCCAGCAACTGAACAGCGCATCATTCTTTATGATGTGACTTGGGAACAATATGAACAACTTTCTGATATGTTTGTCGATGAATTTCCCAGAATGACCTACTTGGAAGGAACTTTAGAAATTATTATGACGACTTCGCCAGAACATGAAAGGCTGAAAAAAATTATTGCTCGGTTGATAGAAACTTTTGCGGTTGAAAGGCTAATTAATCTGAATGGTTACGGAAATGCTACATTTCGCCGGGAAGCTGTGAGACGGGGTGCGGAACCAGATGAGTGTTACTGCTTGGGTACACTAGCAGAAATTCCCGATATTGCGATCGAAATTGCTTTGACTAGCGGTGGTATTGATAAGCTGGAAGTGTATCGCGGTTTGCAGGTTCCTGAAATCTGGTTTTGGGCAAATAATCAGTTTTCTCTTTACCACTTGCGAGAAGAAGGTTACGAGTTAATTTCAAGTAGTGAATTTTTGCCAGAATTAGACTTATCTATATTGAGTCAATATGTCGGATATATAAATCAGACTGAAGCCGTTATTGCCTATAGAACTGTTTTACAAACAGCTAAGTAGCTCAACTTAATTAACCAATAACCAATAACCAATAACCAATAAACAATGCAGCCGATCGCACTTTCCGACTCTCACCTCTCATCCATCCGTACCCATGCCGAAAACACCTACCCCGAAGAGTGCTGCGGCTTATTGTTAGGTACGATCGCAAATGAACTTAAAACCTTAGTTGAAGTCTGGCCAACCACAAATGCTTGGAGTGCGGAATCTGAAGATAATTGCTCAGAACAAAAACTATTGACAAAAAAACGTAGATATGCTATATCCCCAGCAGATATGCTGAAGGGAATGAAAGATGGGCGCGATCGCAATTTAGAAATTATCGGCATCTACCATTCTCACCCAGATTGTCCCGCAGTGCCCTCAGAATGCGATCGAACCCTAGCCTGGCCACAATACTCCTACATCATTGTCTCCGTTCAACAAGGCCGTTCAGAAGACCTTCGCAGTTGGACTCTTGATACAGAAAGCAACTTCCAAGCAGAGGAAATTATCACATTAGATTAAGAAATCATTACTAAAAATCACAAACACGAAAAACTGCGAAACATTCAGATAGGATATAATTCAAAATTGGCACTGTACAGAATATCATGCTAAATCCTAATCTGGACGAGATCCAGCTCAACAAAGAAGAATACGAACGCTACTCACGCCACCTCATCCTCCCAGAAGTAGGATTGGATGGACAGAAGCGTCTCAAAGCAGCCAGCGTACTCTGCATCGGTACAGGAGGACTCGGTTCGCCACTACTGCTGTATTTAGCCGCCGCAGGGATTGGTCGCATTGGCATTGTAGACTTTGATATTGTTGACTATTCCAACTTGCAACGCCAAGTAATTCACGGCACATCTTGGGTAGGTAAACCGAAGATTGAGTCGGCTAAAAATCGGATTTTAGAGATTAATCCTTTTTGCCAAGTTGATTTGTACGAAACTCGTGTTAGTTCCGAAAATGCGATCGCAATTGCCACACCTTACGACATCATCATCGACGGCACCGACAACTTCCCGACTCGCTATTTGATGAACGACGTTTCCGTGCTATTAAACAAGCCCAACGTCTACGGTTCCATCTTCCGATTTGAAGGCCAAGCCACAGTTTTCAACTACCAAGGCGGCCCAAATTACCGAGATTTGTACCCAGAACCACCACCTCCGGGAATGGTACCTTCCTGTGCAGAAGGAGGCGTTTTAGGCGTTTTGTGCGGAATTATCGGCACTATTCAAGCCACAGAAGCGATCAAAATCATCTTGGGTCAAGGCACTACTTTGAGTGGTAGACTGTTGCTTTACAATGCCTTAGATATGACATTTCGGCAATTGAAATTGCGGCCGAATCCAGTCCGTCCGGTAATTGAAAAGTTGGTCGATTACGAACAATTCTGCGGAATTCCTCAAGCCAAAGCACAGGAAGCAAATCAGCAAATGCAAATTCCTGAAATGACTGTCACGGAACTTAAGCAGTTAATTGACAGTGGTGCGAAAGATTTTGTGTTGTTAGATGTTCGGAATCCTAACGAATATCAAATTGCTCAAATTCCTGGGTCTGTATTGGTGCCATTACCGGATATTGAAAACGGCAATGGTGTTGAGAAAGTCAAGGAATTGTTGAATGGCCACCGATTGATTGCACATTGCAAAATGGGCGGGCGTTCTGCGAAGGCTTTGGGGATTTTGAAGGAAGCTGGAATTGAGGGGATTAATCTTAAGGGCGGAATTACGGCTTGGAGTCAAGAAGTAGACCCGTCAGTACCTCAATATTAAGTATTTCTGTCAAAAATAAGGACACAACAATGTTGTGTCCCTACTTTGTATTGCGATCAAAAATAAGGACACAACAATGTTGTGTCCCTACCCAATATCTATATTCTGTAGGGATACAGCACTGCTGTATCCTTGCTGTATCCTTGCTGTGTCCTGCTAGGTTCTATATTGCAGGACACTCGATTAAACGCTCAAAGCGAGTTCAGGTAATTTGGGTTCCGATGAACCACCAGGTAACACCTTAACCACACCGTTTTCATCCACATCCACGATCGCACTTTGGCCTTCTTTCAGCTTACCAGACAACATTTCCTCAGCCAGTACATCTTCGAGCAATCGCATAATTGCGCGTCGCAAAGGTCTCGCACCATAACTGGGATTGTAGCCTTCTTTAACCAAAAGCTCCTTGAATGCTTCTGTCACAGACAAGGTAATATCCTGTTCCGTTAAGCGGGTGAAAAGCTGTTGCAACATGATGTCAGCAATCTGCTTAACTTCTCCCTTATTCAACTGGCGGAAGACGATAATTTCATCCAAGCGGTTGAGGAATTCGGGACGGAAAAACTGTTTCAGTTCTTCGTTTACCAAATTCCGAACGTTGTTGTATTGAGTATCTGCGCCACTTTCAGTAAACTCGAAACCGAGACCACCGCCACCTTTTTCGATCACTCGCGAACCAAGGTTGGAAGTCATGATCAGCAGCGTATTCTTGAAGTCAACTGTCCGACCTTTGGCATCAGTCAGGCGGCCGTCTTCCAAGATTTGCAGCATCATGTTGAAGACATCTGGGTGCGCTTTTTCGATTTCGTCGAATAAGACTACTGTGTAAGGACGACGACGGACTGCTTCTGTTAGTTGGCCGCCTTCATCGTAGCCCACGTAACCCGGAGGTGAACCGATCAGTTTGGAAACCGTGTGGCGTTCCATATACTCGGACATATCTAACCGAATCATCGCATCTTCGGAACCGAAGAAATATGCTGCTAAGGCTTTTGTCAGTTCTGTTTTACCAACGCCTGTGGGGCCGGAAAAGATGAAACTGGCGATCGGGCGATTCGGATTTTTCAGCCCTACCCGTGCGCGACGGATTGCCTTAGAAACTGCGGTGACAGCTTCTTCTTGACCGATTAAACGCTGGTGCAAAGTGTCTTCCATGTGCAGCAGCAATTCCGATTCGGATTCTGTCAGTTTGCTGACTGGTACTCCCGTCCAATTCGCCACGATGTGCGCGATGTCTTCTTCGGTGACGATGGGAGAGATTCTGATTTGGCTTTTGTTGATTGTAGCTTCGGCGATTTCGGCTTCAATTGCTAATTCGCGATCGCGCAATTTGCTAGCTTTCTCGAAATCTTGTTCCCGAACAGCGATATCCTTTTCTTTGCTGACAGCCGGCAGTTGCTTTTTGAGTTCTTTAACTTCTGGCGGGGTTTGCGAATGTAGCACATGAACGCGGGAACCTGCTTCGTCAATTAAGTCGATCGCCTTGTCGGGCAAAAATCGATCGTTAATGTACCTGTCTGACAGTGTAGCCGCTGCTTCCAAGGCTGCATCGGAAATCGTCAATTTGTGATGTTGTTCGTAAGCCGATCGCAAACCATACAATATTTCGATCGTTTCAGCCACACTCGGTTCGCCAACTTTTATCGGTTGGAAGCGCCGTTCTAAGGCTGCATCACGCTCGATATATTTGCGGTATTCGTCTAGGGTAGTTGCTCCGACACACTGCAATTCGCCTCTGGCAAGTGCGGGTTTAAGCATATTGGAGGCATCCATACTGCCTTGAATAGCCCCTGCACCGACTAAGGTATGAATTTCATCAATTACCAGAATGATGTTGCCTGCTGCACGAATTTCCGCCATGATTTTCGTCAGGCGTTCTTCAAATTCGCCGCGGAATTTTGTCCCTGCAATCAGCGAACCCATATCGAGGCTGATTACTTGTTTGTCTTCCAGAATATCAGGGACATTTCTGTTGACAATCCGTTGGGCTAGTCCTTCGGCGAGAGCAGTTTTGCCTACTCCCGGTTCACCGACTAGCACAGGGTTATTCTTGGTGCGACGGCCGAGCACTTGAATCACGCGCTCGATTTCGTTTTCGCGGCCCACGACTGGATCGAGTTTACCTTCGGCGGCTAACTTCGTGAGGTTTGTGCCGAATTCTTCTAAAGTCGGGATTTTGCGATCGCTACTTTGACGGCCTCCAGATACCGCAGCCACTTCTCCCACTGCACGAATTACCTGAGTGCGGACTCTAGAGCGATCGATCCCCAAGTTTTGTAGCACCTTGGCGGCGACACCTTCATCGTCCTGGATCAGTCCCAACAAGATATGTTCAGTGCCAATGTAATTGTGGCCCAACTGTCGCGCTTCATTCAGCGCCGTCTCAAAAATCCGCTTGACGCGAGGTGTAAACGGAATTTCAGGCGGTAGGAAACCCGATCCCCTACCGATGATATTTTCGATTTCATTGCGCGCCTCTTTCAAATTGAGACCCATTTCCAGTAAGACTTTTGCAGCGATGCCAGTGCCTTCGCCCACGAGTCCCAAGAGGATTTGCTCAGTGCCCACAAAATTGTGGCCGAGGCGACGCGCTTCCTCTTGGGCTAGCATTATTGCTTTAATGGCTTGTTCTGTAAAGCGTTCAAACATATTTTTTACCATCCTACTGAGTTGGCGAGGGCTGTATCGCTGCTGGTGAGGAGCGATTTTGGAACAATACACAAATTATATATGTAAATTTTTGTGTATTTCCTACAATCTAATTTATCGTTGCTGAGGAGTGCCGACAATGAGGAGAGCCGAATAGTAGGGGTGTGGTTGCCGTCCGCCACTTAATTAAGATATTAAGTATGAGCAACACTAGAAAAATTACTCAGTTGCATTGTACCACCATTGTATATCGGAATGGTTTTGGTGTCACTGTGTAAAGTTTTCTTTTTTTACCACCTAAGCATACAATGATTTCGCTGTCAAGTATAAATCTCAAATAGACTGACCAAGAATTTCTTGATGGTACAAGCCCCCGGATTTATCCGTGGAATCAGTCGATCGACTAATGCCGACACAAAAAATCGAACTCATTACTTGTTTGAACGATGAATTAGAGCCACCGTGAAAGCAACTGTTCAATTATTTTCACAAATCCGATCGCAATTTGAATCAACGGCCAACCCACCAAACAAATTAACACCGCCCAGCGAGTTTGAATATCCAAACCTTGGCGAACTGCCACAATCACAGCAAGCAAACTCCAGACAGCTAATATCCGCTCTATTCCTTCTCCCAACAAAGGAATTAGCGTTAAAAAATTCAGCACTTGGGGTGCATAGGCAAATCCGATCGGAGTTAGTAATTCTCCATAAGTTACGTGACCTGGTTTGAGCCAATCCCCGATTTTAGAGATCGTAAAAGTCCAAAAATAATAACCCCCCGCCACTGCTAAACCATCAATCAAAAGAGCTAAAAATAAAACAGGTGCCTCAGTTCGATTGATCAACAAAATGACGGCATTGCCCAGAATCTTAGACACCGCTGCTAAAATTACAATTGTTAAAGCTATCCGCTTTGTTTTGGGAGTGTATGAAGTATTTTCGTAAAAATTGCCGTTTAAAGAAAGTGCGTTCCACAACGTTACCCCCAAACCCGCAATTGAATCTTTTCCCCTCACTTTTGACTCCTGCTCCTTAAGATACAGTAGATTCCACGTTATGAAGGGACACCGCGCGATCGATCTATCCCCGCCGTAGGGACACGGCAATGCCGTGTCCCCACTTCAGCCGTGTCCCTACTTCATAAACCTGGAATAGCCTGTAGTTGACAATTTTAACAGAATCCGCTCTAATACAGAAAAATACACCAAGTATAGCTCCCCAATTAGACAAGTTATTGGTATTCTACCAAATTTTATTAAATGTTGAAATTGATTTTACGGATACTTGTATGGCTGCGCGGAGGAAGTTTAAATTTGTTGCTCGTCGCAGGTGCAATACTCATAATCTGGGGTATTCTTTCGCCAGTGGGCACTATTATCTGGTGGCTGGGTCAAAATGCTGAGAGTTTGGGTTTAAAGAAAACTCCACCGGAGATATTGCCCTCTAACAACGTTAATCTAGAAGCGCGTAAATCTTCGCCGGTCAATTGTTATATTATCTTTTTGCCAGGAGTAGGCGATTTTTCGGGGGACGAATTAACCCGTGGCGAAACATTTTTTCTCAAGCGTTTAGTTGAAAGTCACCCGCAGTGTGTAGCCGTGAGTGATATTTTTCCTTATTCAGCTTCTAACAAAAGTTTAGGAGGAGAACGGCTGTTAGCACCTTTTTGGCGGTTTGCAGAACACGCAAAAAGTGGGCCGATCGCGGGCGATATATTGATCAAAATCCGCAACCTCTGGCGGTTTGCAATCTCTTTAGATTATCGCTATGGTCAGGCTTATAATCAGGGAATTGCCAATGTAATCATCGAGCGGATGAATGCTAAATATTCGATTTCACAGACTCCGAAAAAACCGTTTAAAGTTATTTTAATTGGAACTAGCGGTGGCGCACAAGTTGCTCTGGGTGCTACTCACTATCTTAAACAATGGCTGAAGGCAGAAATTACTGTTGTTTCGGTTGGCGGCGTGTTTTCGGGAGAAAATGGTTTTGCAGATGCCGATCGCATTTTCCATTTTCGCGGATCTCGCGACTCAATTGAGGATATTGGCGGCATAGTTTTTCCAACTCGCTGGTACTGGTTTGTGACTTCACCATTCAATCAAGCTCGTTTAGAAAATCGCTATACAGAAGCTTTGAGTGGCCCTCATCAGCACGATGGCGATGATGGATATTTTGGCGAAAATCGGGTGGCGGATGGCCAGAAGTATGTAGATATAACGCTGGATAAGATTAATCAATTGCCTATTTGGCCATCCGATTTTAGATTTTAGATTTTAGATTTTAGATTGAAGAATTAAGCCAACAGTATGTGCTAATCAAGAGCCTCCAGAAAATTCTTGTCGCCCTGCGGTTGATGTGTTGTTTCGATCGACTGCTAAAATTTATGGTGCTGGCGTTTTAGCTGTAGTGCTGACTGGGATGGGACAAGATGGACTCCACGGCTGCGAGGGTATTCGGGAAGTTGGCGGTCAAATTATTGTTCAGGATCAGGCTAGCAGTGTAGTTTGGGGTATGCTAGGAAGTGTGGCTAATTCTGGTTTAGCCGATCGCGTGGTATCCTTGCAAGCAATGGCCGGTGAAATTAGCGATCGAGCCATCCGATTTTAGATTTTAGATTTTAGATTTTTGTGAGGGGCTACCCATTCCCAATTCCCAATTCCCAATTCCCAATTCCCAATTCCCAATAACAATGTCTCGACCAACATTATATATTGCCATCACCAATCACGGATTCGGCCACGCCGTCCGAGTCTCATCAGTAGCCGCAAAAATTCAAGAATTAAACCCAGAGATATTATTAATAATAGCGACAACAGCGCCTCGTTGGTTGCTAGAATCTTACATTACAGGTGATTTTATTCTCCGTCCCCGCGCTTTTGATGTTGGTGTTGTCCAGTCTGACAGTTTAACTATGGATTTAGACGCGACACTGGAAAAATTGCAGCAAATTCGGCAAAAGCAAAATTCCCTAATTGCTAGCGAAGTTAATTTTATCAAACAAAATCGGGTGGGCTTGGTACTGGCAGATATTCCGCCTGTGATGACAAAGATTGCTAAGGCTGCTGGTGTTCCTTGCTGGATGATGAGCAATTTTGGTTGGGATTTTATTTATCGTGATTGGGGCGGGGAGTTTGACGAAATAGTGGATTGGATTGGTGAATGTTTCGGAATGTGCGATCGGCTTTTTCGTCTACCTTTACACGAATCGATGTCATTTTTTCCTAATATCGAAGATGTTGGTTTCACTGGTGGCAATCCTCGGTATAGTGAGGAGCAAATTAGGGAAGTATTCAGAATCGAAACACCGCCAGAAAAAACTGTGTTGCTAACTTTTGGCGGATTGGGTTTGGAGGATATCCCTTATCACAATTTAGACAGATTTAGCGATCGCCAATTTATCACTTTTGATCGAGCTGCTCCTGATTTACCCAATTTAGTTAGAGTCAAGAGTCAAGAGTTTGCAAAATCTTTCCCCATTTTACCGCGTCCCGTCGATGTGATGCCTGTCTGCGGGCGGTTGATTTCCAAACCAGGGTACAGCACTTTTTCGGAAGCTTTGCGCTTGGAAATACCTGTTGTTTCGATCATGAGAGAAGGTTTTGCAGAAGCCCAGATTTTATTGGAAGGGATTCAAAATTACGCAGAACATCAAATTGTGACGGCTGGAGAGTTTTTTGAGGGTGATTGGGATTTTTTACGAAAAACGATGAATCCGCCACGTTTGTCGGATAAATTGGCGATAAATGGTACCGAGGCGATCGCCCAAGCTGTTGTAGATTATTTTAAATAGCAATTCGGGTAAATCAAATAAGTAGTAGTAGGTTGGGTTGAGGGACGCAACCCAACATCCAATTAATAAGCGTTGGGTTTCGTGCCTCAACCCCAACCTACAGAATAAAAAAGGAAGAAGTAAGATGTAACAATAGGAGAAGATTTTTGCAATAGTTTCATTGAAAATCCAAAATCTAAAATCCAAAATCTAAAATTCCATGACTCATTACCAACAGATATTCAAAATTAAAAC
>Ga0335395_10001518_pt1 | contig 14562 bp, 9 predicted proteins | sample MAT02_FD_205744 | JGI IMG/M metagenome (GOLD analysis project Ga0335395, IMG submission 205744) | Freshwater microbial communities from Lake Fryxell liftoff mats and glacier meltwater in Antarctica - MAT-02 (spades assembly) (version 2) ...
AAAGACATGGCAAAACTGTTTTGGGTAGCCCTTAACCTAGAACACAATTTCACGATCAACAAGGACGGTGGCATTCACGGCTTGCAGCACAGTTTGCTGCCCATTTGTTAGTAAGCGGTAGGGTCAGTAGGTCTATTGAGGAAGTTCTAGGCCACAACGAGATCAACACCATCCGCACTACACACACGTGAGCTCAAAAAGTCTTAAAAACGTAAAAAGCCCACTGGATAACATGGGCTGAGGCACTTAGCGTTTTGTATCTATTTCAGTGCGATGGCTGTATTTCCGCAACTCATTGGGCCAGGCGCATTATGTATTGTCGACTGTAGTAAAAGGGCATTTAACCTGTTCTGCCTAAAGATATTAGTGTTATTTTTATTCAATCCAAGGGTTTTTTTTATTTTATCGGAGAATATTACCTTCGTATATAAAGGAGTTACAAGCAAGCCTATAAGACGACACACCAACCATCGACAGGAGAGCTAATCCATGGACCTTTGACAACTTGACCAAACTTTTCGGTTGACATTTATTCGGCAGACAATTTCGCTGTATTTAGACACAGACCAACTTGGCGAGACACTTGCCGACCCAAGAAAAAATTAAACACCGCACAAAAAAATTGAATTTGCCAACCGCACATTTTGCACATTTGGTTTTGCCCGACACACAAGCCAACTCCTCGCAAAACCAAAAGAGCAAAATTTTCCAACCGCAACGTGAAAGAATCGATTTTAAATCTATATTTGTCCTCTGTAGGACAAGACTTAAACAGGTAAATAATGTTAGGCGAAAAGTTAAAAGAATTACGAGAAGCTAAAGGACTAGTACAAAGACAAGTTGCTGCTGACTTGCAGTTAGACACTGCATACATTAGCAAGATGGAGCATAACGAAAAACCTGTTAGCCGTATTCATTTAAAAAAGCTATCCAAACTCTATAGTATTCCTGAAACTGAATTACTACCCATTTGGTTAGCAGACAAAATTTTGCAATTAGTAGAAAACGAAAAATATTCAATTCAGGCTTTGGAAATGGTTTTAAACAAAGTAAAAGATAGGTGAACGATTTAACTCCATATCAAGCAAAGTACATCGCTTACGAGCTAACAAGACGTTTTCCTTCGGGAAGTAGCGAAAAGTTTAACGTAGCATTAATGGATGCTCAAGTAGATTTGAATCCTCATCAAGTTGAAGCAGCACTTTTTGCTTTTAAATCGCCACTCTCTAAAGGTGCAATTCTTGCAGACGAAGTTGGCTTGGGTAAAACAATTGAAGCTGGAATTTTACTTTCTCAACTATGGGCTGAACGCAGAAAAAAACTACTAATCATTTGCCCTGCGAATTTAAGAAAGCAATGGAGCCAGGAGTTATTGGATAAGTTTTTTCTTGAATCAATCATTTTAGAAAATAAGAATTTTAAAGACTTCAAAAAATCAGGAAATAAAAACCCACTTGAGCAAAACAAAATTATTATTTGCTCATACCAATTTGCCCGAGCTAAAGCAGATTTGATGCAATTAGTTTCTTGGGATTTGGCTGTTATTGATGAAGCACATCGCTTACGCAATGTATATAAGCCAACAAATAAAATTGGTAATGCAATTAAAGAAGCATTATCACATTCAAGAAAAGCATTGTTAACAGCTACTCCACTTCAAAATTCATTGCTTGAATTGTATGGTTTAGTAAGTATTATTGATGAACATATATTTGGCGACATCAAAAGTTTCAGAAGTCAATTCCTAAGAACAGTTGATGGAGAAAATTATCAGGATTTAAGAGATAGATTGAAATCAGTTTGCATCCGCAACCTGCGCAGACAAGTACAAGAATACATTCGTTACACCAATAGAATTCCACTTACAATAAAGTTTGAGCCATCTGATGATGAACAAAAATTGTATGAAAATGTAACCGACTACTTGCAAAAAGAATTACTCTATGCTTTGCCTGCTGGACAAAGGCATTTAATGACTTTGATACTTCGCAAATTACTTGCCTCATCTTCTTTTGCCATTGCAGGAACATTAAATAGTTTGATAAAAAAATTGAACCTAGTAATAAAAGACAATGAGAAAGTAAATGTAGTTGAAGACATTTCAGAAGACTATGAAATGTTTGAGGAACAAGCAGAGGAATGGGATGAAGAAGAAACAACTGATGATAAAAAACTAAATGAAGAAGACTTTGAATCTATTCGCCAAGAAATAATTGAATTAGAAAAATACAGAGACTTAGCAGAATCTATAAAGCATAATACAAAAGGTGATAAACTCTTAACTGCATTGAAAGAAGGTTTCGCAAAAATGGATAAACAAGCCAACCAAAAGGCTATCATTTTTACGGAATCAACTCGTACACAAAACTATCTTTTCAATTTATTAAGTGAACACTACCCTAACAAAATAGTATTATTCAATGGCTCTAACAATGATGAGACATCAAATAAAATATATAAAAGCTGGGTAAATCAAAATAAAGGTAAAGATAAACTAAGTGGTTCGCCAACATCTGATAAACGAGCTGCATTGGTAGAGTATTTTAGAAACGAAGCCATCATAATGATTGCAACAGAGGCAGCAGCAGAAGGGATCAATCTTCAATTCTGTTCTTTGCTTATCAATTATGATTTGCCTTGGAACCCGCAACGTATTGAACAGCGTATTGGACGTTGCCACCGTTACGGACAAAAGTTTGATGTGGTGGTGGTGAATTTTTTGAATGTAAAAAATGCCGCTGACATTCGGGTATTTCAATTGCTGGATGAAAAGTTTAAACTATTTAGTGGTGTGTTTGGTACAAGTGACGATGTATTAGGCAGCATTGAATCGGGTGTAGATTTTGAAAAACGAATTGCAGAAATATATCAGAAATACAGAACTGAAAAAGAAATCATAGACCAGTTTGATTTGCTTCAAAAAGAATTGGATGAACAGATTAGCACCAAAATGCTTTCTACTAGAGAAACCCTTTTAGCTAATTTCGATGATGAAGTATTAGATAAGTTAAAAATCCGACTTTCAGAAAGCAAGGAGTACATAAGCAGATACGAACAATGGCTGTGGGCAATTACAAAATTTGAGTTGAATGTATCTGCAAAATTCAACGATAAGGATTTAAGTTTTCAACTCAAAAATCAACCTTATCCTGATGCAACCTTTCCAACGGAATCTTTTAAACTTGGAAAGCCCAATACCGAAGCCCACGTTTATAGAATGGGGCATCCATTGGCACAAACCGTTTTAGAAAAAGTAAAAGCAAAGGAATTGCAACCAGCAGCTCTAACATTTGACCTAACAGGTTATCAAGGCAATGTTGCTATTTTGGCCGAACTGAAAGGACAACAGGGATGGATGAGTTTAATGGCTGCAAGTGTCGATTCTTTTGAATCTTCTGATTATATATTGGCTTACGGAGAAACGAGTGAAGGAATAAAATTAACGGAAGAACAAGCAAAGCGTTTACTCACTTTGCCAGCAAAAAAAGCAAGTGAAGATAAAACTGGTTTTGATACGAATTTGGTAATCAAATCTGGAGAAATGTATTTGGATGCTTTACTCAAAACCCTATTAGAACGGGATAACAATTATTTGAAATTTGAAACTGAAAAATTAACCAAATGGGCAGAAGACAGAATGAACGCTGCTGAGTTGGCAATAAAAGAAACCAAAGCCAAAATTAAAGAATTGAACAGAGAAGCACAGAAAACAACCGACCCTTCTGCTCAGTTAAAAATACAGGAGCAATTGCAGGATGAATCAAGAAAACAGAAAAAACAAAGGCAAGAAATTTTTATTGTGGAAGATGATATTGCAGAAATGAGAGACAAGATGATTGCCGACATTCAAAAGCGAATGAAACAAAAAATAAGCAAGACGCATTTATTTACCATTAACTGGAAATTAGTATAAGCATGACAAACTACGAAAAACTCATCAACACACTCAAAGAAGTGTTCATGCTTGACAAGGCAGAACTTGATTTTGGTATTTACAGCATCATGAAGCATAAGCGGGGAGATATTGAACAGTTTTTGGAAGTGGATTTAGTGCCGCAGGTGCAAAAGGTTTTAGCAGAAAGCCTTTCGGTAGATAAACAAGCCTTGCAAAAGGAATTGGATGATGCTGTAAAATCTGCACAAGCATTGGGTGCCGACCCTGAAACACTGCCTAAAGTGCAAGACCTGAAAAAGCGATTGGGTGAAGCCGCTGATATGATAGGTATTGAAAACGAAGTGTTCTCACTATTGGCCAATTTCTTTAAACGCTATTTCGATAATGGCGATTTCATTAGTATGCGTAGGTACAAAAAAGATGTGTATGCCATACCTTATGAAGGCGAAGAAGTAAAACTACATTGGGCAAATGCCGACCAATATTATATTAAAACCAGCGAGTATTTTAAAGTGTACCGCTTTGAACTGCCCAATGGCAAAACCGTAGCTTTTGAACTGATAGAAGCCAGCACCGAGCAAAACAACAACAAAACTCAAGGCGATAAAGAAAGACGATTTGCTATTTATACCAAGCAAGTATGTGAAACTGTTGGCGATGAATTTAAAATTTATTTCACCTATGAACCTAATGATAAAAAAGTAACGCAAAAGGATTTATTGGAGAAAGCTTTTGATGCTGTAAAAAACCAAATACCACAGGACTTTATAGAATTATTAAGCCTAAAGCCTACCGAAAAAGACAAGCAACGCAGCCTACTTCAAAAACACCTGAACGATTACACAGCCCGCAATACTTTTGATTATTTTATTCATAAGGATTTGGGTGGATTTCTTGGCCGTGAATTAGATTTTTACATTAAAAACGAAGTACTGTTTATTGATGATTTGAATACACGTGACGAACAAGAATTTTTAAAACAACTGAGCAAGATAAAAGCCATTAAAAAAATTGGTGAAAAAATTATTGCTTTCCTTGCACAGCTAGAAAACTTCCAAAAGAAACTTTGGCTAAAAAAGAAAATGGTGGTTGAATGCAACTACTGCATTACACTTGACCGTGTGCCAAAGGCATTATACACTGAAATACTAAACAATCAAGCCCAAATACAAGAATGGATAAAACTCTTTTGCATTGATGAAATAAAAGAACAACAAGCTGGTGGTTTGTTCCCTAATAATAAAGTAGGTTTTTCAAACCAATTAACAATTGAATTTTTAAACCAAAACCCATTCTTAGTTTTAGATACTGCTTTCTTCTCTGAAAGTTTTAAATGGCAATTGATTGGCAGTGTAGAAAACTTTGATGAGCAATGTGATGGTTTGTTGATTAATTCGGAAAATTTTCAGGCGTTAAATGTTTTGAAATATAGATACAATAAGGCAATTGATACATGTTACATAGACCCTCCTTATAATACAGATGCAAGTCCTATCATGTACAAGAATAGTTACCAAAACTCTTCTTGGCTATGTTTAATGGATTCCAGATTGCAGTTATCAAAAGAATTAATTGGTGATAAAGGTATTCTGTGTGCTACAATAGACGATTTTCAAACAAACGAATTAGTGCTTCTTCTTAACCAGGTTTTTGGACGTGATAACGTACTTGGTACAGTAGCTATAAGAAATAATCCATCTGGTAGACCAACTCCTGAAGGCTTTTCAATTTCACATGAATATGGTCATTTTGTTCGAATGAGTGATGAGGCCAAAGTGTTAAAATTCGAAAGAAATGAGCAGCAAAGTAAAAGATACAAAGAAGAGGATAGTGGTGGAAAATACATGTGGGAATTACTTAGAAAGAGGGGAACAGATTCTGAAAGAACTGATAGTCCAAAGGCTTTCTATCCCTTCTATTATAATAAAGTTGAAAAAGAAGTAAGAATACCCGACATGACTTGGGACGAAGCATCAAGAAATTGGATAATCCATGAAAAACCCAAATTGAATGAATTAGAATTATTCCCAATTGACGAAAATGGAATTGAACGAAGATGGAGATGGGGAATCGAAACTGCTCGTAATTCAATGAATGAATTAAAATTTGAAATTGCGGCAAGTAAAACAACAGTCTATTATAAATACTATGAACCAGAAGGTGTATTGCCAGCAACTAATTGGATAGAATCTAAGTATTCCGCTACAGAGCATGGAACTGGAATTTTGAAACATTATTTCAATGAATACAATCCATTTAGCTTCCCAAAATCAGTATATGCAGTCGAAGATTCTATTTACATCGCTGGTATGAAAAGTAAAAAAGGTATCTGTCTTGATTATTTTTCTGGTTCGGGTACAACTGGACATGCAGTGATTAATTTAAATAGAGAAGATGAAGGCAAAAGGAAATATATTTTGGTTGAAATGGGGGAATACTTTAATACAGTCACCAAACCCCGTATTCAAAAAGTAGTTTACAGCAAAGATTGGAAAGACGGAAAACCTGTTAGCCGTGAAGGCATAAGCCATTGTTTTAAGTATATGCGTTTGGAGAGTTATGAAGATACACTGAACAACTTAGCATTACAGCAAACTGAAACACAACAGCAAGCATTAGCAGTAAACCCAGCATTTAAAGAAGGTTATATGCTTAACTATATGTTGGATGTAGAAGCCAAAGAAAGTTTGCTCAATTTGGAGTGGTTTGTTAATCCTTTCAATTGCTATCTGAACATTACAAAAAACAACAAGCTGCAAACCACCAAGGTAGATTTGGTAGAAACCTTCAATTACCTGATTGGTTTGGTAGTAGAAAGTTATGCTATACCCAAAGACGGCTATGCGGTAGTAACAGGAAAAAACTTAGCAGGTGAAAAAATATTAGTATTGTGGCGTGATTGTACCCAACACAATAGCATCGCACTAAACCAATTTTTAGAAAAAAGCAAATACAACCCACTCGATACCGAATACGACCGCATCTACGTAAATGGCGACAACAACGTAGAAAATCTAAAAACTGGTGATGAACGCTGGAAAGTAGTATTGATTGAGGAAGAGTTTGGGAAGAGGATGTTTGAAAATAATTAAAAAAGGAACTATCATGATAAAAATATTCATTGAAATTGATGGCCAAGAAATGGAAGTTTCTTTCCAAAAAGTAATAAAAGCAAAACAAGTTACTTGGGTGGGAGATTGTATATTATCCGAAGAAGTAATTACAATAAATGAATCAGATGGCTTGCTTGACGAAAGAAGCCTAACTATTTTACTGGGTATTTCAACACCACCAATTATTATTTATGAAAGGCTTAAAGATGCGTTTATTAATTATATTGGAGAAATAAGTGCAGGATTTGAACCTACAGAGGAAAATGTTGACAATAGTGTTACACCTCAACCTTATAATCCTGATGATATAAAAGTTAGACGAGAAGGTTTTTCCGTTTTTGAAATCAATAGGATGATGACAGAACAGAATGATATTGATTTGAATCCTGACTTTCAGCGCAATTTGGTTTGGGACAATACTAGGAAATCGGCACTAATAGAATCCATCTTACTCGGAATACCAATTCCTGTATTTTACTTTGCAGAAAGTAAAATTGGAAAATATCATGTTGTGGATGGGCTTCAAAGATTGTCAACAATTAAACAGTTTTTTAATAACGAATTTGCATTGAAAAAACTTGAGCATCTAAAAGAAGATTGTAACGGAAAATATTATAAAGAAGAGTATAAGGATGGAAATAAAAAACTGAAAGGTATAGATAGAAAACATTCTAGAAGACTTGAAAATGCTCAACTCATTGTTAACGTAATTGAATTTGCATCACCCCAAAAAGTAAAATATGACATTTTTAAAAGAATTAATACCGGTGGTAGGCCATTAAATAAACAAGAAGTTAGAAACTGCATTGCTAGTGATACAGTTCGCAGTTTTCTAAAAAATGCTGCTGCATCACCTGAATTCCTTTTGGCAACTGGAGAAAGTGTTAATGACAATAGAATGGATGCTCAAGAATTAGTATTGCGCTTTTTAGGATTTAGGCTAGAGAAAGAGAGCAAGATTATATACACAGGCGACATGAATTCTTTCTTAGATGATGTCATGGATATAATTAATGAATTTGACGCAAGCAAACTGAATTCCTATATGAATGAATTTATTAATGGCCTACAAATTAATTATCATTTGTTTGGTCAATTTTGTTTTAGAAAATGCCTTTCTGAACATTTTCAACAAGGAGCAAGAAAACAATTCATCAACAAAGCTTTATTTGTTTCGTGGATGATGGAGACTTACTCACTTGAATATAAGTCAATACAAAATAAAGTTGCATTAGGAAGCTTTTCTGAGAAGCTTGCACTAGAACTTGATAACAAAGGTAAATACTATACAATATTAACAACAGGTACAAGTGATAAACAAAACATGAAGGAGTCTGCAATGTTTGCAAGAGAACTTTTATCTAAAAATAAAATATCATGATTAATAAAATAAAGGTCAAAAACTTTAAGTGTTTTCAAAATAGAGAAGTTAATTTAAGAAAACTGACAATTCTTGCTGGCTCTAATTCGGTAGGCAAATCTTCTGTTTTGCAAGCATTAATACTTTCTAGAATTACTATTGAAAAGTTAATCCAGTATAGTTTATTGGATGCTGACCAAAAAATAAATAAGAAAATACAAATACCCCTTAACGGGAAGTATTTATTGGCATTAGGCAACACAAAAGAAGTGCTGACACGTGACGTTGATACAAATATCATTTCAATTATATTAACGGATACATTAGCCAATACAGAAATTTGCTTTGCACTTAAAGCAGAAGATACAAAGTCAGATTATTACAATTTAGAATTAGCTGAAAATTGGTCGCAAAAAGGCACTTTTGATAATTTAAAAAACGAATTCTATTATTTGAATGCAGAACGATTAGGGCCAAGATTAACATATGATGTAGACCAACAAGAATACATACACGTAGGCTGGCAAGGTGAATATACAATTCAGGTTTTAGCTCAAAATAAGGAAAACCCAATTGAGGATGCTAGCCAACGTAACTTTATAGATACTGTTGATTCAAAGTTAATCAATCAAGTGAACTCATGGATGAACTATATTATACCAGGGTTTTATATTGACGAAGCCGAACTTGATGGAAAATTAAAAAAAGCATATACAACTTATTCCAAAAGCAGCCCTACGAACGTAGGTTTCGGAATATCTTATGTATTACCCATAATTGTAAATGGATTACTAGCAAAATCAAATTCAATATTTATAGTTGAGAATCCAGAAGCCCATCTGCATCCAAAAGGTCAATCAAATATTGGTTTCTTTCTTGGTCGATTAGCCTCTTCAGGCGTTCAAGTTGTTATTGAAACACACAGCGAACATGTGGTTAATGGTGTCAGGCGTGCTGCGTTATCAGAAAACAATCTTAACACTAATGATATTTTGGTAAACTTTTTTAGCGGGATTGATACTGATAAAAATTCCATAATTAAGGAAATTGAAGTTCATGAATCAGGTGACTTATCTAATTTCCCAAAGGATTTCTTTGACCAAGTTCAACAAGACATGGCTTCTTTATTTAAACTTCAAGAAACAAATAATGGTTAATCTTTTGACTTATAAAGAAAGTTTTCTTTGGGAGGATGCTGCATTGATAAGAAGTCAATCTATTAGAAAACTTAACGAGGCAATTTTGACATCAAAAGAATATGGTGATTCACATTACAAGACATCAGACTTCAACTCATTAGATGTCTCTTGGGGTAATCTAATGGAGTTTGTTTTTAGTTACGGTTTTGACGAAGAACAGCGTGCTCATAGATTTCCTTGGATGAGCCAAATAGAGCACACGACATTAGTGAATATCTTTAGTTCTCTTAAGAATGCAAATGTTTTTCAATCTAATAGCGTAAAAGAACTAGATAATGAATTTGGACAAAATAGAAACGGTTTTATTGGATTTGAAACAGAGGAAAAGGCTGAAAAATATATTTCTTGCAAACCAACACTCAATAAATTTCATTCGAATTATGTTTCTACACTTAATAGAGTTGAAAGAAATCAGGACAATAAATACTTCATAAAGCATTATGTAGTTTCTTTAAAAGAGGATGCTAACACAATAAATTCATTAATCAAAAGGAAACAAGTAAATCCATTATTTGGAAGACTAGATATTCCCAAAAATGGCGGTTTGGGACAACCTTTGCATGGTGAATCATTTCAGATACATTTTCTTGATAATAAAAAAAGTTGCTTAAATATTAACGGCCTTTGGAAACACGAAGGATTTGATTTACCAAATGATGTTTGTGACCAACTAATTAATTGGGGCTTTATCCTTCCAGAAAATGCACTTTAATCATGGCAAAACTCAGTTCATCCCTCGTTCTCAATAAATACATTCTAAATCTGTTTGGTGTAACAGACTTAGAAGCCTTGTCGTTGTATTTAAAAGATTCATCCTTGGAAGGCTATGACGAAAACAATATTTCGCATTTTCATCATGCCTTAGTAGCTAGATTTTACAGCAATGCGAACTTACCCAAAGAATTGTTGTTGCAATACGACCAGAATATATTCTCACATACACAAACCATATCAGCCAAACGAGATGAGCCCATTAAATGGAAATACTTCCAATACATGGCATTGCTTTTTACTGAAATATACTTAGACAAATACTTCACAAACAAAATCGCTTTGCAATCAGCATTAAACACGTTTCTAGATTTTAATCATGGAAGAAATGGCAATGTTTTTAATGTCATTTCAAAGTTTAAGTTAGATCAAAGTGTAAATGATTTAAATAAATTGGCGTATTGGAACGCAACAGGTTCAGGCAAGACCTTGTTAATGCATATTAATATTTTGCAGTACAGGTTTTATCTTAAGTTGCATAATTTGGAGAAAGGATTGAACCGAATTATTGTTCTTACGCCCAACGAAGGCTTATCAAAACAACATTTGAAAGAATTTGTGCAATCGGGAATGGAAGCCGAGTTGTTCGACAAATCAGGCGGTTCTTTGTTTGCAGGACAGAAAATTGAAATAATTGACATTCATAAACTGGAAGAAACTAGCGGAAACAAAACAGTAGCAGTTGAAGCATTTGAAGGCAACAATTTGGTATTGGTAGATGAAGGTCATAGAGGTGCAGGCGGAACAGAATGGAAAGACAAAAGAAACCGATTGTGCGAAATTGGTTTTTCGTTTGAATATTCCGCAACCTTTGGGCAGGCAGTTCATGCCTTATCTGGTGCAAAGCAAAAAACATTGATAGACGAATATGGAAAGGCTACCTTATTCGATTATTCTTACCGATACTTTTACAATGATGGGTACGGTAAAGATTACCAAATTCTAAACTTAAATCAAAACTGGCAGGAAGGATATGTTACCTTATACTTAACGGCTTGTGTATTGTCATTCTACGAGCAGCTATTAGTTTTTAAAGAGAACCGAAAAGAAATAGAACCATTTTTAATTGATAAACCACTAGCCATTTTTGTTGGTGGTAAAGTTACTAAAAGTATTAGTGCAGCAACTGCATCAGATGTGGTAGAGGTGTTGAAATTTTTAGAATCATTTGTAAAAAATGATAGCCAAACGATTGAAAGAATAAAACAATTGTTGGAAGCCAAAGATGGATTGAACAACGAAATGGGTCATTCCATTTTTAGAAATGCTTTCAGAGAAATTAGAAAATCAGGCAAATCGGCTAACTCCGTTTTTCAAGATGTATTGAAAGAAGTATTTAATTCAGATGTAGCAGGTGCAACCTTGCACATTGACAACCTGAAAGGTCAAGATGGTGAAATTGGTTTACGTATTGGAAATGCTTATTACTTTGGTGTAATCAATGTTGGTGATGATAAAGGATTATTAAAAATTTGCGAAGCACATAATATGCAAGTAGATGAAAAAGATTTTTCTACTTCGCTATTTCATGATGTTAACAGCAAAGGCAGCAAAGTAAATGTGTTGATTGGTTCAAAGAAGTTCTCAGAAGGTTGGAGCAGTTGGCGAGTTAGCACAATGGGATTATTGAATATTGGCAGGGGCGAAGGTTCAGAAATTATTCAATTGTTCGGTAGAGGTGTTCGTTTAAAAGGCTATCAATTCTCATTGAAACGCAGCACTGCATTAGATGCAAGTTTAAAGCCCGCGTATATTCCAGAAGTTTTGCCTATTTTGGAAACGCTAAACATATTCGGCTTACGAGCAGATTATATGCATCAGTTTAAAGACTATCTCGAAGAAGAAGGATTACCACCTGATTCAGGTTTTGAAAAAATAACAGTTGACATTCTACCAACTATCGCAGATTTATCAGAAAACAAACTGAAATATATTCGTGTAAAAGACGGTTCTAATTTCAAACGTGATGTATTGGTAGATGCAATCATTACTCAAAAGATTCCTCCTGTTTTAATAGACTGGTATCCAAAAGTACAAGTATTGAAAAGTTCCAAACCCACAAATGTTACCCCAGTTGTATCAATTGACCAAGACAAAAAAATAGAAAGCAAGCATCTTGCTTTTTTAGATTGGAACAGAATTTATTTCGATATTCAGAAATTCAAGAATGAACGCCGTTGGTATAATATCAACCTTTCTATCGAAGCCTTGAAAGACATTCTTTCTAACCCTGAATGGTACACGCTGCAAATACCAATATCTGAGCTTGAATTGAGTGATTTTGGCAAGGTTAAACTTTGGCATGAGTTAGCCCTTTCATTACTCAAATCATTTATTGAAAGATTGTACAATTATCAAAAAAACAAATTCTATAGCGACAAAATAGAAGTAGCGATTCTTGACAGCAACAATCCCAATTTTGAAGCGGAATATAATTTTCTGGTAAAGAAAACAGAGGACAGGTTAATTGGAAAATTGAAAGAGCTGAAAGAGATTGTTCGCAAAAAAGAGTTTCAAGAAAACTTTAAAATAGATAACGATTTTGAAGCCTTATATGCTGGACTGCATTTATATCAGCCATTAATTTATATTGACAAAGGAAGATACGAGGAAGTAATAAAAATACAACCTGTACCACTAAATAAAAGCGAACGAGATTTAGTAGAAGATTTAAAGTTATATTTTAATAGCAACAACGAATTCTTCGCAGACAAGCAACTCTATTTACTTCGCAACAAGAGCAAAAAGGGAATTGGCTTTTTTGAAGCAAATAATTTCTACCCTGACTTTATTCTTTGGCTAGTTATTGGCGAAAAGCAATATGTTTCATTCATTGACCCGAAAGGATTAAGACAATTACAGGGTTTAACAGACCCGAAAATTCAATTACACAAGTTAATTAAGGCGACAATTCAACCCAAACTAAACGACCCAAATATTGAACTCAATTCATTCATCATTTCAAATACACCTTACAACCAATTGACACATTGGAAAGGACAGGAAAGCATGGAGGATTTTAATTCAAATCATGTATTGTTTCAACAGGAACAACAACAATTTTATATTCAAAAAATAATAGACAAACAAATAATAAAATAAAAAATGCCCACGCAGCAGTCATACACATTTAATGTTTTTCTTCCCTCCCTTCAGTATTTTAATTTTTTCGCCACCCACAACCGACATAAAATCAGTTGGACAGAAACAGCGAAAACGTTTACTGAAAGCGATATGAAGTTGACGCAGGATAGAAGGCCAGCTTGTAACAGGCGTTTGGCAAAAGTGGCGGTTCAGTACTCCGCAGACAGTTTTGTGGCTAATCAAAGTTTGGTTCTCCGCATCAACATTTGTGGTATAAATCGCCACCTTCGCCAAGCCGCAGAACCGTTAGCGGTCATTTTTCGAGACAACCAAGACATATGAACAACATTGACTTAGTAAAGACTTCTTGTAAAGTATTCGGACTGTATTTCATTATACTTGTCATAGTGAATATTCGTGAGCTTATTCTATACACGACCGGAGCGTTCATAATGCCCAACGACACTTACGCGACTTTTACAATACTTGGTGGCCAGATTTACCAGGCAATATTTAACTCACTTGTAGGGTTAATACTAATTTCTAAATCTGACTGGGTGACAGATAAGCTAAAACTGCAAAAGACCGGTGACCTAAAACTAAACCTTGACAAAGCGGGCTGGATTGAGTTAGTAATAATTGTAATTAGTGGGCTGACAATCTTGTATTCAATACCAGAGATTATGTATAAGCTAACTAATTACATATACTTTAATGACTTTGAAAAAAATGATAGGCATCTATTTTGGACTGGTAAGAACAAGGCGGACGTTTTTTACTCAATTTTTAAATTTGTCGTTGGACTATTTTTCATATTAAACGCACGTAATTTCTCAAGACGACTTACACGTATTGGGGACAAGGACGACAAATTAATAGAGTAAAAACGGGTGCTAAGAAAATGTTTCTGCAATGGTGCGGTGAGGTGTAAGCTGTAAGTTTGTAGCTTAGTTCCACGTTTGGTTTCGTGGGCTAGGTCGCGGCTTCGGAAGCGCACCACTGCAGAAACACAAACGTTGGCAGAAATTTTACCGAGACACCACACAAACAATAAAATATATGGACAATCAAGAATTTAAAAATGAAGATTATTTAGACCCAAAATATTGGACTTGGGGAATTTTCTATTTCAATAAAAAT
>Ga0335395_10001519_pt1 | contig 14562 bp, 13 predicted proteins | sample MAT02_FD_205744 | JGI IMG/M metagenome (GOLD analysis project Ga0335395, IMG submission 205744) | Freshwater microbial communities from Lake Fryxell liftoff mats and glacier meltwater in Antarctica - MAT-02 (spades assembly) (version 2) ...
TCTGGCTCTTGAAACTCTCGGCACAAAATTATGCAGTTGCTCGAATTTGAAAAACCCGCCGCCGAACTAGAACGCGAGCTTGAAAAACTCCGGACTAAGTCCAATTCCCAAAACATCGACATGTCTGCAGAGATCTCCACCATGGAGGCAAAGCTGGCTGAGACGCGGGCGAAGATTTATAAAAACCTAACCCCGTGGCAGCGCGTGCAGATCGCCCGTCACACGAACCGTCCCTTCATGCTCGATTACGTTTCGCTCGCTTTCACGGACTTTGAGGAGCTCCACGGGGATAGGCACATCGGTGATGATGCGTCGATGCCGGGTGGCTTTGCACGGATCGGCGAGCATCGGGTGATCGTGATAGGCCATCAGAAGGGCCGCGATACGAAGGAAAACCTCAAGCGGAACTTCGGCAGCGCACATCCCGAGGGATATCGTAAGGCGATGCGGTTGATGAAGATTGCGGAGAAATTCGGTTTACCGGTCATTACGATGATCGATACGCCGGGTGCATTTCCGGGGATCGGCGCGGAGGAGCGCAATATTGCGGAAGCGATTGCTTACAATTTGCGGGAAATGATGTTGCTTAAAGTGCCGGTGATCGCGGTGGTGTTGGGGGAGGGCGGTTCTGGCGGTGCGCTGGGGATTGGCGTGGCAGACCGGGTGATTATGTTGGAAAATGCTTATTATTCTGTGATCAGTCCGGAGGGCTGCGCGGCGATTCTTTGGAAACACCGCAAGCATGCGCCCGAAGCGGCAGAGGCGATGAAATTGGTGGCGCCAGATTTGATGAAGCTTGGGTTGATCGATGGGGTGGTGAATGAGCCTACGGGTGGTGCGCATCATGATCATCAGGCGAGTGCAGATGCATTTCGGGAGAAAATTATAGGGTTGATTTTGGAATTAAAAGCGTTGGAGACGAAGGATTTGTTAGATCAGCGATATACTAAATTCCGGAATTTTGGTCAGTGGCAGGGAAAGTGAGGCTCCTGGGAGGGCACGAGCCTTTGGAGTGCGGGGGGAATCCCCGCTTTGGGGTGGGGGTGGACCTTTGGGGGAAGACTCTTAAATTAAAAAGGGCGTGGATTCTTGGATTTTTTCGAAGGATGGGCAGCTTGCGAGAAGCCATCTTCCTGCGTCAAAGCGGTGATGCTCACCGCAGTCCAAAGTTCCTGCGGAACTGGGAGGGCGTGAGCCTTTGGAGTGCGGGGGGAATCCCCGCTTTGGGGTGGGGGTGGACCTTTGGGGGAAAACTGGGGAGATCAAAAAGGGCGTGGATTCTTGGCTTTTTTGGAAGGATGGGCAGATTGTGAGAAGCCATCTTCCTGCGTCAAAGCGGTGATGCTCACCGCAGTCCAAAGTTCCTGCGGAACTGGGGTCAATTGGCGAGTGCTTTGACGATGGCTTCCACGTTGTGGCGCATCATGGTCGCATAGTCGGTGGTGCCTGCGCCATCGGCGATGAGTGGCTCGCCGAGCTTGATGCCGGTATCGTGGGTGAGGGTTTGCAAAGTTTTGGGGTTGGATTCTTTTTCTGGAAAAATCGCAGCCACTTGGTTTTTCTTTAGATCGGCGATGAGTGCGGCGAGGCGCTTGGGGTTTGGCATTTGCTCGCGATTGATGCCTTGCAGCGGATGGGCGGTGAAGCCGTAGTCTTTACAGAAATAGTTGAAAGCGGCGTGGGCGGTGGCGAGGTGCCGTCTTTCGCGGGGGATTTTGGCAATTTCACGCTTGGTCCAGCGTTCTAGGTCATCGAGCTCGGCGCGGTAGCTGGTGGCATTTTGTTGATAAAGCGCAGCGTTTTCAGGATCTGCTTCTGCCATGGCGTTAGCGACGATGGCGGTGGCGCGGCGGAAGAGGTCGATGGAATGCCACCAATGGGGATCAAGCCCGTGCGAGTGAGCCTGATCGTGAGCGTGATCTTCGTCGCCATGGTCACAACTGCCTTCGAGGGCGGGGAGTGTGGCGCCGACTTCAATGATTTTGGCATCGTTAGCAATGATTTCTCTGAGTTTCGGGAGGTAACTTTCCAAGCCCATTCCTGCGACTAGGTAGAGGGATGCTCCTTCGGCTCTTTTCAAATCATCCATGTGGGGTTTGAAATGATGTGGATCGCCGTTTGGCCCAATTAAATCGATGACTTCCACTTTTTCGCCACCGATTTCGCGGGTGAGCCCGACGAGTAGGGGATGGAGGACCGCAACTTTAAATTCACTGGCGGAGGCGAATCCAAAATTGAGAAAAACAGCGGCGAGGAGAAAACGAAGCATGAACGAAGTTGCGACGAATTTTAAGTTTTGCAAGAAAATTGCGTTAGCGAAAAATTGCTAGGATGGCTCGGTGGTCGGAGGCTGTATTCCATTCCACGTCGTCGATGATTTTTGCGGCAGGGAAATCCACTTCTGACTTCAAGGCGCGGCTGACCATGACGAAGTCGATGCGCGAGTAGAGATCGTGGAGTGCCCAGTGGTGAGTCCATGAAGTTTTTGCAGAGTCCTTTGCAGGAATGGCTGTTAGATAGGTGGGGGCGTTATATTTGCCAGTGATCGCCCTGATCGCGGGGGTGGGGCGGGTGTCATTGAAGTCGCCATAGACGATGAGTCGGGCATCGGCATTTGTGGCGAAAATGCTATCGACGTGGCGGCGGAGTAGGCGGGCCTCATTGAGGCGCATCGCCGCTTGATCGCCCACTTCTGTCTCGCGCTTGGACTTGAGATGAACGCCGAGGAAGCGGTAGGATTTCCCACGTGCGGTGACGGTGGCATCGAGGATCCCGCGATTGATGGCGTAGGTTTTACCTTCGAGGGTGTAGTCCACCACGGCAGGCTTGGCGGTGGAGGTGATGGGGTAGCGCGAGAGCAGGCCGAGGCGGCGGACGGCATCCGAGCCGCCGGTGTAGTGAAGATGAGGGAGATGGAGCCCGGCCGCTTTGAGCCGCTCTTGGATTTCTGCGAGGTCAGAGGCTTCACCAATTTCGCAAAGACCGACAATGTCTGGAGAATGGCGGGCGATTAGGGCGATGACAGCAGCTTTTTCATCCTCAGGCTTAGGCGCGCCTTTGAGATTTTTCCCATGAACGTAGCGGTTCGTGGTCAGCCAGTTTTTGACATTATATGCCATGAAACGGAGTTGCTTGGTGCTGGGTGCGGCAGGTTTGGCGAGATTTTTCTCAATTGCAGGCTCGGCAATAACCGGCTGCACAGTCGGTTCGGTGACTGCAATTGTTTGGCTGGTGGGTGTGCTCCAAGTTAAATCGCCTTTTTCACGGTCGCACGACACGCTTGCGAAGCTCGCATAAGATAACAAAAGAGCCCCAAGTGTTCTTGGAGCTAACTTTTTAAATGAGGCTAAAAGCGTTTGCGAATTCAACGTTTCAGGATTCACGAGGCTCTTTGCCGGGGACTTCCTTCACGCGGGCGTCAGTCTCGGAGCGAGTGATTTCATGTTCGAAGTCCTCACGCGCTTTTTTGAATTCTCCCATACTTTTGCCGATTCCACGAGCGAGTTCAGGCAATTTTTTTGCTCCGAAGAGCAACAAGACCACGATAAAAATCATGACCATTTCCGGCATTCCAATAGGTCCCATAGTTTTGTTTGGTTGTTGCTGACAATGGTATGCGTGCATCGCTGCGCTTGCAACGCATTTACCAGAAAAGAAATGAGGATTAGTTTAGATCGAGGTTCAGTGGCAGACTGGGCAGGTATTAAGAGAGGTGAAAAAATCGTTCCCCTTGTTATCCACGAGGATGAAGGCGGGGAAATTTTCCACGGTGATTTTCCAAACGGCTTCCATACCCAGCTCTGGAAATGCGACGACTTCCTGCGAGCGGATATGGTCCTGTGCGAGCAAGGCCGCAGGGCCACCAGCGGAGCCGAGGTAGAAGCCGCCGTGTTTTTGGCAGGCATCGGTCACTTGTTGCGAGCGATTTCCCTTGGCCAGCATGACCATCGAGCCGCCGTGAGATTGGAAAAGATCGACGTAACCATCCATCCGCCCGGCGGTGGTGGGGCCGAAGGAGCCGGAGGGCAAGCCTGCCGGGGTCTTGGCTGGGCCGGCGTAATAGATGGGATATTGTTTAAAATAATCCGGGAGTGTGCCCGTTTCATCGAGGATATCCTTGAGCTTTGCGTGGGCGATGTCGCGAGCGACGATGATGGTGCCGGTAAGGGCGAGGGCGGTGGTGACGGGGTATTTGGAGAGGGTCTTGAGGGTTTCCTCCATCCCGAGATCCAAATTGATGGGGACGCCTTTGAATTTCCAATCGCGATATTTTTCAGGAATGAAGCGGCCAGGATTTTTTTCCAAAACCTCCATAAAAATTCCATCTTTGGTGATTTTTGCCTTCGCTTGGCGATCCGCAGAACAGGAAACTCCGATGCCCACAGGGCAAGACGCCCCATGCCGCGGCAAGCGGACGACGCGCACATCCAGCGCGAAATATTTCCCGCCAAATTGCGCCCCGATGCCAACTTCGCGGGCGATGGCGAGTAGTTCTTTCTCCAGTTCGATATCCCGAAATGCGCGACCATATTCGTTACCCGATGTGGGCAGCGCATCATGATAGCGGGTGGAGGCGAGCTTGACCGTTTTAAGGCAGTTTTCCGCCGAAGTTCCGCCGATGACGAAAGCGAGGTGATACGGCGGGCAGGCTGCCGTGCCGAGCGAGCGCATTTTTTCCGTGCAGAATTCCTTGAGCCGCGTGGGGTTCAGCAGGGCTTTTGTTTCCTGATAGAGGAACGTTTTATTGGCCGAGCCGCCGCCTTTGCTGACGAAGAGGAATTTATAGGCATCGCCCTCGGTGGCATAGAGGTCGATCTGGGCGGGGAGGTTCGTCTTGGTATTTACCTCGTCATACATCGTGAGCGGGGCCGTCTGCGAGTAGCGGAGGTTTTCCTTCACATAAGTTTGGTAAATACCTTTCGAGAGGTGTTCCTCATCGGTACCCTCGGTCCAGACTTGTTGGCCTTTTTTGCCAACGATGGTGGCGGTGCCGGTGTCTTGGCAAAACGGCAAAATCCCGTGGGATGCAATTTCCGCATTCTTTAGAAGCATGAGTGCCACCATCCGGTCGTTTTCCGAGGCTTCGGGATCGTCGAGAATCGCGGCCACTTGCGCGAGGTGCGACGCTCGCAGCGTGAAATTGATCGCCTTAATTGCTTCCGCAGCGAGCAGCGTGAGACCTTCGGCGGCAATTTTCAAAATCGGTTTTCCTTCAAAATCGGAAACGCTGACATACTCGGAGGTGAGCAGCTCGTATTCCGTAGTATCCGGGCCGAGAGGGAAGGGGTCTTGGTAGAAAAATGGTTTGTCAGACATGGCGCAGCTCCGGTTGTAAATAAGATGAAGAGGAGGTGCAATCAGTTCCCTGTGAAATTATACTTTGCTTAGGCTTGCCCGGCTTTGCTCAGGCGGCTAAACCCCCCAACATCATGGCTAAGAAACCAGTAGTGCTCATCATTCGCGACGGCTGGGGTGTGAATCCCGGTGGCAAAAAAACCGCTGTCAAAGACGGCAATGCCACCTTGTTGGCGAAGACTCCTTTCCATGAGGTGATGTTTGAAAAATATCCAAAGGGTTTCCTCAGTGCCTCCGGGCTCGATGTCGGCTTACCACCTGGCCAAATGGGAAATTCCGAAGTCGGCCACCTCAATTTAGGTGCGGGCCGCATTGTCTATCAGGATCTCACCCGCATCAATAAATCCATCTTGGAAGGGAGTTTGGAGAAAAATCCGGTCTTTGCTGAAGCACTTGAAAAATCCAAATTCAGTCGTCTTCACCTCATCGGTCTGGTTTCCGATGGTGGCGTCCACAGTCACCAGGATCAACTCATCGCGATCGTGAAACTGGCGAAAAAAGCTGGGGTGAAGGACATTTTCATCCATGCCATCACTGATGGTCGGGATACCTCACCTACGGGCGGCCAAGCCTTTGTTTCAAAAGTCGAGGACGAGGCGGCCAAATGCGGAGCGCATGTCGCTACAGTCATCGGGCGTTACTTCGCGATGGACCGCGATAAGCGCTGGGACCGTGTGAAGCTCGCTTGGGATGCCATCGTCTTAGGCAAGGGCGAAAAACAAGACGTGCTCGCAAGTGAAGCGATTGCTGATTATTATCGGTTGGATAAGACTGATGAATTCATGCCGCCCATGACATTTGTGGAGTCGAATACCCAGCGCGTCCGCGACGGAGATGTCGTTCTTTTCTTTAACTTCCGCTCCGACCGCGCCCGCGAGTTATCAGAAGCATTTCTCTATCCTGACTTCGATGGCTTTGATCGGGAGGTGACGCCTAAGGTTCACTTCGTCACGCTCACTCAGTATGATGAGAAATATAACTGCCCGGCGATTTTCGCCGCCCAAACGCTTGAGATGGTATTAGGCGAAACCGTCGCCAATGCAGGCCTCACGCAAATGCGCATCGCTGAGACGGAGAAATACCCGCATGTTACCTACTTCTTCAATGGCGGTGAGGAAGTGGCCTACAAGGGCGAGGATCGCTTCATCGTTCCTTCCCCCAAGGACGTCCCGACCTATGATTTCAAGCCAGAAATGAGCGCAAAACAGGTGACTGAGACCGTCCTCGCCAAGCTCAAGGACTACGACATGGTCATTCTCAATTTTGCGAATCCGGATATGGTCGGCCACACCGGTGTGGTCGAGGCGGCAGTGAAAGCCTGCCAAACCATCGATGCCGATGTGAAAGTGATCGTTGAAGAAACTCTGCGTCTCGGTGGTAAGCTTCTGATCACTGCCGACCATGGAAACTGCGAATTCATGCGCAACGCCGATGGCTCGCCCAACACCGCGCACACCACCAATCTGGTGCACATGTTCTACGTCGCCAAGGACGCAGCAGACTACACCGTGCACGACGGTATCCTCGCCGATGTCGCTCCAACCTTGTTGGAGATGATGGGCTTGCCGCAGCCAAAGCAAATGACCGGTAAAAGCCTGCTTGCTCGCAAAACCAAATCGCCCACAAAGGCAGTGGTGCAATCTAGTACCAGATCCGTCACCACGGCCACGCCAGCGTCTCCAAAGAAAAAATCACTCATCAAGAAGAGCAAAGGAAACTCCAAAAAGTGGGCTCACTGATCAGCTTCATTTAGATTAGGTGGTTATTCTCAAATCCAATTTAGAAACTGGGCACAATTCAAAGTTGAAAAGGTAAAATATTTCGTTACCATTAAGTTATGACAGTGACAGCCCTATTTGAAAAATGTGTTCGTTATGATCGGGCCGGAAAGCCGTTGGAAGTGGTCGTCCCATACGAGGACATGCTTAACTTCATTGAGGAGCATGGTTTCGATATTAGCCCGCAAGATCGAGTTGAAATTTTTGAGGCCATGGCACAGAGCGATGCCGGGAACCGAGAAGGATTCGTAACGTCAGAAGAAATCGAACAAGAATTTGAGTGTATTCGGTAGAATTTCACAAACGTGCTAGGAAAGCACTGCAAAGCATCCCGAAATCTCGTGCGATACAAATTATCGCTGCCATTGACGAACTAAGTTGATTCGATAATCCAATGGCACATCCCAATGCCTCTCCTATGAAAGGCGACTGGAAAGAATGGAATGTGTGGCGTTTACGGGTTGGAACTTACCGGGTAATTTTCCGAATTACGTTGGCAGGAGAAATTGAATTGTTAGAAGTTATTGACATCGGATCGCGTGGTCAGATTTATGGCTAGGAAATGCTTTTTCCTCTCTATTGAGATCCACAGCGGGTTGGGCAATGAGGCGAAATCCGCGCGATTTCGAAACTCACCAAAAATTTTCGACAGTTTTGGCTTGCCAAGATGGGGTGGGTGCCTAGCTTGCCCGTCCCATGCCAAGAGTCGGAGGAAAAGCAAAAACACGGAAAGCCGTTGCCAAGCGTTTCAAAGTCACTGGAACAGGGAAAATTCTGCGTCGGAAACAAGGGGCTCGCCACTTGTTGCAAGGCAAGAACAGCAAACGCAAGCGTCGTCTTGGGCAAGCTGCTCTCGTCTCCGATGCTGACCTTAGAAACGTCAGAGAGAATCTTCCTTTTTCCCGTTAAACTGGAAATCGCAGCAACGAATAATAGTCCCGTCCGCTTATCGGACGGCCTTTACCCAGCCTGATCCCGAGAGGGAGACAAGAACAGTCGAGACTGGGGAAGGAAATGAAAATAACGGTCTGTTCAAACTGAAATAAACTAAATGCCACGTGCCACAAATTCACCGGCCAGTCGCGCCCGCCGCAAGCGGACGTTGCTTCGTGCCAAGGGTTTCCGCGGTTTCCGCTCGAAGCTCTTCCGTTACGCCAAGGACGCAGTCCGCAAGGCGATGACTTATGAGTATCGGGATCGGAAAAGGCGCAAAGGTCAATTCCGCCGTCTGTGGACTCAGCGTATCAACGCTGCCTGCCGCAACGAGGAGATGACTTATTCGCGCTTTATCGAAGGCTTGAAAGCTGCCGGTATCGAAGCTGACCGCAAGATCCTTTCGGATCTCGCAGTCACAGATGCCGCTGCCTTTTCTGCCATCGTCGCTCTAGCGAAGGATGCACTTGCAGCGAAACACGCTGCGGTTGCCGCCTAAGCTCGCCCCGCGAGAACCGAAATCATCAAACGCCGTCCAGCTTCATGCTGGGCGGCGTTTTTTTTGCAAACGCACCGCACGACCACGAGTGCATGGGATTGGTCCAGGATCCTAAGGGGCGTGGACGTCTTGTCCACGGGGTCATTGGATGGTGAAAGTAATGTGGCGCTTGCCGCTGTGCTTTCGCACTTCATTGGCACAGTCACGAGACGTGGCTACCCCTTAAGTTTCTGTTCCACACAGACCTCGGCGAGGGCGCGTGGGCTCCCTTTTTATTACAAAAAAACCGCGCCCCGATGGTGGAGAGCGGCTCTTTATAATCAGAAACGCTTAAGCGGCGCTAATCAATTACCCGTGGAGTATCTTGCGCCATTATGCGAAAGGGAATCCGCCGTCGTGGCAGCCGTTGGATCGGGTGTTAAATGCGTTCAAGTTGAGCAACGAGCGGCGTGGGCGCGTGGCTTATGTCGCTTGGCTGGAGGCGAGAGCTGGGAATGATGGGGGCAAGATCGACCAACGAGCGATGGAGGCTCTGCGGCGCGGTTGGTATCTGGGGGAGGAAAGTTTCAAGGATAAGCTGTTGGATATCGTAGAAAAGGCGGGTGGATTGCTTGGGAAAAAGGGTAGCCTTGCGGGTGATGCTGTCCGAGCCCATCACGAGTCCGAGGCGGAGCGGATCATCGTGCTGCTTGGCAATGAGCTAGGCTTACCTAAATCATTCGCTAGACTGCGGCTCCTCAAAAAGAGTGATCCACGCAAGGTGATCTGCGCGGCGATGGTGAAGGCCCAGACGAGTGTGAGTAATGAATGGATTGTGCAACGCCTGGCGATGGGACATCCTGCCTCGATGAGCCAAAGGGTACACCGCATAAGAAGGGATGTGAAAGCATCTAAAAAATTACTGAGTTATGAGAAATTACTTAAAACAAAGGACTGACCCATTCGACGAGCAAGTGGAACAAGATCGACCATCGGATGTTCAACCACATTAGCATGAACTGGCGCGGACGTGCCCTCGCGACTCGTGAGATCAGTGTCAGCCTGAATAAAAAAAGGAGGGTAAGTGTTTCGAACAGGATCTCGCTGTAGGAAATTTCTAACTACGTTTGCCGCATTCTTGTTTTTGGCTTATTTAAATAAAGTCCTAGCATCCATGAAAATCCACTTTGCCCTCCTCGACGCTCCGTTCGTAGCGAAACCCATTGCGGACGAGGCACACGATTACACGGCAAACCCGCACTTCTGCAGCGCCGCCAACTCTAGCAATGGGGTGGTGCCCTATTGGAGCAATCACCAACAGGGAGTGGAACGCATTTCCAAAGAAAAACTAACATACCCGGGGAACTGATGAACCCAAGCCCCCAATACCGCCGCAAACTCCCCCACTGGGGCTGGATCGCCATGGGAATCGTCATGGCTTGGGTAGTGGTCGCTTACTTGGTCCTGCCCCGGATGGATGCGTGGAATGCCCGGCGTCATCCGGACCTTGGCGACGTCGGAAAACTCACGCAGACCGGAACCTACATGCCCGGCGACCCGCTCAATATCTCTCTAGTCGGCAGTGAGGAAGAAGTAATCCACGCTCTGCTGGCGGCGTCTTGGCGCCCCGCCAATGCATTAAGTTTCCACAGCAGCGTGCGGATCGCGGTCGATAGCGCGCTTGACAGGCCGGACCCGAATGCGCCGATGAGCAATCTCTATTTGTTCGGCCGCAAGGAAGACCTCGCCTTTGAGAAACCCATTGGCCATAGTCCGCGCGAGCGGCACCACGTGCGATTGTGGCGCTCTACTCAAATGGACGGTGGCCGACCGGTGTGGATGGGTGGGGCGACCCATGACATCGGCGTCGAACTCAGCCACACCACCGCTGAAGTGACGCACCGCATCGCTCCCGATGTGGATGCAGAACGCGATTTGCTGCTTGCCGACCTAACAAAAGCCAACCATGTGCTTGGCACACGTTGGATCGCGGGCTTCCACTCTCTGCTTCATGGCCGCAATGGCGGTGGCGATCCGTGGCATACCGATGGTCGCCTGCCGGTCGTGACGCTGACCCCCGTGCCTCCATGATCACTCCATCCCCACCCAGCAAAACCCACAGTCGCCTCTAACAAAACTATTTCTGATAAATGAGGAAAAAATGCTGTGGTTCTTTTTTGACCGGATTTTCTGAAGTTCTTTTACGCGCTCAATAGAACTCCTGTTTGCACATGCCCGTGATCACAAAAACTAACTTTCTCCCTCTCCTCGATTCAAAATAATTCCTCGCCCGATTTTTTAAATCAAAATGTTTTGAACCTCGGCCTAGGAAGTGCTCTGAGAACATTTTTGTAACTATCCGGGATAAACAGCTGACGGGATTCCTGGTGAAGGCAGTTTTGATGGAATCGAGCAAGTTCATCCCCTATTTGAGGGGCATATGACAATAAGTAACATATAACAGTAAGTTAGAATTTTATCAGAATCCATCTTGTGAGCCAAGGAACGATATAGCTCCCGAAGTCCACAGTCCGCGCCACCCGCGACCTTGACCCTCGTCGCAGCGTGATGCATTTTTTCTGGTTACTAAATCGTGGCAAACTTCTTCTCTACCTTGAATTCCCGCGTCACCCCCTCATGATCCGGTGCCGGTGAAATAATTATAGGAACGTCTGGTCTGGGCTGTAGGAGATGAACGGCTGGTTGCGGTTTTTACAAGCCCAAGCCTGCAAAATCGAAAAATCCCCCTCCGATGTCAAAAAGGAAATCCGCAGAGCCAACAGGAATTCGGCATCCTAAATTAGCAATTACCCCAAATTGTCAGTAGATGGCGAGGAGTCCGCATCTTCTCTAAGTAGCCGAAATACTCGCCAATACACTTTGGCAACCAACCCGATTGACATCCATCCGAATATGAGACACAATTTACTAAATCGATTCTATGAAAGACCAGCTACCATCTTCCCAAATCACTGCGATCCCCAAGGTGCTTTCCAAGACCGCAGTGTTAATAGCAGTCGGACTTGCCCTCAATACGATACAACCTGCTTACGGGCGCATCGGAAATAATAACATTAATGTTCCGTCCAATCCGCCGCAGACTACTATCCAGGTCGTAGATGCTTTTCCTGGTCTAACTTTTACCAAACCAGTCGTCGTCGTTAGCCCGCAGAGTGATGAGAAGCGGCTTTTCATCGGAGAACTGGGTGGTAAAATCATGGTGATCCCCGATGTTACCGCGACCGCACCTGCTTCTTCCCTATTAATCGATCTGGCTACGGCTATCGCAATTCCTCCCCGCACTCCTGTGGAAAACTGGAACCTTGGACCCAATTTGGAGTGTGGCCTGCTAGGTTTTGACTTTCATCCTAATTTTGCGGCAAATGGATTTTTCTATGTATCCTACTCGGTTGTGAAGTCGGATGATCCCGCCGTTTGGTATCAACGGTTGTCACGCTTTACCATTCCATCAGAGCAGATCGGCCAACCCGCTCCGGTAGCGGATCCTGGATCAGAATTGATTCTTTTCGAACAACGTGATCGTGGGGCCAACCACAACGGTGGCGATGTGCATTTCGGTAATGACGGATACTTGTATATGTCCCTCGGTGATGAGGATAATCCTAGTGACCATTATAACAATTCCCAGAGGATCGACATGAATTTCTTTGGCGTGATGTTGCGGATTGACGTGGATAAGAAGCCCGGGAATCTGGAGCCGAATTCCCATGCAAACCCCGCCGCTTCCGTATTGGGTTTCAGTGCGGTGGATGGTATTCCTCGTGACGAGATCCCCGTAGGATCCGGTATTTTCAAAGCGCGCTACAGTGTTCCCATCGATAATCCCTATGTATCGGTGGCCCAAGGAGGCGATTGGGACGGCACGTTGAACGGTGTCACGATGGATTCCGCAAGCCTTCCCTATATCCGGTCGGAGTTCTGGGCCATCGGCTTGCGGAGTCCATGGCGGTTTTCCATTGATACCCCTACCGGCGAAGTTTGGCTTGCGGACGTAGGGCAAAGTCTCGGCTGGCCAGCATCCACCCATGCCGCCGAGGAAGTAAATCTCGTCACTCGGGGAGGTAACTATGGATGGCCCTTCCGCGAAGGAACAGGGGCAGGCCATAAAACTGCTCCTGCTGGATTCACTTCAATAGACCCCTTTTACCAAATTGTTCACAATCCAGCGGCACCTTCAGCGTATAACGCCCGTTGTTTCATCGGGGGAGTGGTCTATCGTGGCAGCAGGTTTGCCAGCCTGAGCGGTGCATATATTTTTGGCGATTATATCTATGGAAATATATGGGCTCTCACTCGATCGGGTGGTGTTCCAGTCGTGCAGCGCATTGCGGGATTGGCATCCCTGACCAGCTTCGGAGTCGATCCTTCCAATGGCGATGTCTTAGTTTGCGATGATAATTCTGGACGGATCAAAAGAATCATAACGGCCACACCGAATCTCGGATTTCCTAATACCCTTAGCGCGACGGGGATATTCGCGGATTTGGCAACTCTGACGCCAGCCCCCGCAGTATTGCCATATTCGGTTAATCTGCCATTTTGGAGTGACCATGCGCTAAAACAACGGTGGTTTGGCATTCCTGACGGCGTGAGCCGGATGACGTGGTCGCGGGATGGTGCCTGGAGTTTTCCATCAGGCCAATTCTGGGTGAAACATTTCGAGCTGGAAACAGAGCGGGGAAATCCGGCATCTATCAAAAAGCGCATTGAAACTCGCCTGCTGGTGAAAAATGAAAGCGGTGTTTACGGCGTTAGTTATCGCTGGAATGAATCTGGCATGGAAGCCACACTTGCCGCAGATGGTGGTGAGACATTTCCGGTGAATATCACTGTAGGTGGGACACCCTATTCCCAACAATGGAGTATTCCAAGCCGCGCGCAGTGCAGCTCTTGTCACACTCCTCAAGCGGGCCATGCGCTCTCGTTCAATACCCGCCAACTTAATCTTGAAAATACCATTGCTGGATACACCGACAATCAAATCAGCTTTCTCGAGCTCCAAGAATATCTTTCCAACTCACCCGAATCACCTAACGTTTTGCCACGACATCTGCGACCGGGAGAAACGGAATTTCCAGTCGAGGCGAGAGTCCGCTCCTATTTGGCAGTCAACTGCGGGTATTGCCATGCGGGCGCCATTGGCACAGCTCCACCCGCATGGGACGGTCGCGATGAACCGACACTTGATGAAACCGGCCTCATATTGGGGAACTCGACCTCGGCAGGCGCTCCGTACAAGCTCATCGTCCCTGGCGACTCCGCCCACTCGGTGGTATTACAGAGGATCGCGGGTGCTAATGGCTTCAGCCGGATGCCACCAATCGGGTCCCACGAATTAGATCTGGCTAACATAACAATGGTCACTGACTGGATTTATCAGTCGCTTCCGAACCGGAGAACCTACAACCAATGGCGGTTGGAGAAATTCGCTTCTTCCATTTCATTGGAAGGTGCTAAGAACATGGATGCCGATAGCGATGGAGTCTCAAACTATGCGGAGTTTGTAGCGGGCACACTCCCTCTGGATGGAGCGAGTATGTTAACTCCTCAAGTAAACCTAGTGTCAGGGCAATTAATTCTCAATTTTACAGTTCCCGAAAACCGCTCTGTCCAAGTCGAGAAATCAACGGATCTGAACATTTGGTCGTTATGGAATATTCCCGCAAACAACGGTTTAGCCCAACCAGGAGGCTCTTTGACTGTCAGCGGTCCGGAAGAAAGCGGCAGCCAGTTCTATCGATTGAGAATCCAAGAGCGCTGAGCTAGCGAGGACGATTGAATTAGAACAGGTGATACAGATCAACGAAAATTCCAGCCTACGAGCTGAAATTTTATAGAGCCAATCTTGCCTCAAGTTGCGAACAAGGCATTAACCCGACTTTCGCTGTTAGATTGAAAAACAGTCTATTTTCGCCTTCTTAAGACGCTCGAAGCCTTGATTTTACAGGGTTTGGTTTTCAAAAGTGCCTGTGGTGGAGACCTGCCCCATGGACACCC